>ERZ795059.5233-NODE-5233-length-11851-cov-8.182180_pt1 | contig 11851 bp, 8 predicted proteins | sample MGYA00375143_ERZ795059 | MGnify/ENA primary metagenome ERZ795059 (study PRJEB30188, sample SAMN05720168) | activated sludge metagenome | isolation source: Anaerobic digester | place: USA | collected 2015-01-07 ... | reverse complement strand
CGCTACTACTTCGACGCCAGTGTGGAAGAGTGCGATGGCCGATTCGACATGCTTGTGGAAATGTTGTTCGGCGCGGCCGCTCCGACAAAACCTGGCGCGTTTGTTCGTTTGCCCATAGATGCTTCTCCGTTTCGACTAGACGAGCCGCTTTCTGACCTTCTCGGCCGTTTTGATGCTGTAAGCGCCCAAGAATGGGTCGACAGTCGACGGTCAGGCTCAACGGGAATTGGGTATACCTTCGAAAATCTTGTAGGCATCACGGAGAACAATGACCAAGGCGCTGATTTCAGAGGCATTGAACTGAAGTGCAAGCTAGCACACGACAAGCACGCCACCTCCGGCAAGATCAACTTGTTTCAGCTCGCGCCGATCTGGACGACACCTCAGTCGGGCATTGATCGTCTGCGTGCGATCGGCCAGGCGGATGATACCCGACGCCACTCTTGTTATTCGCAGGTGACAACGACTGATAACAATCTGGGGCTACGCCTCGGGGTCTTGCCGCCGCCAGGCGGCATTGATTTGTACAAGCACTCGCTGCCGCTCGGCGCATGGGCGCGAGAGCGGCTGGCCGAACGACTCAAGGAGAAGCACTCGCGCGCGGTGTTCGTAAAGGCCAGCTCGCGTATCAGATCCGCTACTGTGCAGTACAAGTACACCGAGCTGGTCTATTGCGAACGTCCGGATATTCAGCGCTTCATCGATATGGTCGATGCACGCCGCATCGTGTTCGAGTTCGCCATGACCGAGCGCCCGCCTGGCCGCGTACGGAACCACGGCTATCCGTGGCGACTGGTCGACGAGCGCGAGCTGGATCAGTTGTTCGCCCTGCAGATCAAGCTACGCGGCTGACGGGCGATTGCGTCTTGAAATGCAACCTGCCACGACCTCTCACGGCGTAGCCGCAATCGAGCAGGCGTCACATGAGGCATGCCGACAACTCGACTGATAAGCGGCCGACATGAGCCTCGGCGCGACGCCAGGAAACGGCGAAAGCGCTCGGTGTGGCTCTTGAGCCTGTTGCATGACCGACGGCAATACTTTGTTCCCGCCCAGGCCAGGCATGAAGGTGTTTGGTCGACGAGGATGGAATTGCCCGCTCGCCGGGCTCGGAGCAGCACTCGCCACTTGATCGTCTCCCAGACGCCAGCCCGCTAGAATGGCGGCATGCTCGAGATCGACAGCCAGTTGCAGATTCCCGATGACGAACTGGTCGAGCGCTTCGTGCGTTCGTCCGGGCCCGGTGGGCAGAACGTCAACAAGGTCGCCAGTGCGGTCGAGTTGCGCTTCGATGTGGCGAACTCACCTTCGTTGCCCGATGCGTTGCGCGAGCGCCTGCTCGCGCGACGCGATCGGCGCCTGACGGCGGAAGGGGTGCTGGTCATCCAGGCCAATCGTTTTCGCGACCAGGTCAAGAATCGCGACGATGCGCGTATGCGCCTGGCCGAGGTGATCCGCGCCGCGCAGTTCGTGCCGAAGAAGCGCGTTGCCACGCGGCCGACGCGCGCTTCGAAGGAGCGCCGCATCGACGCCAAGAAGAAGCGCGCGACGATCAAGTCCGGGCGCGGCTCGCAGAACTGGAGCGGCGATTGAGCCACGCGGCCTTGCCGGAACAATTGCCGCCTGCGATGCCGCAGTTGCGCGCGCATCTGGGACGTCGCCTCGCGCGCTGGTTCGTCACCGCGTGTGGCTGGAAGCTCGTCGGCGAGTTCCCGGATGTCGCGCGACTGGTGTTGATCGCGGCCCCGCATTCCTCGTGGTGGGATGGGGTCTGGGGCCTGCTCGTCAAGATCGCGATCGGCGCCGATGTCTCGTTCATGGCCAAGCGGGAATTGTTCGGCGGACCGCTTGGCTGGATCGTGCGCAAGCTCGGCGGCATCCCGGTCGAACGCGGCAGCACGCACGGCGTGGTCGAGCAGATGGCCGCGCGTTTCGAGAACTCACCGAAACTGTGGATCGGCATCGCGCCGGAGGGTACGCGCAAGGTGGTCAAGAAGTGGCGGACCGGGTTCTGGCATATCGCGCGCGCTGCCGATGTACCGATCCTGCCGGTCTACTTCCACTATCCCGAGCGCACGATCGGTGTCGGTCCGTTATTCCACACCAGCGAGGATGTCGAAGCCGACCTGCAACGCCTGCGCGCGTTCTATGCGCCGTGGCGGGGGAAGCATCGCAGCGTGGGTTGATTCAGCCAGCGCGGCGGTATGCTGTCACCGCCGATCATGAATCGGTCCGCCAACGGAGCTTTCATCATGAGTACGCGCATCCTCGGGATCTCCGGAAGCCTGCGTCGCCAGTCGTTCAATACTGCCTTGCTGCGCGCAGCGCAGGAACTGGTCTCCGGCGACATCGACATCGATGCGGCAACCCTGCACGGCATCCCGCTCTACGACGGTGACGTCGAGCAAGCGGACGGGATTCCGCCCAGCGTCATTGCGCTCAAGGAACGCATCCTCGCCTGCGACGGCCTGCTGCTGGTCACGCCCGAATACAACAACAGCATACCGGGCGTGTTCAAGAATGCGATCGACTGGCTGTCGCGCCCACCCGCCGATGCAGGACGCATCTTCAGCGGTCGTCCGGTCGCGGTGATCGGCGCCTCGCCGGGCGGCTTCGGCACGATCCTTTCGCAGAACGCCTGGCTACCGGTGCTGCGCACGCTCGGAACGCGGCATTGGGCCGAAGGCCGCTTGATGGTGTCGCGAGCCGGCAAGTTGTTCGACGAGGCGGGCGCGCTGACCGATGACGGCACGCGCGATCAGTTGCGCCATTTCCTGCAGGGCTTTTCTGCCTTCGCCGCGGCGAATTCCGTTCGCGGCTGACGCTTGCCTGCCCGACCTGAGCCGGCCGGCCGTGCACGACGCGGCACCGCCTGCCGGCGCAGGTTCCGGCCGTTCGGCGGGTAGCCAAACCGCGATTCCGACCTGCTAAAGTTCATCGGATGCCCGAGTCCGACCCTATTCCGATGATCCTGCTGCGCAACGCCGACGTGTTTGCGCCGGCCGCGATCGGTCGGCGCAACCTGCTGATCGGTGGCGGTCGCATCCTGGCCATGTCGACGAGCCCGATCGAAGCACCGCTCGGGGTTGCGGTCGAGAACATCGACCTTGAAGGAGCGCGACTGCTGCCGGGCTTCATCGACGGTCACGTGCATGTCACCGGCGGCGGCGGCGAAGGCGGCTTCGCGACGCGGATCGCGCCCCTGCCCTTGCGCCGCTACACGCACAACGGCGTGACCTCGGTGATCGGCCTGCTCGGCACCGACGATTGTGCACGCAGCACGCGTGAACTGGTTGCCAGCTTGCTCGCCTTGCGCGAACAGGGGCTCGGCGCCTGGGGCTATTGCGGTGGCTACCATCTGCCACCGACGACCCTGACCGGCAGCGTGCGCGGCGATATCGCCTTCATCGATCCACTGATCGGCGTCGGCGAACTCGCGATCAGCGATCATCGCAGCAGCCAGCCGACCCTCGATGAACTGCTGCGCATCGCCTCGGAGGCGCATGTCGGTGGACTCATGAGCGGCAAGGCCGGCATCGTCCACCTGCATCTCGGCGATGGTCCGCGCGGGCTCGACCTGGTGCGTCGCGCGCTGGCGGAAAGCGAGTTGCCCGCACGCGTGTTCAATCCGACCCACGTCAACCGTCGTCGCGGCCTGTTCGAGGAAGCGCTGGAACTGGCCAGCCAGGGTTGCCATGTCGACATCACCGCGTTCCCGGTCGATGAAGGCGAGGATGCGTGGAGCGCGGCCGATGCCTTGCAGCGTTATCTCGAATCCGCCGCGCCGGCGCAACGAGTGACGGTCAGCTCCGATGCCGGCGGCTGCCTGCCGTGTTTCGACGCCAACGGCCAGCTCGAACACATGGATGTCGGCACGCCGGGCGCCCTGCTCGTCACCGTCCAGGAACTGCTCGCGCGTGGCCTGCCGCTGGACCGGATACTGCCGGCATTCACGAGCAATGTCGCGGCCCTGCTGCGCCTGCCGCGCAAGGGCTCGATCGCGGTCGGTGCCGATGCCGACCTGCTCGTACTCGATGCGAACGGCGCGCTTTCCGATGTGCTTCTCGGTGGCGAGTGGCACCTGCGCGAAGGAAAATCGCTGCGACGCGGCAGTTTCGAACCGCTACCATTCCCAACCCATTCCCAACACGGTTCGAATTGATGTGTCCAAGCAGGGTGGCTGATGGCGAAGAGCGTGGATGGATCATCCCGATTGGCGGCGCCGAGGAAAAACAGAACGACCCGCGCATCCTCAAGCGCTTCGTTGAACTCTGCGGGGGCGACGAGGCCGACATCGTCGTGTTTCCAAGTGCCAGTCGCCTGCTCGACACCGGACAACGCTACGAGCAGATCTTCCACGACCTCGGTGCCGCCGCGGTCAGCTCGGTCGATTTCGACACGCGCCGCGACTGTGAGGAGAAGGGCCGCCTCGATCGCATCGCGCGCGCCAGCGGATTGTTCTTCACGGGCGGCAACCAGTTACGCATCACGACCCTGCTTGGCGGCACCTCGGTCGCGAAGCTGATCCGCCAGCGCAATGCGAGCGGCGTGCACGTCGCCGGTACCAGCGCAGGCGCGGCGATCCTCAGCGAGCACATGATCGCGTTCGGCGAGGAAGGCGGTTCGCCGCGGGCCGGCAGCGTGCGCCTGGCGCCTGGCCTCGGCCTGACCAACCGCTTCATCATCGACCAGCATTTTCGCCAGCGCGATCGGCTCGGCCGGCTCGCCACGGCGCTCGCCTTCAATCCGTTCGCGATCGGCATCGGCCTCGACGAGGACACCGCGGCCTTCATCGGCCCCGACAACACGCTCGAAGTCGAAGGCAGCGGATCGGTCACCGTGATCGATGCGGCCGGCCTGCAGTTTTCCTCGATGGACCGGGCCGAAGAAGGCGATCCGGTTTGCCTGCTCGGCCTGAGCATCCATATGCTCGTCCGCGGCGCGCGGTTCAACCTGCACACGCGGCGCGCCGACGCCGGAACGCTGATCTCTCCCAAGGAGTAACCGCAATGCGCATCCTCGATCGTTCGGTGTATGTCGGCCCCTCGGCGTATGCGCATTTTCCGGTCATCCGCCTGATCCTCGATCTTGAGGCGCTCGAGGCCTGGCCGACCGGCAAGCTCGGCCCGGCCTTCGTCGACGCCCTCGTCGAGGCCCTGCCCGGCCTGGCCGAACACGGATGCTCGTATCGCGAACCGGGTGGCCTGATCCGACGCATGAAGGAAGACGAAGGCACCTGGCTCGGCCATGTCCTCGAACACGTCGCGATCGAACTGCAGAACGTCGCCGGCGAAGACGTCACGTTCGGCAAGACACGCAGCGTCGACGATCGCCCGGGCGTCTACTCGGTGGTCTACGAATATGCGCAGCGCGAGGAGGGCATTGCTGCAGGAGAACTCGCGCAGCGCCTGATCTGCTCCCTGCTGCCGGCGGAAATCCGTCCCGACGACATCGTCCCGGCCGACTGGGATTGGCCCGAGGCGCGCGATGCCTTCATCCGCTATGCGCAGCGGCGTGCGCTCGGCCCGTCGACGACCTCGCTGGTCAAGGCCGCCGAGGAACGCAACATCCCGTGGTTGCGCCTTAACGACCAGTCGCTCGTACAGCTCGGCCATGGCAGGTACCAGCAGCGCATCCAGGCGACCGTCACCGGACGCACTTCCCACATCGCGGTCGAACTCGCCGGTGACAAGGAAGAGACCAACAAGATCCTCGGCTCGCTCGGCTTGCCGGTGCCGCGCCAGGAACTCGTGCAGACCGTCGAGCAGGCCCAGCGCGCGGCGCGACGACTCGGGCTGCCGGTCGTGACCAAACCCTACAACGGCAACCACGGCCGCGGCATCTCGATCCGCCTGAACAGCGAACAGGAGATCGCCGAAGGTTTCGCCAAGGCGCGCGAAATTTCGCGCTCGGTCATCGTCGAGACCTATCTCGAAGGCGACGACCATCGCCTGCTCGTGGTCAATGGTGAACTGGTCGCGGCGACGCGCCGCACGCCTGGCCATGTGGTCGGCGACGGCACGCACACGATCGCCGAGCTGGTCGAGATCGTGAACCAGGATCCGCGCCGCGGCATCGGCCACGAGAAGGTGCTGACGCGCATCGAACTCGACGCCCAGGCCGAGATGATGATGGCGCGTGTCGAAGTCACGGCGCAGAGCATTCCCGCCGAGGGCCAGGTGATCCACCTGCGCTCGACCGCGAATCTCTCGACCGGCGGCACCGCGACCGACGTCACCGACGTCATCCATCCGGACAACCGCGACATGGCGGTGCGCGCGATCCGCGCGATCGGCCTCGATGTCGGCGGCGTCGATTTCCTCAGCACCAATATCACCGAAAGCTACAAGTCGATCGGTGGCGGCATCTGCGAATGCAACGCCGCGCCGGGTTTCCGCATGCACGTGGCGCCGAGCGAAGGCAAACCACGCGATGTCGCCGGGCCGGTCATCGACATGCTGTTTCCGCCCGGCGCACCCGCGCGCGTGCCGATCGCAGCAATCACCGGCACCAATGGCAAGACCACGACCGCGCGCATGCTCGCGCACATCGCCAAGATGGCCGGCTATACGCCCGGCCTGACCACGACCGACGGCGTCTACATCGACGGCCAGCGCACGGTCGAAGGCGACATGACCGGGCCGGTCTCGGCGCGCATGGTGCTGGCCGATCCGCAGATCGACTTGGCCGTACTCGAAACCGCGCGCGGCGGCTTACTGCGTGCCGGCATGGGCGTGTCGAAGGTCGACGTCGGTGCGGTGCTCAACGTGCAGTCCGATCATCTCGGCATGAAGGGCATCGACACGCTCGAACAACTGGCCGAGGTCAAGCGCATCGTCGTCGAGATCGCCGAGGAATGCGCGGTGCTCAATGCCGACGATCCGCAGGTGTTGCGCATGTCGGGCTACACCGATGCCAAGGTCATCTGCTATGTGACGATGAATCCGCAGCACGGGCTGGTTCGCGAACATATCCGTGCAGGCGGCCGCGCCTGCGCGCTCGAAGGCGGCATCAACGGCCAGATGATCACGTTGTACGACAAGGGCAGCCATATCCCGTTGCTGTGGACCCACCTGATCCCCGCCACGCTCGAAGGCCGCGCGATGCACAATGTGCAGAATGCGATGGTGGCTGCGGCGATTGCGTTTTCGATGGGCATCAAGCTCGACGCGATCCGGCAGGGCCTGCGCACGTTCGACAGCACGTTCTTCCAGGCACCGGGCCGCATGAACGTGTACAGCGAGCACCCGTTCAAGGTGCTGTTCGACTACGGCCACAACGCGCATGCGGTCGGCGTGATGGCCGATCTCGCCGAGCGCCTCGATGTCAGCGGCCGGCGCATCGTCGTGCTGGCCGGACCGGGCGACCGCCGCGACCAGGATCTGCGCGACATCGCCGACGCGGTGGCCGGACGCTTCGATCACTACATCTGCCGGCGTGATGATGCGTTGCGCGGCCGCGCCTCCGACGAAGTGCCGAAATTGCAGGCCGCGCGCCTGCGCGAACGCGGTGTCGCCGAATCGGCGATCTCGGTGATTCCCGATGAGCAGGAGGCGATCGATGCGGGCCTCGGCATGGGCCAGGCTGGCGATCTGTTGCTGATCTTCGCCGATGCGCTCGTGCGTTCGTGGAAGCAGGTGATCAAGTTCAAGCCCGAGGGTGCACCCGAGACCACGACCGCTGCGGCGCGCGTCGAACCAGTCGACGCACCTGCGCAGGTCGAGGAAGTCTTCGTGCCGAGCCAATGGGATGGCGTCGTGCGCGATGAGCGTGGCATCCATCTGTCGCGGGAGCAGGACGACTGAACGCGCCCGTTCCCCTGTCGTTCGAGAACTCGCGCCGCCTGACCGGACCCAACCTGTACTTCACCGAGCCCGGTGCGGTGCTTGAGACCGTCGGTGGCGATGACGCGCGCGTGTTCGCCGCATGGCGACACAACGTGCAGTCGATGCGCGAACAACTCGGCTGGCCCGATGCGCCGTTGCGTGTGCGTCCGCATCGCGGCGGAGCCGCGCTCGCGCTCGCCGCGCCGATCGATCAGTTGTTTGCTGCCACCGAAGTCAACGAATGGGCCTGGATGGCGGCGCGTGGCGAGGCCGAATTGTTCGCCCCGGGCCACCCGCACGGCACCGACACCGATTCAGCCCTGCACACGCTGCACCGACTCGCCGCGGCCGAACGCAATCCCGGTCTCGTCGCAATCCTGCACGAAGCCGCACGCCACAAGCTGCCCGTGCTACTCGACGACGATACCTTGTCGATCGGCTGCGGCAACGGCAACCAAAGCTGGCCCGTCGCGACATTGCCAACCGTCGCAAATCTTCATCCAAACGACTCGGCGACAAATACTCCCTTCTCGCATCGGGAGAAGGTACCCGACACAGAAACCCCCTTCTCCCCCCAAGAGAAGATGCCCGACACAGAAGCTTCCTTCTCCCCCCAAGAGAAGATGCCCGACACAGAAACTTCCTTCTCCCCCCGGGAGAAGGTGCCCGGCAGGGCGGATGAGGGCCCAACGAAGTCAATCCATTCCAATCCAGCCCCATCGACCCACACGCCAACCGCTCCCAGCAACGCAGAGGCGCATGCAACGAACGACCTGACCAACGGCGACGTCGCGTGGTCGCACTTGCACAGCATCCCGACCGCCCTCGTCACCGGCTCGAACGGCAAGACCACAACAGTCCGCCTGCTTGCCGCCATGCTGACGACCCACGGCTTGCGCACGGCCTTCAGTTGCACCGACGGCGTCTTCTTCGACGGCCAGCGCCTCGAGACCGGCGATTACTCCGGCCCGGCCGGCGCGCGCACCGTATTGCGTCAACCCGAGGCTGAAGCGGCCGTGCTCGAAACCGCTCGCGGGGGCCTGCTGCGTCGCGGCCTCGCCGTCGATCGCGCCGATGCGGCGATCGTCACGAACATCAGCGACGATCATTTCGGCGAATACGGCATCGACGATCTTGCTGGCCTGGCCCAGACCAAGTTGATCGTTGCGCGCGCGCTCGATGAACGCGGCGTGCTCGTGCTCAATGCCGACGACGCTCAATTGCGCGCGCAGGCGACCGCCCTTGCCTGTCCACTCGCCTGGTTTTCGCTCGATGACGATCACGAACGCCTGCGCACGCATCGCGCGACCGGCGGTGCGACCTGCGGTGTCAGCACGGGTCATCTCTGGTTGAGCCACGGCGCCGAGCGCACCGACCTCGGCGCGGTCACGTCAATGCCACTGAGCGCGGCCGGTCATGCCGTCTACAACATTTCCAACATCGCCGGCGCGGCCCTGCTGGCCAATGCACTCGGCATTCCGAGCGCCACGATCCGCGACGTCCTCGCGCGTTTCGGCAGTGATCGCCGCGACAACCCGGGCCGGCTCGAACGATGGAAGTTCGGCGGCATTACCGTCCTCATGGACTACGCACACAATCCCGAAGGCCTGCGCGGCCTGCTCTCGATCGCGCAATCCCTGCTCGGCAACGGTCGCCTCGGCCTGATCCTCGGCCAGGCCGGCAATCGCGGCGAACCCGAGATCCGCGCACTCGCCGCGACCGCTGCGGAATTCGCACCGGCTCTGGTCGTGCTCAAGGACATGGAAGGCTACATGCGCGGACGCGCGGACGGCGAGGTCGCTACGATCCTGCGCGACGAACTGCTCGCGTTGGGCATGGCAGCCGACGCATTGCCCATGGACCAAACCGAGATGGGCGCCGTTCGACGCGCGCTGGCCTGGGCGCAAGCGGGCGACCTGCTCGTGCTGCCCGTGCATGCCCTCAAAGCAAAGGCCGCTGTGGCCGCCCTGCTCGATGCGCTCGAATCCGGCGGATGGCGTTCTGGTGATGCATTGCCTTTGGAATAAGCTACATTTTTCGGCCATCCTGTGGCCCGATCGGAAATAGTGGTGTGCGGATATCCGCTCGCTGACATACCATGCGGCTGACGAACGGAGGATGAGCAACATGAATAGAAACTTCATCGTCGCGATGCTGGCTGCATCGCTCGCGGGCTGTAGCGCACCAGATAAACCACCTCAGCTCAACGCTGCTAACGGACAGCTCTCGGTTCGAATCTCAAAGCTCGAAGACGAGTTGCGACACATGACTCCAACGCTAGCCGAATTGAAAGCGGAGGTTTCCGCGCAGGGCGATAAGTTCGATGACCTCACAGCCCGATTGAGCGTCCGCCTATCGAAGTACGCGTCCTTATCGCCTCGATCCGATTCCGGATATGCCGTCATCGACGCTGGCCTGACCAAGCTCACTGTGAACTATGTTTCTGTTGAGCCAAACGCGGGTGGTTCACGGCTGACACTTCGAATCGGCAACCCGTCCAGCGCCACGCTAAGTGGCGGAAGGGTGTACATCCGATACGGGCCCAAGAACGAGGAAGGCCAGGGTAAATTTCTAGCGGAGTCGCCCATCCAAAGCTTCCCGCCCGGCGCTTTCACCAATATCTCGGTACCGCTGTCCGAAACAAAGCCGGAAGCCTCGGCGACATCGACGTGACAGCCGAGATCGAAGAGATCGCGCTTCGTTAGTTGCCCCCGATTGCGTGACGGTCCAAACATCCTCGCGATCGAGCGGAGAGACGTCGATCGGAGCACAAACTGGGGGCACGCTGTACTACCCCCTTTACCTATTCCGTTCACCCAAATGGAAGGCATTATATCCAGTTGCGCTCTTGCCCAGCACGAACATATGACGCATATGTTTTTACTATGTCGCCGCGTGCATCGCACAGCTTGTTGTTGTTCGCCACCACTACGCTAGCGATACTTGAGCGTGGGTACATCCAAGTACCCGATGTTCGATAATCAGAGTCAAGCAACAATGCCATTCGATGCAATGACTTGTTCAGTGCGAGCCTCAGTTCATTGAGCGTAAGATCGCGAAAGCCGTACCGCGAACTATCCCAATCGTTCGCCTATACTTCCTGCGCTGTGGATGTGGATTGAGCCATTTTTAGCTTGAGTCACGCGCGAACTGAATCGAGGGCGGCATCATGAATGCAAAAATTTCGGCGATAGGTTTCTGGCTGATCGTTGCGTTGGCATTGACCACGCTCACCGCTCGCGCTGATGGCGCCAGCGAAGTGCGCAAGGAGGCCGAGGCAAGCATGTTGCTGACCGGATCTGTTGAGGTTGGCCTGGATGGCTCCTTGCGCGGTTATCAACTGGACCAGCCGGAAAAGATTGATTCAACGATTCGCGATTTTGTTGATCGCAATATCAAGAACTGGTCATTCGCGGTTGGTCCCTTGCCGCAGGGCGTTTCCGCCAATGCCACGATTGTCAACACCATGAGTATTCTGGTCGTGGCAAAACTACTAGAGGGCGATACTTACACATTGCGCCTGGCCGGCACGTATTTCAGCCCGAAAAATCGAATGCCCGGAACGGAAGTGGCGTACAAGAAATTGACGCCGCCGGAGTATCCCAAGGAAGCCGTGTACGCAAGGGTAGAAGGGAAAGTCTTCTTGCTGGTCAAGGTGGCTGCCGATGGCGCCGTCGAAGACGCGATCGCGGAACAGGTCAATCTTGGTGTTGTGGCACACAACGAAAAAGAAATGGAGAGATGGCGGAGGATATTGGCTACGGCTGCACTGAAGGCTGCCAAGCGCTGGACATTTTTTGCTCCCACTCAAGGTAAACCGACAAACCAACCGTTTTTCCTTGCGCGTGTGCCGGTGTCATTCAGCATGCGTCATAGAAAGGGGGCAGCATACGGCGAATGGACTCCCTATATACCAGGCCCCCGCCACGCGAACCCATGGGAAAAAGCGGATGACAATCCTGGCTTCTCGCCCGATGCATTGGCTGCCAATGGAGGCGTGTACTCGAATGACGGCTTGCGTCTGA
>ERZ795059.5232-NODE-5232-length-11854-cov-7.556742_pt1 | contig 11854 bp, 10 predicted proteins | sample MGYA00375143_ERZ795059 | MGnify/ENA primary metagenome ERZ795059 (study PRJEB30188, sample SAMN05720168) | activated sludge metagenome | isolation source: Anaerobic digester | place: USA | collected 2015-01-07 ... | reverse complement strand
ATGAAGGGAGGGGGTGCTTTATTTTGACCCCCCTCCGGGGTCTGCTTTTTTTAATGGTCAGGTCAATTTAGTTTTCAATAAGCTTGATCGTTTCTACAGAAAAACTAAAAGGAATTAAAAGATTTAAGATGTTCAGAATATTAAAGATGTTCAGAATATTAATTATTTAAAAGTTTACCTGCTCTAAAGAAACTTTGATTAGTTTGCAATAGGGCAGGTAACTATGTGGGGGGTGTTAATTACAACTATGGTTCTAAGGTGCTTTTAATTAAAGTTAGTAATCAGTTAAATCGATCACTAATCAATAATTAAAATGATTGCATTTAATTATTTACAGCTGTATCTCTTGTTACAATGATTCTATTTCCTGTAAGGTTGAACCGTATTGCATCTTCAATGGCGTCATTAATTGAGAGCCTCTCTTCTCTGTCTCCTAGTCCTTCGGTATGTTCACATACACGAGCTAAGTAACCGCAAGTGTCATAGCCATGAGTGACGTCGAATTTATACCATTTGTCAAATTCATCGAAAGGATTAAAAGGATTGTCAGAAGTCGAAAGCATGCAATCAACAACATTCATTTTGTTTTCATCCAACATAAGCTTTCTCCTTTCTATTTAATATTTTTGCGTAAAGTTGTTGTACTAATTCCATACATTTCAGCAACTTCCGCTTGGGTATACCCGGCATTTAACATGGCCTTTGCATGGGAGATGTTGGCAGGTGTCATAGAGGTATAAGAGGTATCTTTAGGAAGAGCATGACTCTTTACAGATTCCTGGTTAGCTCGATCAATGATCTCCTTAACTTTTGTTTTACGTAAAGCGCCAGATTGTATGGCTTCCCATTCTCGATCTGTTATGTCAAACGCTTTTGCTTTATTTAAGATCGCCCTTTGCTGGTTAAGCACTTGACTTCTCATCTTTTTGAGATGAGCTTTTCCATCAGGAGTCTTCTGATTGTAACGCTCAGGGTAGTTCTTACGACGCTCGTCAACAATCATTGTAGTGGCTCGTACTGCCTTCCTCTCGAGTACTGCATTAATTTTAGAGGTCTCTACCTTTTCAGCAAGGGACTCTATCTCCTTGGCATAAGCTTTAGCAGCACTGGGATTGTATGGTACCGCCTCTGCCTTGAGGGACTCTTTCCTTGCCTTATTAGCCATGGCTTTCATCTGATTAGCATACTTTGCATAAACTAATTCCATAGGGTACTTGGCTTTAGACACGAGTTCCATAGCATCCTTAGCTTCCGCCATATTGGTAGACTCTATAGTGGCAAGTTCTCCTTTTGGATCATAGTTTGGATGGGACGGGTTATAGTATTTCCACTTACCGGTAACAGGGTCTACAGTCTTACGGCGTTCTGTATAACGATAGATCTTCTCACCTGTTTCAGGATCTATCTTTCCTTGCCATGTACGCTCAGGCACATGAGCTTCGCCACTGGCAAGTGATACTATAGTACCAGCTTTCTTATCACTGTCATCCTTAGGTCTATACTTAGCCTTGAGTTCACTAATGCGCATCTCATCATAGCATGCCTTGTAGTTAAGCTTATGCTTCTCAGAGTCTATGATTACCATAGAATACTTAACCGCACGAGCCATCTCATCAGGTGGTGCACCAATAAGATTCATGTCTGTTATAAGGTTAGTAATCTTACCCATCTCTGTCTGCTGAGTCTGATGCTTTATTACAGGCATTCCCTCATAACCTGGGTATGTTGACTTAGTATCGAAGTCTTTTAATGACTCCAACTGAGGTGCATTCCTAACAACATGCTTGTTATTAGGTATTACAACAACTGTATCTCCATCGAAGTCTGCACCGGACAAGATCTCTGCATCCTTGGGATTAATACAAATAGCATCTGATGGATTAGTTCCTAAGATTGCTCTTCCTTCACGATTCTTGTTGTTAACTGTAAGGATTGGCATCTCATGCTTTCCAGTGTGAGGGTATCTGACAAGAGCCAGCTTATCGCCATCTTTGTAACTTGGTGCATACACTTCACCTTGTTTAAGACTAAGAGAAGGAAGAATTACCTTTACTGACTGACCAGGAAGAGACGCAGCTTTTAAATGTACTGCTGCCTTGTCACATTCTTCTGCAAAGTCAATAAGTTCTTTTTCTCTAACAACTGGATTAGTTATCTTTTTAATTTCCTCAAACTGCTCATCAAACCTAGCTTTTTGAAGATTCAGCTGTTGCTGTGCAAGTTTCGGATCTTGCTTAGATAATACCTGAGAAGCCAGTGTTCTAGCGGATGTCCAATTGCCCCATTTACCTTCTTCGTTAACTTTATTTATGCTACTGAGACGTTCATTACCCTTTGAATCGATATAGTGCTTTTGACCGCCGGCCATGATCTGAGCTCCAAAAGGATCTTCCATATCTACAGAGCCGTCAGGATTCTTTTTCATGGGTTTAAGAACCTGTTTAGCATCGTCATCGGGAGATGTCATAGGCACTCCTTCTTTTTTATTAGAGTATACTATAATATCTTTGCCCTTAGGAAACTTATCGTCATCGAGAGTAACTGCTACACCCTTAATGTAATGAGTTCCATCGACACCTATACGAACCTGCGCATATGTGGCATCGCCGAGAGATAAATCTTTAGCACCTCTTCTTATAGCAATCATTCCATCTCTTGGATCCGCATAACTAACTTGTATTCTCTTTGAGTCGATGGATACGGGAGGTTCTATACCCTGAGTTGTCTTGCCGTTCTCGTCTACATAGACATCATACGGAGGATTGATCTTGTCAAGGTTCTGCATTATGTCTTTATACGCAGCTTTTGTAGCCTCGGTGTTACTCATCTTCTTCATAGCTTCGGTAGGAGAATATAAAAACATCATCTCCGTACCCTTTTTAATATTAGCAGGATTCGGGATCTTAGCTTTTACAAGTAAATATCCTTCGTCCTTAAGTACAGTAAGAGCTGCCTCTAACTTCGTGGATTTAACGCCCATTCCATTAGAAACACCTTTACCTACATCTATTGCATGTATAGCTTTATTACTGTTTGCAGATTTGATCAATGCATCAGCAAGGTCTCTGGTCTGTCTAACTCTTTCTTCAAGATCCGGTTTTAAATATGAATCTACAGTAGAAGCAGACATTCCTAATTTCTGAGCAATGGCATTAACAGACATTTGTCTTGTGTATCTCAGCTCTTTTATATGAGCTATCTGAGCCGCTTTCTCAGCATCCTTGCCATAAGAATATCTATAACGCATTTCTTTAATAGACATTCCGAACTGTTCAGCTAATTCAGCATCTGTTAACCCTTTAGAACGGTAATCTCCCCAGCCCTTGAACCATGGTTCGTCCTGATAAGGATGCTCTCCAGAACCCCATTCATAACGGCCGGACTTTCTTTTTACGCCAGAATGCAAAATATAACTGTGTTCCATTTGTTACTCCTCTCTTTTTAACTGCTCTATTATTTTATTGTAGGATATAATTTTGTCAATAACCGGAGCTATTCTGTCTATATCAGGATTGGTGATGATTACATCGTCGTTTTGATAAATTCTCAGTTCTATTTCGGTGTCATTGACATCGAGATCATATTCTAAGAAAAATAAAGCAGCATAAATTTCTAATTGAGGGATGTTCCCGTGTTTATCAGTAACTTTCTCTGATCCAGTTTTTAGATCATGTATTCGTAAAAACCTGGTTTCTTCATCATATGCTATAGCATCTGCTGTTCCAAAACAATTGTCTGAAAAATATAATGGTTGCTCGGTCTTCATTCTAAACCCAATTGCATCATTAACATAACGGTTTAGTGTAGCCGTTGTTGGTGGCAACTTAATACGATTGTTTATTAGTTCAGCAGCTATAGCATGTAGCTTTGTTCCACGCTGTGCAGCCAAAAAATTATAATAAGATTCTGTTAAATGTTCTTCATCATAATTTAGCCAGCTGTGTTTACTTGCGCCTAGAAATGCGTGTTGTCCTTCTATGCGCGAATGTCTGTTCCATTTCATCCAGAACCTCCTGTTCATTATCCGGATCAATAAAACTAGAATATGACATATCGTTCATTTTGTTTACATAGTAATCCTGCAATGGCCTATGAGAAGCTTTATTACCTCGTTTACATTCTAAAGCTGCCCATTTGTCTTCATATAACACAAGTAAATCCGGTATTCCACGAATATAACTTGAATCATTTTTTAGAACCATGCAACCATCAAAACGATCTTTTATTCTATCTATTAATCCAGATTGATAATCGTTTTCTCTTTTTCCCATGGCTCGGATTCCTTTCTAAAAATATAAGAGCATATGACGTGATGTTGTCATACGCTCTTTAAGGAGAGGTACAAATAGAATGATGTCTTGCAAGCGCACCATTTTATCTTCTCTCTCACCATATGGCGTGAAAAATCCGAATGCTTAGTATCTGTTAGAAAACTCGTCTGTATCTTCATAATATTTATTTTCATTAAAATCTTTTTTGTTCTTTAAGCATCGCGAAATTGACGAATCAATTTTTGACTTTGATTTAAGCGTATAAAAATATAAATTAGCGAACGGTGTATTGAGGCGGTCTATACGACCAGCTGCTTGGGTCATTATCTTATACGAGTGGTTTTGACTATAGAATATAATTGTGTCTGTTTCGATGCAGTTCCATCCTTCAGCACCAGCAGTGTATTGCACTAAGTAACACCAATAATTTTTGTCAGTAACTGGAATAGGTTCATGTTTGTGTCCGTTCCACTGAGAATAATCAAAGTGCTCACGCTCACACATATCAATTAACAATTCTAGCTCATAATCAAAATTGTAAAATATAATACAGCCGATCTTCTTTTTAATAATCTCTATAGTTTTCTTTATCCTATCTGGATCACTGTTAACACAGCGACGAAGAGCTTGACTTAATCCTGAAGCATCTCGTATTGGTTCATCTTTATAAATGTTCCAAGCCTCATCCACAATATAAAAGTAATCTTTATGATTATACTCCGTTATAACGTCTATTGGATGATGAACTGCTTTTCGCTTAAAGTCCATATAAACTAAAATATCATTTCTATGTTGTTCTAATATTTTAGTCTCGACATAGTGATCGACAACAGGATACTTCATGAACGGTTTAAAGACAACATGAGTTCTAACAAACTCTGTAGGATTCTTGTAAAATCCATTAGCAACAAAAACCGGAATATAATCAGACCATGTATCTCCAGGAGTTGCACTCAACATGATCCAGTCATTCTTCTTTGCGATCTTTACAAATGACTTTGCCCATTTACCTGATCCAACGGCTCGTTGCTCATCAAATATAACATACTTTCCTTGAATGCCTACATACTTCTCAATGTTATTCCAAGAGTCAATTACTATATCAACGCCCATGTCAGCAAACATAAAGTTTGAACATTCTTTTTCCCATTCTTTAGTGTCTCTCTTTCGAGCAGTCGTTATAATAAGCAACAAATTTGGATGTTTTTTGTCGTCACAAATTTTATTAAAAAAATACTGAAGAGATGTAAGTGACTTGCCCGAACCGACTCCACCCACAAGGATGGAGCCAGTCTTGAGTTTAGTTAGGGCAAGCTTTTGATGATCATAAAGCTTCATCTACGATGTTCTGAGCAGAATCAGGAATATCATAGTAACGATCTTCAAAGTCGTCTTCTGCAATGGTAATATACATTGTCTTGAGATATGCCTTGACACCCTGCTTACCGCTTACGTTGTAGTGGTACGGATTAATAGCAATATCAGCCTTCTCGATTTCAGCCCAGTCCAGATTGTTTACTGAGTCCTCATCAAGTATTGTCTTACCGCTCTTTGTGATCTGAACAACCTTAGGCGGTCTGCCCTTTCCACCGAAACCAACCTTAATCTGAATATAAGGCACAGGTTCATCGGCAGGATCCTTAGGATTGAGGAATCTAATGTTCCATCCTTCTTTGATCATCTCGTCTGCATCGTCAGGAGTGAGAAGGAGACAAAAGTTTCTATCTCCTTCAGCATTGAACTGACCTGCCTTACCAGCGAAGTTCCTGAATCTGATTGCGCCACTTGCTACGTCATAAAATTTTCTTACTGCTGCATCTGCCATTATTTTATCCTCCTTTGTTTTTGTTTAATGACATTTACTATTTAGTTACTTTACAAAACTCGTCTTCATTGTCTTCATCCCATGGCACTTCATCATCGGCATCGGCACTTTGAAAAGGACGAGTATCAAACGGAACTGAGCTATCGTATGGTGTCGGATCAACAAGCCAATTAAATGAGCCGAATTCCTCTATATGCTCAACAGCTTTGTCTGCTGCCACCACATAATACGAAATATCAAGATCGTCTTCCTTACCAAGCTGCTTTACGACTTCTGTCTCGAGCCATCTATATCCTTTAGCACCTTCCGCAGAGTACATCTTGCCATTCTGATCTCTTAATAAGATACCGCCGCCACAGCCTTCTTTGATGGGTAAGAACGATCCAACTTTTCCGACGAACTTGTATGCATGTTCGTCATCACCAAGATCTTCATTCATGTCCAAATATAATGCACTCTTAACTTCCTTAGTCTGTGCATAATCAGCCAGAACGAGATCCTTCTTAGCAAACAGCTTTTTGAAAATATAAGGATCCGCAAATTCAGCTCCAGTAGGAGTCCATGCAGTCTTTATTTTCTCACCCGTACTAAGCTCGAGTTCATGTTCGCCATCTGCATATTTAGCAATATAAACAGCATCATTAACCAAACACATCTTATCATATGTTGCCTCCCATTCAAATGTATAACCATATCTCTTACCGAACTCCATTACAAAATCAACCATTTCCTGAGTAATATCAGGAATCTTAATAGAGTCTGTTTTAATATGTGCTACAGTGAATCCTCTCTTCTTAACTTCTTCTGCGAGATCCACCATAAACAATGCTCCTCGCTTAGCTATTATGTTATCCTTATTCCTAGGATCTCTAAACGCATTTTCAAATCTAGCCTTGGTAAGACCGTAAACAGAATTAATGACCGTCTTTAACGCGTTTGCTAATGCCTTAGATGTTATTTCACCTGACTGAACTTTAGGAACATACTTAGCTAATACACCATCCAAAATATCATCAATATTGCTCCAGTCTTCGTGCTTTACACTTATACGACCATCGACAATATCACGGAATCTTCTTGTGTATCTAGGACCAAATGCACATTCTGCCATCGCCGAGTGAGGATGCATAGACGCAATATCAAGCAATCCAACTAAACCATACATACCAGGAAGTGATTCAACATATCCGCCTTCTCCTACTTCTACGCCTTTATAAATGCTTTTACCACCGTCATATGTATAGCCCGGAAAATATGGCAACAGACTATCTGTGTTCTCGCTCCACCACTTCATCATTTCGGGAAACTTTTCCCACAGAAACTCGCTTACTGCCGGCTCTAAATATGTTACTGGCTTACTAAGATCTCTGTAACAGAATTCGCTCTGTGGATGCTTGTTATCGCCAAATATAATTTTGGTTGAGTGCTGGTTTGTACTATGGTTAACACTAAGTCCTGAAATATCAGCCAATATCTGCCTTGCTATCCAGTCACTCTCGAGATGGTGGAATGTTGCTTCGGTACTCTCTACATCATTGCAACAGTATTCAGCAACCTTATCCCAAAGTTCTTCAGGTACAGGCTGATCCCAAGGTAATCCAAGTTCCAAATGATGAATTCCAAGCTGTATCTCCCATTTCTTTAAGCTCTGTCTGTTTCCAGCTGATGAGAAATCATAAATATCAGTGTAACTTAAACCGTAAGCGTTCATAAATAATGAGTTTGGTTCATTATTTACAATCTTCTGACTTAATTTATACAGCTGCTCTTCAGAATATCCAAGTATCCTTGCCCACAAAATATGGTTATCGTATCTCCGGTTATTAAAGCCAACCAATTTATTCTCGGTCAACTTCTGCACTGCTTCAGGAGTAGGATTAATCATCTTTACACATCCAGGAACTCCATCTTTTTTCCAGCATATTACAAACAAGTTCGGAAATACTTCCACATCGAAGAATATAATAGGAGAATCATCTGAATACTTCGGCCCAGCAGTATTATATGGTGATCCTTCAGCATCTATATCCTGACAGAAGTGCATCTTTGAAACCAGTTTAACACAATATTCAGAATGATTACTTGAATTGTTTGCAAAAGCCAGAATCTTTGGCCTAAGATCTGTAATATCATACTGCACTCCATTTTTGTAAGCATCTTCAAGAAGATCATAAATATAATCCACAGAAGGTTTAGTACCCGGGTGATACTCCTTATTGAGATTCTTCATGATCATGGTTCGAAGAGCTTTTTCGTTAGCTATAACGAATTTTTCAACCATTTTCTTTTCCTCCTTTAATGGTAAGCCCGAATTTATAGTGGCAATGGGCAAATTTACACAAAACGTAAACTTTCTTCTGAGACTTGAACCTCCAGTAAATACTTTGACTTCAATGTCCTTGTCATAGACATTTGCTAACTGGCTAACATCCCCATCATAAATATAATGCAGATGAATGCCAGCACCAGACTTGCTAAGCTCCGCGTAGGTCTTAGGCCATTTAGACGCGGCAACCATATTAAGCTCAAACGACTTTTCGCCTGTTACTGGATCCTTAAGATCAAAGTCAATGACTATGTGATTCTCAGGCACTTTGACATAATGTAACTTACGAGGATCTATCTGCTTAAGGATAGTTTTGCAATTATCCCATTTACAAGATGGAACTCCATCGGCAGTGGCTAATTGAGCTGGCCAAGTCTCGCCTACATAGTCAAATACACCAGGCTCATCTACACTGAACTTAAGCCATGTGTCAACTTTATGTCCTTCGTCATTATCCAAAATTCCGATCTTATTAAACTTAAAGTCTGAGAAATAGTTAAAATATCTTTTATCACCGCGAGTAGTATCCGGCAAGAACTTGTCAAAATAATCTTTCAACTCTGTCTTAAACTTGAACCTATCCAGTTTGAACTTTAACTCAGATAACTCACAATATCTATTATACTGTTCCCAAGCTACCGCTAAAGTTGTGCCAAAATTTTCATCGAGGAAATCCTCATGACACTCTTCAACGAAGTTATACAGTCTGTTTGTTGCTCTGATCATCTTTACTGGATAGTAACGATTGTAATATCCAGGATCTTCATTAAACACCTGTAGGCACTTATATGCTATCGCGCCATACTCAAACGGCATCTGATCCATTAGATCGTCATAATCTCTTCTTGAGAATGTCTTGCCAGTCGGCTCAATGTCTATTATACGTCTGAGCAAACCTGATCTAGCATCTGTGATACATACTTCACGATTAGTGCCTGCAAATATCATTGTGTGGAACTTGGCATTATACTGGGATTTGTGCTTCTCATTTACCATGATGTTCTCGTGGGATATAATACTGTTCAAACGAGCATTGTCTTCGATCTTACTTAAGTCCACATCATCCTGAATCGCTATTAACGGATTCTCTCTGAGAGACTCAAGAGCAAATGTCTGGCCCATGCCGATAGACTTAATGTCTATTGAAGCTGTGTATCCTCTGAACATTTCTCTTATGATGCCAAGAACAGTAGACTTGCCAGTTCCTGCGTCACCCACAAATATAAAGAACTTTTGCAGTCTTTTAGACTCACCACTGATGATAGATCCTATTGCATACTCTATCTTCCGTTTCTCTTCTGGAGAATATAATGTTCCAACTAGCTCATCCCAAGCTGATGTATCTCCTTCTTTCATAGAATACGGAAGCTTAAATGATGCGTAGTCTTCTCGCTTGACTTCGTCATCTGCAAACACAACTTTGCCATTAAGCCACTTGAAACTGTCTGTCGCCTGCTTCTGATACCAATGTTTAAAATCATCCATTCCCTTAGTGGTTGAATTCATAAGAGTTTTAATGGAGATCTCTACTCCGATAGACTTTTCCTGAATATCTTTAGAAAACTCTATTAACTCATTGTCTATGCATTTAGCGGCATCATAAATATCAGTGGACCAAATTTTTCTTTCTTCGTCCCATACAGCATAAAATTCTTGACCTTTTATCATTATGTCTTTTGAAGGTCTATTTAAATAGTCTGCACAAACCAGTACCTTTTTTCCAGTCATGCTTTTCATTATTGGTTTGAAGAAATCCACATATGTGTCCTCCTTTCGATTTTCTAGTCTTAACTTGTAAGATTTTACATGTTTCACGGTGTTTAAAGTTTCTATTTATATATATAATTTTTTTTTTATAAATTAAATATAAAAGATAAATACCGGTGGATTCGTGTTTTTTAGCCAAATTTAACTCAAAAAGTCATCGCCACTTTAGATGACCACGCAAAACACGGTGTTAACAATATAATATTTTGTACTAATTTAACACAAACTACCACATAAATATCAAATCCTCGTGATTACCGTGATTCCAAACCAACCTATTTTTTCTTATTATCACTCCCTTTAACATCATCAGATCCAGAAACCGGCTTGCAAACAACCACCAAGTCCCCATATTCCATCTTATTAAGCCTGTCTATAACAATCGCAACACCCGTTTGTACCTTTTTGCTACCATATTTATTGATTATAGCAGTCAAATCAGACACAACTTTGCTGTTAACATACACCACCTGTTCAGTTTCAGGCGCTTCTATTTCCTTCTTTTTCATACATTCCTCCTATTGATCCATACAAATAAAAAATATAAAAAATGCAAGAGGCGTGTTAACCAATTACACTTCCCGCTAGGCTCCTATCGGACGCTGCTTCGTAGGGATTCGAACCCTATTTTCCTCTCACTATACCAAGTGAAATATCAATATTCTCCATAGTTCTCATTATACCACCATGATGCTTGAACCCACATATCTACATCTCGTAAATCTTCACCCATCGGCGGGTATTCAAGCGGAAACAATCCGCCAAGTCCATCAGAACCGTATCTACATGAGACCCAATCGTCAAGTATCTCATTTAAATCTTCTTTAGCCGAGCTTCCAAATTGCTTATCCGTAAATCGCAAAATATCAAGATTGTCAAGCATTATACTAACCCATTCAGAGCAGCTAATCTCGCCAACCATATCTCTATTTAACCGCCAGGCAAATCCAATAAAGAATTCTAACATGCTGCATGATTTATTTACGTCCGTAATCGGCTTGTCATACTCTCGTCGCATAGCCAATCCGTCATATGCTCTATTCCCGTCAAAATCATTCGTCCAGTTAAATGGTATGCTATGCAAATATCTTGCAAGCTTTATATGATCATTATCGCCAAACCCGCAATCATATAAGAATTTAAAATATTTATTATCCAATTGAGCCACCTCCTTTCTTCAAATATAAAAAACTCTAGGGAATGTTTCATCCCTAGAGCCGATCATGTCTAATATTCAACTATAACATACTTCTTAATCATTTCAGGCCCTACTTCATTATACAATTCATAATTGTAAGGATCTCTAGCAGCCTGCCAAAGACCCATATTACTTTTTCCATCTTGCCAATGGTGTCCGTACCCTCTTTTTTCATAGTGTACATTTGTACCATTGCCAAAGATTCTTTTTAATATAAGTCCTTGACATTCTGTAAATTCCTTAATATTGAACCATACATGAGTAAGTTTTCCTATTTCCTCATTTACTGTGTCATATTCTCTGATTTCTAACATAATCTCTCTCCTTTTTGTTTATGAGATAGGCCAATTCCTACCTCATAATAAGGAGTGAAAATATCTATTCCCAGTTCTGTTTACGCTTGACCTCCATCATCCAGTCGTAGTATTCCTTCTTCTCGAAGTAGTCCATATACGCGTCTCTTTGTC
>ERZ795059.5225-NODE-5225-length-11866-cov-6.016256_pt1 | contig 11866 bp, 17 predicted proteins | sample MGYA00375143_ERZ795059 | MGnify/ENA primary metagenome ERZ795059 (study PRJEB30188, sample SAMN05720168) | activated sludge metagenome | isolation source: Anaerobic digester | place: USA | collected 2015-01-07 ... | reverse complement strand
CAGCAAAATTTACTTTTGATTACAATGGGCTTTCTTTATACTTCATTGTACGATTTAATGAAGTTGGGGAAATCATTGAGTTAGAAACCAAACGATATATGGGAGAAGATAATTTAGAAACTTGGATCATCAAAGTATCTGATTATCAATTAAAAAACCATGTAATGATACCCACTTTATTCGATGTTATCTGGAGACTTGAAAAAGGTGATTTCAGCTATGCAAGATTTCATATTACGGATGTAGAATATGATGTGCCAGAAAAGTTTTAAGTCCATCACTTTCCAAAGAACCATGTAGTTATTTGCTCTACACAACGTTATTTCAAAAATAAAATAAACAACATTTGTAAGAAATTTTGCTTTCATGACAACTAATGAAAGCATTATGTAAATATTTACTCCTTCTAAAGGCAGTTGGAGAGAGCTAAATAGTCATACTTTCAAAAAAGAGCACAAATAGTGGAAAAGTTATTTTTGAAAATAATAGAAGAAAATCAAGGCATTATCTATAAGGTTTGCAAAATGTATAGGGACGCGCCACAAGACCAGGAAGACCTTTTCCAAGAAATAGTACTTCAATTGTGGAAGGCGTTTCCAAAATTTAGAGAAGAATCCAAAGTTAGTACGTGGATGTATCGCATCGCGCTGAACACAGCCATCGCAACCTTTAGAAAAAATACAGTCTCATTATCACATTATGATGATTTACCAGATCATCTACCAGTATCTACCTATCAGGAAAAATCAGAAAATGAAGAAAAACTATTTGAGGCAATCAGAAAATTGAATCAAGCCGAAAGGGCATTAATTGCTCTCTTCTTGGAAGATTATTCATATAAAGAAATTGCCCATCTGGCAGGCATTACAGAGAATAATGTGGGTGTAAAAATTAGTAGAATAAAAGAAAAACTCAAAAACATTTTAAATTAAATAATATGGAATTGGAAAACTTAAAATCAAATTGGAAAAATCTTGGAAACGGGAAGAAAAATCAATCTGAATTATTGACAATGACACACATCAATAATCATCCCCGAATCAAACAAATTAGAACGAAATTCCTCATCGAAGTCATTTTCATCACTGTTTTTTTAATGATATACTATAATGGATTTGATGGTGAAACCAAGCCACTTTGGGCAAATCTATTTTTGATTTCAGCTACTGTATTGTATATAATAAATCGCTTCATTGGCTTTATGGTACTAAACAATCCAGTCAGTGAGACTAATTTAAACGCATCATTGCATGCTTTTAAAAATAACCTACAAAAAATTGCATTCCTCACTGTAATCACTTCCTTTTTGTTTGGAATAGCCATCATTGTTTTCTTCTCTACAAGCATAACATTCACTTCTGGAAAGCGTATTGTTGTGGCAGGAATGTTAGTAACGCTGACAGTACTGGTTTATATCTCTTACAGAAATTGGATCAACAGGGTACAAAGCATTGAAGAAACTTTGCAAGAACTTCATGAAACTGCTGTTTAGAAAAGAAAAACTGTTACTAGATTGGTTTAGAATTTATAACTTTCAAATAAACATCATAGTTTTTATAATTATTGCGCCAAATAAAAAGCAAATTTGGTTTCATTAATCAGGAATTAAAATCATAATTTGCCGACTAAAATACGAACTTGTCGGATCAAAAAAACAATAAAATAAAAATTATAAAAGACTTAGGTTTTCAAGTTTCTGTTTCTAAAACATTCCCGATAAATAGTGATGCCATGTGGGAGCTGCTTTTATCAGAAAAGGGAATCTCTGTTTGGTTAGGTGAGATTGATGTGAATGACTTTGAGATTCAAAAGCCATTTGTTACGAAAGCAGGAATTGAAGGAAAATTGGTTGTATACATACCTGATTCTCACTTACGATTTCGATGGAAACATAATAATTGGGAAAAGTATTCAACCGTAGAATTAAGACTTACACCTTTGAAAGGTAAAACAAATGTTATTTTTCACCAAACAGATTTTTATAAAATCGAACAAAAGGAAGAATTAAGGAATTATTGGAAAAATGTCATTTCAAATATGATGAAAGAATTAGCAAATAAATCATGATTGATAACGATACAAAAAGGTTAAATCGTTTGACTGCAATTCTTATTCAATTGCAATCAAACAAATTGGTTATTGCTGCAAATCTAGCTGAGAAGTATGGTGTGAGCAATAAAACAATTTACAGAGATATCAAAGCGCTTGAAAGTGCCGGCGTTCCAATAGTAACTTAAACAGGTAGAGGATATTCACTCATGGAAGGTTTCCGGTTGCCACCCATTATGTTTACTGAAGACGAGGCAAATGCTTTATTGACTGCGGATTTAATCATTCAGTCTAGTAAAGATACTTCGCTCATTGTTAAATTTTCTGAAGCTTTGTCAAAAGTTAGGGCAGCTATGTCAACCAGAATTTTGAAGAAGACCGAATTATTACAACAAAAGATGGGTGTGTCAAATGTTTACATTGATGGTTCACCAAAAAGTAAATATCTATTAGAAATTCAAAAAGCTTTGGTTGCCCATTTGGTTGTTTCGGTTGATTATACCAGTAAAGAAGGCAAATCAAGTCAACGCAAATTGGAACCCTTTGCAGTATTTAGCAATCAAAATAATGAATGGGTACTGGTAGCATTCTGTAGATTGAGGAATGATTTCCGTACATTTTCATTGATAAATATAGATACGTTCATCATTACTTCAGAAACATTCGAGCCACATAAAATGACATTTCCTCAATATTTAGAAAAGACTTACGGAAACAAAACGGATAAATAGTGCATTTATCCGTTTTGTAAATTTGACTAGGCAAAGTCATCATAAAAAAACTGCTCTTTGACTATTTTTCCATTTCTGACTTCGAAAACACAGATTTGTTCCTTCTTCTTTCGTTGCTTACCTTTCATCGTTACATCCATGCCTGTCATCATGGTGAAAAAGAAAGTTGATACAACAACTTCACTCATGTAACTTCCATGCATTTCCTCAACCTGAGAGAAAAACAATCCTTCCTTTTCGCGTAATGCATCAATTCCTGTAACAATTATAGGAAGATTGCTGTCATTTTCTGGTTCAATGCTCACTGCATCCAGAGCATAAAGTTCGTTTTGAATCTGAGCGTATTGGTGCATCTGGATCAATTCATAATACCGTTGTGCGACTGCTTGTGTTGTCATGTTTTATTGTTTTTATTGATTGAAATGCAAACTTAAGAGGGGCTTTAGACAACAGTATGTCCAAGGTTGAAAGTGATTCTGAAAATTAATGTTTTGAAGTCAAGCAATCAGTTGGATATTAAAATACTCCATCATCTTAATAACTATCAAAACTCAATGCGTTAGATCAGCATCAAAAAAACCAATAATCAATAAAAAAATGTCTATAAATTGCACGTCTTAACAAGAAAATCAAAGCAAACTAAATCTTTAAATGTCGAAATTACTTTTAGCTAGGCAAAAAATAAACTTAACGCAAGAGGAATTATCAGACAAATCTGGCATCTCTGTCCGAACTATTCAACGCATCGAAGCAGGGGCAAGTCTTAAAGGTCATACATTAAAAACCCTGGCAAATGTTTTGGAAATAAAGGAGTCTGACCTTCTAGAGGAGGAAAAAAATAGCTTTTCAGAAACCAGAAGATGGTTGAAAATTATCAATCTTTCATCCATTCTTTTTGTATTACTACCTCCACTAAACATCATTGCCCCTCTTGTAATCATGTATTATAAAAACCAAATCTCACCAATAAACCGTCAAATTGTTTCTATCCAAATCATTATGACTTTGATTGCGGCCTTGCTTATGCTTACAATCATCGTCTTGAATGACTGGTTTTCTATTGAGAACAAATTCACCTTGTTGTTACCTATTTCCTGGGTATTCTTAAATGTTATCATTATTCTCAGAAATGCTGCCGAGATAGACAAGAAAAATTCTTTACGTATTTACCTGAATTTCAGCATCATATAAATCTTGTCGCTCGATTGGCGGCATATTGTCGGGTATTAAATCATGCTTTTCAGGTACAGTTATGTTTCCTTTGAGCATGAAAAATAATCAAAAAATGATGACAAAATCAATCTTTATTTCTTTCATTCTTATTGCATTTTGCAACGAAATTTTGGCTCAAGCACCACTCCCAATCATTCATGCATCCAAAGACAAAGCCATCATTATGGATGGAAAACATTTGAAAATTGATTGGAAACTAGACCCTACGTTAAAACCCGACATCTATTATGTCAACATTCCTTCAAAAGGTAGTAAGGTGACGCTTAAAACAGACAAGGATGAAATAACTTTTAAAACCAAATATGATAAAAGTTATGATTTTATAGTCTTATTGAATGGAAAGGACAGTTGTTATACACGCATCATTGCGAAAGAAATGCCTACACCTATTTCTGTGAATTTAGGTAACCCTTATCCTCAAAGTTTTCCCTTTAGGTTGATTGGTTCGAGGGTCTATTTTAATGGATATCTAAATGGGGATAGTGAGGTGACCATCCAATTTGATTTAGGAGCAGGAGGAGCTTGTGTCAACAAAAATTCCTCTGAAAAATTAAAACTGTCTTTCGACGGGAAAGCGATGTTAGATAATAGTCAAGGAGTAAATGAAACTCGAGTCAGTTCAAGTAATAATGTAAAAATTGGAGATTTTAGCTGGAATGGAGTGCCGTTAATCGAAGTTGGAAATATGAAACCACACGAAGATTTAATCATTGGAAATGGTTTTTTCAAAAATAAAATAATTGAGATAGACTACGATCGGCAGATGTTCATTGTTCATGATCAGTTACTACTACATGCGAAAAATTATCAAAAGCAAGAGGTATTTTACGAACAGGATAGACCCAAGTTTAAAGCACAATTCAAACATAATGGAAAAAAACACTCCTTCTGGTTCTTATATGATACGGGTAGAGATGGAACCATGGTGATTGGCGAAGACTTTACAAGTCAAGGTAGAAATTGGCAAAATCTAAAAGAACTCCAAGTAATCAATGGTAGGAAAATTATAAGATTGGATGCTAAAATTGCTGGAACAACATTTAAAGACATTGTCACAAATGCTGCAGATCCATCCAATCCACAAGGACGCCCCACCCTTTTTGGCAACCAGATCCTCAATCATTTTAATGTTATTTTAGATAATCAGAAAGGTGACATTTATTTAAAACCAAATAAGAGAATAGGAGAACCTTATTCTGATTATGAAAGTTATCTAAAACAAATGTCTAAATGACAAATGATCAAATTTGAAAAAAGCAGTATGATTAGGCCATGGGGTTATTCGTTACGCTAGTAATATCAAATGTCTTAAAATGAATAAACAAATCCTGTTTTTACAAGGCGGTGGGGGTCAAGATGATTACGATGAAGATGCAAAATTGGTGGAATCTTTGAGGTCATCCCTAGGCTTAGGTTATACCATTCACTATCCACTATTGACTGATTCAGACGAACCAGACTTCGGACGCATAAAACAAATTGAAAATGCCATATCAATCATTGAAGACGAGATCATATTGGTTGGTCATTCTCTAGGTGCGTCCATGATCTTGAAGTATCTTTCTGAAGATCCAATAAAAATAAAAATAACAGGGATTTTTCTCATTGCTACACCTTTTTGGGATGGACACGAAGAATGGGTAAATGGGATAAAGTTGAAAGAAAACTTTGCGGACAACTTGCCAAAAGACATTCCCATTTTTCTATACCATTGCGTAGATGACAGCATCGTCCCAATTGAACATCTAGAAATTTATACCCAAAAAATGCCAAATGCCGTCATTTGCAAATTGGATTCAGGTGATCATCATTTTGACAATAACTTGTCTCTGGTGGCAAAGGACATAAAAACTCTAAAAGGAAATTAATGGCTAAAATTGTCATTTTTCTTTATGGTTTAATGCTTTAATTGAAGATATTTGCCATTGTACTAAAGCCAGATAAATGCGCAGATTTTAAACATACATGGTAGAAATAACTCACATAAATTCACATCTACACCCTGAAAAAGAAATCAGACTTAAAAAGTACATTTTGATCTATTGTTCTGAAGGTTCTATTGCGGTTGAAATCGATGGAACTAAGTTTGTCATACCCTCAAACCATGTGATTACCATTACTTCTGGTCAATTCCATAAATACTTCCCAACAACAAACGGCAAAGGTCTGATCCTACGATTCACCTATGACTTTTTTTGTAAAAATGATATTGACATTGAATTAATTTTTGAAAATGGCTTGTTTTGCCATTTTGATCGGAATGAAGTTATTGACGTCTCTATTCAACCACACATACAATCTTATCTTGAGTCTATTGAAGAAGAATTGCATATCCAGCCCTATCAACATTTAATTTCAATACATGCCAAAATAGCACTCATACTTGTATCCATCAACCGGGCCAAAATTGAACATGGCGATGAAATATGGAAACCGAATGCATTATTTCTAAAATTCCTCGAATTAATCAGAGCTGAATTTCATCATGGCCAGCCAGTCAAATATTATGCAGAAAAATTGACTACCACAGAAGCAAAGCTCAATGAACTTTCCAAAATCCACGCAGGTAAAACAGCTCAGCAGATCATATTCGGTTTGATTATCTCAGAAGCTCAAAGGCTTTTTCTTTATGAAGAACTGTCTGTTAAAGAAACTGCATTTGCCTTGGGGTTTACTGATCCATTTTATTTTTCCAACTTTTTTAAGAAACACACCAAATTGTCTCCTCATGAGTACAAAGCACAAATTGGATTAAGATAAAATTCAAAATTTACATGCTTTACTCAGGATTTTCTATTTAATCTGAGGAGGGCTTGCCTCACCTTTGTGCCATTGATTTCACTAAATAAATAGTAATTAAAATGAAGAGTACAAAGATTGAGGATTACATTGTCCAAACGGAAACAGCTGAGTGGAAGCCATTACTAGAACAGGGCGTTGATACTACAGGGATTAGCATAAAAGTATTAAGAAGAGATGAAACTGGCAGACCTCCCAGCTTTTTATTAAAATTTGAAAAAGGTGCAAAATACCCTTATCATAATCATCCAGATGGGGAAGAATTATTTGTATTGGAAGGAAGTTGCATCATCGAAGGAGCACAATTAAATCAAGGTGATTATCTGTATACACCCCCAAACTTCAAACACAGCGTCAGGACAGAAACGGGATGCATATTATACTTTATAGTACCAGCTGAGGTAGAAATACTGGAATAAATAGATTGCTTATTTAAAATAACTCCATCATTTTTTGGTTTTAAAATTTTCAATTTTATCTTTGCCGCTAAGATACTTAGTTAATAAGATATATGACGACTGAAAATTCCCTTCAACGATTTAGAACCGCGAGCAGAGCTTACTCCGATGCTTCCATTTTTATGCATGAATCAATTGCACGCAGAGCGGGACTTTCTGGTGCAGATCATAAATATTTGGGGCTTATCCTACAACACAAGGAACTCACAGCAGGGGAGCTTTCAAGTTTAACAGGTTTAACCACAGGAGCGGTGACAGGCTTAGTGGATCGATTGGAAAAAATGCAATTACTCAAAAGGCAGTTTACAAAAGAGGATCGACGTAAAGTGATCATTGTACCGCTTGAAGCAAACATCATGAGTTTAATGCAACCGCTCTTTCATGAACTTCAGCAAAAAACAACTGATTTAATTACCTCATTTTCGGAATCTGAAATAAAAATCATTGAAAAATATTTTTTGGAAGCGACCAAAATAATGAAAGAGACCACTCAAAAATTAAATGCTAATAAATAAAAAATGGAGATCATAACGCCAGATTATTTAACTAGGGCTGAGGTATGGATTTGCATCACTACGCTTATGTATTTTCTAATGAATGGTGCTCAGATTTTTGAAACCTTGGTTTTTGTTCCAAAATGGGCCAAGTCGCCGCCCCAAAACTTTGGTCTCATACTTGATGGAACGGGAGCAAGTCTTAAATCCTTTTGGATAATATTTCACTCCATACACGAAATCACGTTCATCATTGCCATCGTTTTTACTTGGAAAATTGCACCCATTAGAGATTGGCTTTTAATATTATTTACCGTCCATTTTGCAGTAAGAATTTGGACCATCGTCTATTTTGCACCTCATATTATTGATTTTCAAAAAATCGCTCAGACTGCTAATTTTTCAGCAAACCTGGTAGAAAGAATTGCAAGGTGGCAAAAGCTAAATTATGTTAGGGTAGGTATTTTTGTCGCTATTTCAATTGGTCTTTTGCCTTTGTGTATAAAACTCTTTACTCTTTGAATTTGAGATAAACGGTTGACCACCTTCTTCAAATTTAGACCAAATCTCTATATTCGAACTAAATTTTGAAAATATGAACAAACCAAAATCCATAACTTTGACACCTTTCTTGACTGTAATTAACGGCAAAAAAGCGATGGAGTTTTATGTCAATGCGTGGAAAGCCACTATACTGACACAACACGATCGTGAAAACAATGGTATTATGGCCAAAATCAGCCTTGAAGGAGCAGATTTTTGGATTGGTGATGAAGAACCATCGTTTGGCAATGTAAGTCCTGATGGAACAAGCAATAGTTCTGTAAGAATCATTTTAGAAACCAAAAATGTTGATGAGCTTTTTGCTAATGCTTTATTATTTGGGGCCACAACTATTTGTCCGATGACTACAGAAGATTCGTGGAGAATAGGAAAATTAAAAGATCCGTTTGGACACATTTGGGAATTGGGCTATGAGTTGGATTGATTTTTCAATTAAAAGAAATATAGTCCTTACTATTATTAGAGTAATTGGATGATGAATTTGCATTGGATCAATGGAGAACCAAAGAAATACTAAATGAATGGCTTTTCCTCGATGCTAAAGAGAAATATCATAGTTTTGCATTTCAAATACCATAAAACATCTTGAGAAAGGTCTTAATCATTGATGACGAAGAAAAACTTAGAACCCTCTTGGCTAGAATCATAGGTCTTGAGGGTTTTGAAGTCATTCAGTCTGCTGACTGCAAATCTGCTTTAAAAAAATTGGAACAAAATGATTTTGATGTCATACTATGTGACGTAAAGTTACCAGATGGAAACGGTGTTGATTTAGCCAGACAAATCAAAGAAAAATATCCTATCTCTGAAGTCATACTTTTGACCGCTTACGGAAATATTCCTGATGGTGTACAGGCCATCAAAAACGGTGCCTTTGACTACATAACTAAAGGTGATGACAATAACAAAATCATTCCTCTACTATATCGCGCTATGGAAAAAGTGGAGCTTACCAGAAGGGTCCAACAACTTGAGAAACAATTGGGTAACCAACATTCTTTTGATAAAATTATAGGTAAATCAAAATCCATTCAAACAGCCATTGATTTGGCCCAAAAAGTAGCCGTTACTGACACAACGGTTTTGCTTACAGGGGAAACTGGTACTGGCAAAGAGGTTTTCGCACAAGCCATTCATCAAGCTAGTCAGAGAAATAAACAGCATTTTGTAGCAATAAACTGTTCGGCTTTCAGCAAAGAACTTCTAGAAAATGAAATGTTTGGACACAAAGCCGGAGCATTTACTGGAGCTAATAAAGACCAGAAAGGGCTATTGGAAGAAGCCAACAATGGAACGCTCTTTTTGGATGAAGTCGGTGAGATGGCTTTAGATTTACAAGCTAAATTATTGAGGGTCTTAGAAACTGGGGAATTCATTAGGGTTGGTGATTCAAAACCTTCAAAGGTGAATGTCAGAATCATTGCCGCAACAAACCGGGATTTACAAAAAGAAATTGAACTTGGACATTTTAGAGAAGATTTATTCTATCGAATTTCTGTTTTTCAAATTCAATTGCCTCCGCTCAGAGATCGAGTCAGCGATATAGAGTCATTGACAAACCATTTTTTACAAATATCAGCTTGCAAAACCAACAAAAAGATAGGTGCTGTTTCCAAGGATTACATGGAAGCAATGAAGCAACATCCTTGGAATGGTAATATTCGAGAACTCAAAAACGTCATAGAAAGAAGTGTCATACTTTGTAATGATGAATTGACCATTGAGAATTTACCCCTGGAATTCCAAAATCAAACCCGACAAATAGGGAAAACACTTTCTGCTTTTGAATTGGCCAGTGCAGAAAAATTACACATTCAAAAAGTACTCAACTACACCAACGGAAATAAAACTAAAACTGCGGAACTACTTGGCGTTGCCCTTACAACACTTTACCGCAAAATTACTGAATACGGATTGGAATAATTAAAAGTTATATATTCTTTTCCACATAGTTACTCCTATTTCAGCCAAGCAAACTATTCCTGCAAAACTGACCCTGCCTTATCAAAACGCTAGGATCGACCCTATCAAAACGATAGGGTTTCCTGTTCTGGCATAATTCCATTATTACAATAACACATTGACTTACAGCACCTAACATCCTGTCGCAAAGATTAGGAACAGCTTTTGGCTTATAAAGCTTGTAATTAAAATTAATGCTATCATGCTCTTATTATTAATGTATCTCTCAGGTTTGGCTTTGTATGGCTTATTCCTTAAAGCAATCAATGTCTTTGAAAAAATGTAAAAATGCAAACAAAGATTATTAAAACAGTAAAGGAATGGTTGCCATGGTTTTCTGATAATGAGCCAGAAATTTCAGAATATATACTCCTAAATAAAATGGCAAATTTTTGTCGGCAGCAAATTGAAGCGGGTGAAATTGACAAGGTCAGTCAAGTGATCAAAATTGTCAATTTAATTTATTCCAATGGCACATTACATGAAAAAAATGCCATTGAAAATGAATTCTTAGAAGTGCTTGCATTATTCGAAGCACCAGCTAGTTTGAAATCACACTTACACATATTCCCTGTAAAACTCAAAGAAGCTTATTTAAAAACAATTTTAGAAAATTAATTCAAAATGACAATATTATTTATAATCGCAATTGGAGTTTTTGGCTACCTATGTTATGTTTTGATCAACCCAGAAAAATTCTAATCTATAGATAATCTAATAACTGCCCTTATCAATAATCAATTTACAATTAAATAAACATGAATACAGAAATACTTGGTGTAATTTTAATGTATGCCACGGTGCTTGTCCTGGCTATACCGTTAGGACTTTATATTGGCAAAATATTTAATTATGAAAACACCTGGCTAAATAACATTTTCAATCCATTGGATAAAATTTTTTTCAAACTCGGTGGTATTGATCCTACGGTAGAAATGAACTGGAAACAACACTTGGTGGCTTTGTTAACCATCAATGCTTTTTGGTTCATCATTTCACTATTTATTTTAAGCAATATGAGTTGGTTGCCTTTAAATCCAGACGGCAATCCATCTATGAGTTGGGATTTAGCGTTCAACACTTCAGTAAGTTTTGTTTCTAATACCAATTTGCAACACTATTCAGGTGAAACAGGTCTTTCATATTTGGGACAATTAATTTTAATGCTTTGGCAATTTATCAGTGCAGCGACAGGAATAGCCATTTGTGCAGTAGTTTTCAATGCAATGAAAGAAAGAACTACCGATAAATTAGGTAATTTCTATAGTTATTTTGTTCGCGCAAGTACGAGAATTTTATTACCTCTAGCTTTCATTGGAGCAGTAATCTTAGTATTCAATGGTACTCCCATGACCTTTGAAGGCAAAGCCACTACCACAACCCTTGAAGGAGTGGAACAACAAATAAGTAGAGGTCCAGCGGCTGCATTTATTTCTATAAAACAATTGGGAACAAATGGGGGTGGTTATTATGGGCCAAATTCTACAAACCCCATGGAGAATCCCAATTATTTTACCAACATGTTGTACTAAACACCTATCGGTGTAGCAAAAAAGCCATAATTCACCTAGATCGT
>ERZ795059.5220-NODE-5220-length-11872-cov-4.893628_pt1 | contig 11872 bp, 7 predicted proteins | sample MGYA00375143_ERZ795059 | MGnify/ENA primary metagenome ERZ795059 (study PRJEB30188, sample SAMN05720168) | activated sludge metagenome | isolation source: Anaerobic digester | place: USA | collected 2015-01-07 ... | reverse complement strand
CGAACCGTGGCCGGAATAAGCGTGGATGGTCGGGCCGGTGTTGAGCGCTTCCAGCGCCTGCTGCGTCGTGCCGCCGTGCATGTAGTAAATTTTGGTGCAGGTGAAGCCCAGCGGTTCGAGCAGGTTGGTGCACACCGCGTTGTGCGTGCCTTCGGAAATGTTGAAGTTGTCGCGGCTGGCCATGAAGGTCGCGTGGGTCATCCACGAATTGTCCGCGACGTTCCACTCGTTTTTCTCGTGGGTCAACAGCTTGTCGACGATCGCGTTGAGGTGATCCTCGTTGCGCACCGACAGCCGGCCGACGCCCAGGTCGGGCATGTAGTCGGCGCCGCTGACCGCGCCGTAGTACAGGTCGGTGGCCGCGCCGGTCGTGCCGTTGGCGTGCGTGACCAGGTTGGTGTCGCCGATCAGCAGCACGAAGCTGGGTGGGATCGCCCAGTTGTTGTAAGCATCGGTGATGTAGCCGGCGATCTGTTGCGAGGTCGCGCCGGTCTCGTCGGTGCCCACCGTGACCACGTTCCAGCCGCGCTGTGTCTTCCACTCGACCAGTTCCTGCACCGCCGCCATGTTGAACGCCTCGGGACGGCTGATGATCAGGTAGGTCGACGGCGCGAAGTGCGGATAGATCTTCTCGCCGAAGCCGGTCGGGTTGAGCGCGATGTTGTTGACCATCGCGTAGCTGCGCGGATCGACATAACGCTCTTCGACGGCCAGCGTTTCGGCCATGTCGCCGCCGACGAATTCGACGTCGACGCTCAGGTGGCGGGCCACCAGCAGCGTTTCCTCGGCCGGCACGTAGTTGACCGGACGAAGCTGCAGCGTAACCAGGCGATACCCGCGCAGCATGCCGTCGTCGACCACCTGCGCCGCCTCGGCGAACAGCGGACGGTCGACGTTGTAGGCGGTCGCGTCGACGGTGAAGACCGCCGCTTCGCGCGCGCCGGGGATCTTGGGAACCGACGGCTGAATCGGCATCACGCGCGCCGCGCCGGTGAAGGTCGAAACCGGCATTTCCTCGTATTCGCCGCGCACGGTCAAACGCACCTCGGCGCCCAATGGTACGCGCACCATGCGGTTGATCACCGGCAGGGCCGGTTCGCCGATTTCGCCGGAAAAGCCCTCTTCGGGCAGAGCGATTTTGACGTAGCCGGACTCGGGTTCGGTGAACTCGATGCCGGACAGATCGACTTGAATAGTCAGTCCGTTTTCGTCGGCCTGACCGACCGTCAACGCCACCGGATTGATCTCGGCCGTTTCCAGGCCGAACCACTCCGCGTGGGCCGAACATACGCCCAACAGCAGAATGGTCAGGGTGATTAAAATTGTGCGACGCATGCGGTTCTCCTTCCAGTAGGGCCTGCGGTGTTTATCTGGCAATGAACGATACAATCGAATCAATACAATTTAAAGCGACGTATTATAGGGATCGATGAAAACAATAGTCAAGGAAGCGAAAATTGTGCCGATAGATTAAGTACAAGCGGCGTTACTGCGGCGTTGGTGAGACGAGGGAAGACCTGGAAGCTCAATCTCCTTTGGAGCATCACTTCCGGTTCCTGGCCACGGCGTCGGCGGTTGCCGCTGATTTTTTATCACTTCCGTAATTCTCCCATAATATGCAGTATAGGGTTGAGCCGATCCGCGGTTTCATGTTTACTTACGGCCAACGGGTTTAGTGGAGGTTTTTCGGTGAAAAGGTATGGAACGTGTTTCCTGGTTATCATTCTGGCGATCTCTTTCCTGGGAACGGGATGCGGCAAGCAAGCGGCGAATCAAACGCCGGTCGACGAATCCGGCTCGCCGGTCCTCGCCGATCTGGCCGGCCAATTTCAGATCAACAAGGCCTACTTCGATATGGCCATGGACCGCGTGCCGATCATTTTCCGCGGACAGTTTCAGGACGCCGCCGGTAAACGCGAATACCTGGAGCGTTTGGTGGTCGAAGCGATCTTTTACCTCGAAGGCAAACGCCGCAAATACTACCGCAAAAAGGAATACCAGCATACGCTCGATCTGCGCCTGTACGCCGGCGTACTCGACGAACTGCGCAAGGATATGGAAAGTAAAATTGCCGTCACCGAAGAGGAAGTGCGGGCCGAGTACGACAATACGATCAAAAAGGATCGCGAAAAGCGCACCTATGAAAATTACCGCGAGGCGATCGAACGCGGGCTGGTGCAAAAACGCTTGAAGGAGCAGTACGAAAACAAAAAAGAGGAACTGCTCAAGGAATGGAAGGTCGTCTTCCACGAAGATCTGCTGGAACGCATGGATCCGGCGACCACCCCGCAGGATCAACTGCCCAAACTCGAAGATGTGCTGGCCGAGGGCGAGAACTACCGCTACACGGTCGGCCAGTTGCTCAAACGCATCGACCAGGCGCCCGAGGACGCCAAGGAAAAACTGCGCCAGAACAAGGAGCCGAAAAAACTGCTCGATTTCGTCGTCCGCGAGGACGTTCTGTTCACCTTCGCCGTGCGCCAGGGCTTGGATAAAACCGCTTCCTATGCCATGCGCAAACAGATCATGGAAGTGGCCACGTTGAGCCTGATCACCCGCCGCGAGGTCATCAGCAGCGACATCGTCGCCACCGAAGAAGAAGGAAAAAAGGTGTACGAGGAGAATCCGGCCCTGTTCACACGCGGCAAGTCCGTCGTGCCCTGGGAAGAGGCGAAGGAGCGGGCGATGACCGAAGCGACCGCGCGCAAACAACTGGAGGCGATGCGCACGCTGGCTAAATCGCTCATGCGCCACCGTTACCCGACCACCTACTACGAGGCGAACATCGAAAAGCACCTCAACTGAAGGACGTCCATGAACGCGGGTTCCATCCTGCTGCTGCTGGCCGGGCTGGCGGCGCTGAATATCGTGATCTGGATCGCGATCATGGCCGTCATCCGCAAACGTTATCCGTTGCCGCCGGAAATGACCGAGGCGGATCCCGACTCGCGGGCCGATGAGATTTTTCCCGGTTATTATCTGGAAACGCACATCCTCGACAACGGCGCGGAGGCCGGTCGTTTCCGTGGATGGGGCCTCTTAGCGCGGGGCAACGGCGGATTGTATTTCACCGCCAAGGGACTTCATTTTCATCGGCGCGGCGTGAAACGCGCTTTGCTGATTCCCACCCGGGCGTTGCGGGCGGTGAATGTTGTGGTTTCCACGCGGATGCGCATTAGCGGCAAACTTTCCTGCGAGGTCGATTGGGAACTGGCCGGGCGGAGTTTGCGGTCGATTTTCGTGATTGTCGGCGGCGTCAGCTACACCCGGCGGGCGGCCAAATGGATTCAGGATCATCTGGCCGACGTGCGCGTGTCGCTGCCGCCGTCGCTGCCTACCGCATAGCCTGCGCCAGCAGCGCCCAGGTCAGCGCCAGCGCCCGCCGCAGTGCGTCCGTCGTTAAGCGCAGAAACTCGCGCCCCTCTTCGGTCTCCGCCATCATCGCCAACGTCCGTCGGTATTGTTCTTCCCGATAAATCACCGTTTCGCGCGCCTGCAACTCGGGACCGAGCAACGGTTTGGTCAAGGCAAAAAAATCGCCCTGCCGGCGGATCGTCTCACGGGCGACGAGGCGCGGATCCGGCGCGACCGCGCCGCTCTCCTGGGCGGTCGGCAACAGCGTCGCGGCGGTCAGCAAACACGCGGCCGGCTGCTCTGTGCGCCGCCATTGGTCCAGCAGATTGGCCGCGAGGCTTTCGAAGGCGAAGTGGTAATTGGTGGTCGTTTCGGTCGTCCCGCCGATCGGCGAGCCCAGATCGTAATAGCACCAAGGCGCCTGCGTCGTGTGGAACGGCTGCGCCAGATCCTGCAGATAGTGTAGGGCGCGCGCCAGGTGCCGCCAGCCCCAATAAACGTCGCCGCGGGCGAAAGCCAGGCGGGACCGCTCGATGAAGTGCGTAAACCGCTCCGGAGCCTCCCCTTGGTCCATCAACGGTTTGGGTGCATGCCATGTGCCGCGCGGATAGAACATGTGGCGCATGCCCTGCGTGCCGCCCATCAGTTTGGCGATGGTCCCGCCGTTGAGGTTGCGGTCCATGCCCCAGTCGGGCTCATCGCTGTACCAGATGACAATTTCCGCCGTGCTGGTTGTCGCGCCGATCGCCGCTCCGCGATAGCCCAGGCGCGGGCTATCCAGATCGTAAAAAACGTAACGCCCGTCGAGCTCGGCCTGCTTGGGATTGGGGTTGACGTAGTCCGGCCGATACTCCGGGTTGAACGTATCGTCGTTTTCGTTGTACGCCGTGACGACCACCGGCAGGTCGCGCAGCCGAGCGGCTCGCTCCCGGTCGGCTCGGGAATCCGCCTGTGCCATGGCCGCCAACGCCAGGGAGGTCAGCGTCTCGTGCCGCGCCCAGGCCTGGGCGGTTGATGCGTTCATCAGTAGGCCAAGGAGAGCGAAGGTCAGAAACAGGGATAATTTTTTCATCTGTCCACCGTACCCGGTACGCGTTTGCGGGCAAAGGGCGTATTGCATCAATCACTGCGTCGCCGGTTCGGCGGGAACGCCGAGCACGCCCGCGTCCAGGATTTCCACGCGATACCCGGCTTGCTTCAGCCCGAAGGCGATTTGTTGCAGGTATTTTTCGTGCAGGTTTTCGGCTTCGTGCGCATCGCGAGCGTACCATTGATGCCCGGTCGGCTGGGGAGGAATGGCCACTTCCAAAAAGACGGCCTCGCCCCGCGTCGGCGGTTGACCGGGAACATACGGCTCCAGCGATACGGCCACTCCGATCTTCTCCCAATCGCCGCGCCATTTTTCTATCGCCGCCGGATCGTCCAAGGCCAGACGAATGGAATGAACCGCTTCCGTTTTGGACCTGGAAGCGATGAATCGTTCGGCCTGGATCAAACTGAAATGCGGAGTAGTGACCATCAGAGGAGTGATCTGAATAATCATGGCATGGATTTTCAGGGACGTCACAATAAAGGGAATCAAAAGCAAGATAATAATCCATGGCCATCGTCGCATGGGGTTCGGCATGAGCAGGATGCCGAGCCAACTGACGATAAACAAAGTCCACCCAAGGAGAGGGCTATGCGTTACGATTTCGATTGTTTTATAGAACGAATTATTGTTATTAAGCGTGAAGCGGTTCTTCCAAAAATACCCAAGCCAGTCGAAGTCGGCCAGATAGGGAATCATGCCGTCCGGATCCAAAAATGCCGGATGATTGCGGTTGATGTGATACAGGATATGCCTCTGCCCGCGCAAGAGCGGTGTCAGAAACGGTAGACGGGGCGGTTGGTCGCCCGGCCAGAACCATTGGAACAACATATAGTCGGCTTTGTATTCTTGGGCGGCATCCCGAAAATCGAGCAAATCGCCCATCGGCAATAATGCGGTTTTACGACGCATTAGATAGTGCGGAGACCAAAAAGGAACCGTCAGCAACGTGGCGTCTTCTGGTATGTTTCGGCTGGTCCAATCGCTGATTTTAGATAATTCGTCGTATTCGCCCCAGGAATCTGACTTGACCAATCGCATGGAGTTCAGGATCAGGGCCGGCCCGGCTTCTAGAAGAAGAAACACCAGAAACAGGCGCCTGGGAGTAATCAGCCGAAAACGCTGTCCGCAAACTAAGGCCCCGTGAAAGGCAAGCATCACAGACATCGCAGCCATTGGAAACAGGTAACGATCCTCATAGGAGATGCGCAGCGAAAATGCCGTCAGCCCGATTAAAACGACTAGTAACGGCAGGAGGCATCGTCGATTCTGGAAGTAGAAAAGGGATCCAAGAAGGGTGAAAGGAAGAAGAGATAATGTAACGATCAGCGGAAAACCCGGGTACGAACTGATTTTCGAATTGAATCCGTACACGAAAACGATGCCGAAATTGTGTGCAATTACTTTCGCCCGGCGTTTCCAAATCGGCGTCGTTGGGTCGGCGGTAGGCGGCTTCCGCTTATACTCCACGTGGGTCAGCATGCCAATTTCATGAATATCTTCCATCAAATTCAGATCGGCCGTCAAAATGAAGGATTTCGGCAACATGCCCAGCCCCCATTCGGAGAGCTTCGACGCTCGGACGATGAATAGCCCGATGATCATGGTTGCCAGTAGAAAAAACGCCCAGAAACGCCAGCGCAAAAACTGTTTGCGATCGGTCAGGCATATCCAGACAAAGACGGCGACGAGCGCGACGATGCCGGTGTACCGGGTCGCCATCATCAGGCTGGCAAACAACCCGGCGGTGAGCCAACGGCCCCGCAAAGCCATCGAAAGCACTACCAGCATCAGGTCCAGATAGAGAAAGTTCGGTTGGCCGGCATCTTCGATAAAAGCGATATAAAAAAATCGCGGCAATAACATGACCGACAACGCGGCGAAAAACGCTGTCCGCCGGTCGAATAAGGATACAGCGAAAAGATAAGCCAGCGGTCCGAGGAAAAAAAACGACAACATTAGGGGGATGAGGAAAACCCAAACTGAATCGCCGAGCATCGCTTGCATGGGGATCATAACAAGGGTCCAGAGCGTAAACCGGTCGATCGCCGGTTGCGGCACGTTTCGATTGGTCGACAGATAACCTGGCGCCGGGAGCAATTGATGCTCGAATCGTCCCGTTTCCAGGAAGGACCGAGCAACGCCTGCATACTCGTAAGCGTCGGCATCGGTCGGCGGCGATACCAACAGTTGGAAAGTGCCGAAAATCGTTAAAACCAACGAAACGACAATGATAATCGATAGGTTCCTGTCTTGCTCACGCAACGGAGCCAGGAACGGAGGAAGCGGTTTCAGAGCGGTTTCTTTGTCCAGGTTTTTGAACATCCCGCTTCCCTGCATCAGTTGGAGACTATTGCAGTATTGAAAAAAGATATAGTATTAGACTGCTAAGAATTGTCAAGTATTGCTTATAGTTGCTGTCGGTCGAGCCTCTGGATCGGCTACCCACAGGGGAAAGCTCCCGCCCGAAGGAGCAGTCCCCTGTTCCCGCATTCAGAGAGTGAAGGTCACCTTCACTTTTTATTGTTGTTGCCCAGCGTGCCGGCGAGAAATGCATCGTAAGCGCCCATGTCGAAATTGCCGTGGCCCGAAAGGTTGAACAAAATCACTTTCTTTTTGCCTTCATCGCGGGCGCGCTTGGCCTCGTCGATCGTCGCTTGAATCGCGTGGGCCGACTCCGGCGCGGGAATGATGCCCTCGGTGCGCGCGAACAACAGCGCGGCGGGGAAGATATCCTCCTGCCCGTAAGCGACGGCTTCGATCAATTTCTCGTGCAGCAGTTGGCTGACCAGCGGGGCCGCGCCGTGGTAGCGCAATCCGCCCGCGTGGATCGCCGCCGGCACGAAATCGTGGCCGAGGGTGTACATCTTCATCAGCGGTGTAAAGCCGGCCGTGTCGCCCAGGTCGTAGCGGTACTCGCCCGCGGTCAGCGTGGGGCACGACACCGGCTCGGCCGCGACGGCCCGCACCTGTTTGCCCGCGGCCTTGTCGCGCAGGAAGGGGAAGGCCAGCCCCGCGAAATTCGAGCCGCCGCCGTGACAGCCGATGATCACGTCCGGGTACTCGCCGGCCATCTTCATCTGCAGCAACGCTTCTTGACCGATAACGGTCTGGTGCAGCAGTACGTGGTTGAGCACCGAACCCAGCGCGTACTTGGCCTTGTTGTCGTGCAGCGCCTCTTCGACCGCCTCGGAGATGGCGATGCCCAGACTGCCCGGCGAATCGGGCGTTTTAGCCAGAATCGCCCGCCCGGACTCCGTGCGCTCCGAGGGACTGGGGTGAATCGTCGCTCCGTAGGTCTGCACCATCGACTTGCGATAGGGTTTCTGTTGGTAGCTGATCTTGACCATGTACACGAGCACTTCAATATCGAAAAACGTGCCGGCCAGCGCCAGCGCCGATCCCCATTGGCCCGCACCGGTTTCGGTCACCAGCTTGTGCACCCCCTCGCGTACGTTGTAGTACGCCTGGGCGATGGCCGTGTTGGGCTTGTGGCTGCCGGCGGGCGAAACGCCCTCGTTCTTGTAGTAGATGTGCGCTGGGGTGTTCAGCGCTCGCTCCAACCGATAGGCGCGGATCAGCGGCGTCGGTCGAAACAGGCTGTAGGCTTCGCGCACCGGTTCGGGAATGGGAATTTCGCTTTGCCCGCTTACTTCCTGCTCGATCAAACCCATGGGGAAGATCGCCGCAAGTTTGCCGGGATCCAACGGCTCGCGCGTGTTCGGATCCAGCGGCGGCGGGGGGGGCGCGGGCAGATCGGGGATGATGTTGTAGTAGCTTTTCGGCAGTTGACTTTCGTCCAGTAGGTATTTGGTTTGTTTCATGGCGTCCTTCTCCAAAAAAAAAAACCCCCGCTTTCGCGGGGGGCACTGTTTGGTTCGATTGTCCGGTCGAGATTACATCAGTCCCACCCGCCTATATGGAGGTGTGGCGCCACCAATTGCCGTTGGCGGAAAAAGAAAGCGAGCAGTGGCATTCGATGCAATCCATACGTTAATGGATAACAGATTTTTTTACGATGCAAGTAAAAACATTTTAACCTTTGCAATCAATGAGTTGGGGGTGATCGGCACCAGGCGGACGCCCACGAAATCCTAACGATCGGTGGCTCCGATCCACCTATGGGCAACGCGAGCGAGTGTATCGGTGTTTTATAACATCACCGATTTCCTCTATTCCTTGTCGTTGACTTATCGCTCGCGTTGTATATTCTCTGCTTTATGATTTCGTACAGGATGTTGTGGCTGCTAGGCGCAGCTTGCACCATAATATTGTTTTTATATCCCGCTGCCGGTTGGGCCGGGCCGAACCAGGTGTTCGAAGAATACGGGGTCGGACCGCGCGACAAGGCGATGGGCAACGCCTTTACCGGTCTGGCCGACGACTATTCAGCGGCGTTCTACAATCCGGCGGGTTATGCCTTCGGCGACGGCCACCATTTCCATTTCGGCTACCACGGCATGTACCCGAACACGTATATCAAATTCGATCCGGACAACGGATACAACCTGGGCAAAGGACCGAGCACCGATCTGTTCCTTTTCGGTTTTTCGTCGGACCTGGATTTCTCCTCGCTGCTCAATCCGTGGATCTCCGAGCACTTCGGCTTGGGCATGGCTCTGGGCGTGGGCAAATATTTCAAATCTTTCACCCTCTACACCGATCCGAACGCGCCGTACATGTTCCGTTATTCCGACCGCCCGGTGTCGCTGCTAAGCTTATACGCCGGCTTTGGCTTGAAGATGTTCGAATGGTTCAGCGTCGGCGCCAGTATGGTCGCCGCGCCCTCGGAAACCTACACCGATGTCATCGCCCGCACTAAAATCTATGTACCCTCGATGAAAAGCGAAACCAAGCAGGGTATGGGCACGCGCGCCTGGAGCAAGTTGGAGCCGTCCGCGGGCGTGTTGTTTCGTCTGCCGTTTTTCGAACGGATCGACACGTTGCAGATCGGTCTGAGCTGGCGCGACGAGGTGATCACTTTCGACGGCTCGGGCGAAGTGACCACGGTTACACAGATCGTCTTTGAGGAATCCGGCCAAACGCTCAACGTACCGATGACCACGATGGAACTGCACCAGTTGACCGGTTACTCGCCGATGTGCGCGACCCTGGGCGTGGCCTGGAAACCGACACCTGAAATTGCCGTGGTTGTCGACGGCGTCTGGAAAAAATGGTCGGACTGGCTCGACGGTGACGAAAACATTCCGCATCCGCGCTTCAAGGACACCTATCAGGTTCGCACCGGCTACGAACAGCGGTTCGACATCGAATGGGCTTTCGTCGAAGAGGTGGCCGCGCGCGGCGGGTATTACTACGAACCTTCACCGGCGCCGGACATGAACGGTCCGATGAACATCCTGGACCCTGACAAACATGTAACCAGCGTGGGTACGGGTTTCACCTTCCACGATCCGATCTACCTGGTGCTGTCGCCTATTTCTTTCGACATGGCCTATCAGGTACATTGGCTGGTGCGGCAGCATTTGGAAAACGATGACGATCCGGTGTATCCGCCGTTGACTGCGGGTGGTCAAGTGCACACCTTCGCGGCTACACTGGAGTTTCAGTTGTAGGAGGATGCGCATGCGATGGGTTTGCCTGACCGTATCGCTGCTGATGATGGTCGCGCTATTCGGTTGCGGCGCGGGCGAAAAACCGGAGTACGTCGAAGTGCCCTCGGCCGACCCGATGCCGCCGGCGGGAACCGGCGAGCCGATTCAGGATGCGCCCGAGGACGATGCGCAGGGTTGCGGCGAGATGCCGCCGATGCCCGCGCAGTTGAAGTCGCGGGAGTTGCTCGATGAGGAGCCCAAGGGCGACGAACTGCCGCATCCGTTCGAATGGGTGCCGCTGCCGGACGGTCCGCTGCCCGCCCAGAGCAAAGACGTGCCGGTGGGCGCGGCGTTGCTCGCGCCGTTGTTTTTGGCCGTCGCGCTGCGACGTAAGGATTGATCGTCATCGCTTGAACCGGTGGAGGGAGCGGTGCGTCGACGATTTCCCTTGCTCATTCTGTTTTTCCTGCTGACGCCGTTGACGGCGTGGGCGGGCACGATCGCCGGCGCGGTGATCGGCGAGGATGCCGGGCCGGTGGGCTTCGTCAAGGTCGAGGTCGCCGGCACGGACCGCCAGGCCGTCTCCGGGGAGGACGGCCGCTTCGTCATCGCCGATCTGCCCGCCGGTAAATATATTCTGCGCATCCAGACCGAGGGCTTCCAACCGAGCAATACGCCGGTGAACGTGCCGGCCGACGGCGAGGTCGCGGTGACGATCACCCTCAAGTTCGAGGTGTTTTACGAGGGCGACGAGCTGGTCGTTACCGACCGCGCGCCGGTCGACGAATCGACGCAGACCAGCTCCCATCATTTCACTCGCGAGGAAATCGCCGACAACGCCGGCGCCTTCGAGGACATCACCAAGGCGATTCAACAACTGCCGGGCATCGTTTCGAACACCGACTTCACCAGCGACATGTACGTGCGCGGCTCCAACCCATGGGAAAACCTGATCGTCATCGACCATCAATTGCTGGCCAATCCGTATCACTTCGGCGTCGGCCTGTCGGTGATCAACACCGAGCTGATCGAAAGCTTCACCTTTTACGCGGCAGGCTTCCCGGCGCAGTATCCCTTCGCCACCGGCAGCGTGCTGGACGTCAAATACAAAGACGGCAATCGCGACCATACCGACGGTGAAATCAGTCTCTCGATGCTTTCCGGCTCGCTGCGCGGCGGCGGCCCGCTGGGCAAAAAAGCCACTTGGGTTTTTTCCGCGCGGCGCAGCTATTACGATTACATGCTGCGGCTGCTCGATTGGACCGACGTGCCCATTCCCGTGTTCTCCGACGTGTTCGGCCGCCTGAGCTTCGAGCCCGACAGCAAGAACCGCTTTCTCGCTTTCCTCATGCGCAGCGAGGACGGCGCCAAAGCCGCGCTGGAGGAGAATCCGAGCAACGTCGATGAAGGCGACGCTTTCTATCGGCAGATCACCCAGGTCTACGGCCTGGATTGGTCGCTCATGCCGTTGGACTGGTTGCTGTTCAATACCGTGGCCAGTTACCAGATCCTCAACGTCGACGCCACGCTGACCTCAGCCACCGAAAACATGTACGGTCACGCGCAGGCCAACGGGTTCTACATCAACGAGGATGTGATGTTCGACCTCGGGCGCCACGTGTTCAAGATCGGCGGCGTGTACTCGCGGGTCGACATGACCCTGCGCAGCGCCTTCCCCATTTCGCAGTACGTGGCCGGCGCGCGCTTCGCCAACGAGCAGGACACCTACAACATCGAGTTCGACGAGGTCGACCCCATCCAGGTCTATGGCTTCTACGCGCAGCACGAGGCGGAAATTATTCCCGACCGCCTGCGCACGAACGTCGGCGCGCGTCTCGACCATTACATGGCCACCGCCGACGGGTGGGTCGCC
>ERZ795059.5215-NODE-5215-length-11876-cov-7.238643_pt1 | contig 11876 bp, 4 predicted proteins | sample MGYA00375143_ERZ795059 | MGnify/ENA primary metagenome ERZ795059 (study PRJEB30188, sample SAMN05720168) | activated sludge metagenome | isolation source: Anaerobic digester | place: USA | collected 2015-01-07 ... | reverse complement strand
TGGTACTCGCACATCGCGCTCAGCGGCGATCTGCTGCTGCTGTACGACATCCATATCATCGATGGCGTCACGTGGGTGCTCGGCCAACGAGCCGCCGCCGCCAGCGGGTCCGCGCGCATCGTGCGTCCCGATCCGCACGGCGACCGCACGGACTGCGGGGGAGTCGTGTTCGAACTGCCGGATGGAACCTGTTGGACTCATCACACGCAGCTGCTGAAAAACAACGCGGTGATGTACAACCTGGCCGCCGACCTGATGGGGCTGGAGGCCACCGCGCACATCGCTTACACGGGCCAGGTGTTCATCCGCGGCGGGTCCAAGCACTATTCGGGCGCCGCGGCCGGCGGCATCTATGAGGACGGAGCCAGGGCCAACATCGCCGAATTCTATCGCTGTGTCACGCAGGGGGAATTCGATAACGCGACCGCTCACCGTTCGGTCGACTGCACGCTGACAGGTATCCTCGGCCGCGAGGCCATGTTGCGAAAAAAGTGGCTGACGATGGACGAATTGATCAAGGAAGGCAAGACCCGCGAAGTGAATCTGCGAGGGTTGAAGGTATAGTGTGGCGTGTCGCTGCGCGGGCCGAAATTGCCTGCAGATTTCAGCAGAAAACGACGGGAAAACAAGGAAAGAAGGATGGGGGAGGCTGACAGAAAGATGGGGTGACAGAAAGACGAAGGGAGGAGCGGCGGAGGGGGGATGATGTGTTTCCGATCATTTTTCTGTCACCTCATTTTTCTGTCAGCTACCTCTTTCTGCTCGCGCCCACCCCAACGCGGCCCTGTCTCTTTGACCGATCCTGCCGGAGCCTCCACGAGGTCACGAGGTATCGAGAGGCCGAACTCAGTGTTTTTCCAGGGAGAACAAGATGCGCGAAACACGGTGGCAACGGGGTGTGATGCCTCTGGCTGTTCTCTTGATGGGGCTCAGCGCCAGAGGCGACGACGCGATTCCGTTTCCGGCGGCCTTGGACGCGGCGGCGGTTGCTGTCGAGCGGTTGGACAGCGTTCTGGACTACGCACTGTTGATCGGCAACGGGGATTTGAATGCGCTGGTCTACACGGACCGCGGTCAGTTGAAATTGAACCTGACCAAAAACGACGTGTGGGATGCGCGGTTGGACGCGCAGCGCGATCCGCCGTTGCCGACGCTCGATCTGGTCAAGAAATGGGCGTTCGACCGCGGGGCGACCCTGACCCAGAACGGCTCCGTCATCCTCGATGAGGGAGTGCAGTGGGAAGGGCCGGACAGCTACCACGCGCATCCCTACCCTTGCCCTCGGATTTGTGCCCGCCTGGTCCTCGGCGCGGCGTCGGCGGAACCCAACTGGATCCGCATTCGCGCCGAGGGCACCCAGAACGGCTGGGAATATCGCGACGGCGCCGGCGTGATGAGCATCGAAGGCAGAGAGGGAGCTTCCAACGGTTTCTCCTACGGCCCGATCCAGATCAACACGGGCCAGTACCCGGAACTGCAAGTGAAGATCTCCGGCACCGAGAATGCCCGCTTCTACGTCGACTTGATGGACGCTGATGGGAAGGGTTTCTTCGGTACTGGCTGGCAGGAGACGCCGACCGAAACGGCCGTGCGCAGCTTCAAATTGCCCAAAGATGCGGCGGCCGGTCAGGCGATCCTGTACACCTGGACCGAAGACGGCAAGCGGGCGGAGAACCGCTTCCAGGAAGTGGCGCTCGTCGGTCCTGGAGGCAAGGTGAGCCTGGATCTGGAATCCAAGCCCGAACCGACGTCACCCGCTCGGCTGGACATCCGCCGAGCGGTGGCCACGGTCGAAGGCAACGACCGCGGTGTTCCGCGAGCCACGATTCGGGCGCTGGCCGATCGCAACGCAATCCTGATCGATCAGGGTGGTGCTGGAAAGCTGGAGGCCGCCCGCTCGGGTGACTTACCCGATCCGGAGCAAACACAGGCCGATCCTGACGTGCAGACCATCCTGCAGCAGATCCCCGGCGATCCGGGCTGGGCGGGAATGAGTTTCGCCGTGGCCCTGGTGACGCGCGGCAGCCGGCAGGCCGTGGCCATCGTCACCAGTCGCGAGGCAACGGACCCGAACGCCGCCGCGATCAAGCTGGCCGGCGACGCGCTGGCGGCCGCGCCGGAGGCCGTCGTCAAAGCACACGAGGCGATGTGGGACCGATTCTGGTCCAAGAGCGGCCTCGAGTTGGACGACCCGGTGCTGCGGGCCATGTGGTACCGCAACCTGTACTTCCTCCGCTGCGTCGTGCGGCCCGGCGCCGTTTCGCCCGGCTTGTTCGCGAGCCTGGTCAGCGACGGTCCGGCCTGGCACGGCGATTACCACACCAACTACAACATCCAGTCGACCTACTGGCCGGTCTACAGCAGCAACCATCCGGAGTTGTCCGAGCCGTACGACCGGTTGATCGCCGACTACCTGCCGCGGGCGCGATGGTTGTGCAAGGAATTGTTCGGGTTCGAGGGTGCCTACATCCCGCACGTGCTGTTTGCCTTCGAGCCGCCGCCCGAAGCGTGTCAGGGGCCGACGCGGCGCCAGTACATTCATCATGTCTGGGGCTGGACGCTCGGCGTGGCCGGTTTCTCGGCACAGCCGGTCTGGTGGCACTACAAATACGAGCCCTCGCGCGAGTTCCTGGAGAAGACGGCCTATCCCGTGGTCCGCGAGATCGCCGACTTCCAGGCGAACTTCGTCGACGTTTGCGAAAAGACGGCCGACGGCAAGATCGTGCTTGCGCCGACCGTTTCGCCGGAGCACTGGGGCTGGACGAAGCGCTTCGAGCGGAATCGCAACTGCGCCTTCTGCCTGGGCATGTTCCGCTACGTGTTCGACGCGGCGATCGAGGGGGCACAGACGCTCGGATGCGACGCCGGCAAAGTGGCCCGGTGGCAGAAGGCCGTGACCTTGCTGCCCGACTATCCGCTGTCGGCCGACGAGCTGCCGCTGGTGGTCGATGTCCAGGGTGCGCCGCCCATCGGCTACAACATTTCGGTGCCGGCAACTCCTGTTTTCCCGTGCGACGTAGTGAGCATCTGGTCGCCGGCAGCCCAGCAGGAACTGTTCGCGCGGACGATCGGCGGCCTGCGGTGGAACGGGAACAACTCGGCCATCATGCTGTCCGTTTCGCGAGCCCGCTTGAGCATGCCGGAAACGCTGCCCTGGGTGCGCGAGGAGTTGACCGCCCGCTTGCGGCCCAACGGCACGTTGACGCTGAACCGCAACGAGCCCCGTTACGGTTTCAACAACTTCGGCCATTACACCGAACAGTTCGCCGCGTCGCTGGCCATCAACGAACTGTTGCTGCAAAGCGTCGCCGACGTCGTACGCGTGTTCCCCGCCTGGCCGCTGGACCAGCCGGCCCGTTTTCGCCAATTGCGGGCCCAAGGCGGATTCCTGGTCTCGGCCGCGTGCGAGAACGGCAAGGTGGGGCCGATTTCGGTCGAGTCAACCGCCGGTGGCCGCCTGCGTTTGCTGAGCCCCTGGCCAGCCCTCGAAGTCGCCGGCCCCGGCGGACAGGCCAGCGCCTTGGTGCCGAACGAAAAAGGCATCGTGCAGTTGGACACGCAACCCGGCCAGACGTTCGAATTCCGCGCCCGACGATGACGGGGCCTAAGGCATTCTTGACTTCGTACGTGACCTGTTGGAGACTTGAACCCGTCACTACGTGCTGTTGGTTCTCCCTTGTCCCTTGGGAGCATCGTGATGCAGAGAATTCTACTGGTCGGATTGGTCTTGGCATCAGGGCTGGCGCGCGCGGCGGAAATTGAGGCCGTCACGCAGCAAGCGGTGGGGCCGGTGCTGATTCGCAACGAACACAACACGTTGTTGCGATTGACCGTCACGGCGGCCAAGCCTTTCGTGCAACTCGAGTCCATCAGCGTGTCGCTGGCAGGTGCCGGCGATCTCGAATCGCTCCAGTTCTTTTTCACGGGCAGCGAAACCGGTACGTCCAGCGAACAGGCCTTCGGCGACCGGCTGCGGCCGGCGGAGACCGTGGTGTTTCAGGGCCACGCGCGGCTGGCGGCCGGGGCGAATCATTTCTGGCTGTCCTGCCGGGTCCGGGCGGAGGCGGACTTGTCGCACCGGGTCGATGCGTCGATAACGAGCCTCCAGACCTCGGCCGGTCGCATCCTGCCGCGTGATCAGACGCCTCAGGTGCGCAAACGCATCGGGATCGCGCTGCGCCGGCATGGGGATGACGGCGTGCATACCTACCGCATTCCGGCCCTGGCCACGGCGCCCCCAGGCACGCTGCTGTGCGTGTACGACATGCGGCGGCGGATGGGGCGCGATTTGCAGGAGGATATCGACATCGGCCTGCTCCGCAGCACGGATGGCGGATGCACCTGGGGCGCCCAACAGGTCATCATGGACATGGGCACTTTCGGCGGACTGCCGCAAGAAGTGAACGGATGCAGCGATCCGGGCATTCTCGTGGACCCCGCGACGGGAGAAGTCTTCTGTTTTGCCGTCTGGATGAACGGCAAGGCCGGAATGCACCAATGGAACAAGGGCGGTTCGGAGCCGGGCTTCGAGATAGGCAAGAGCGCGCAATTCATGATGGTCCGCTCGACGGACGACGGGCAAACCTGGTCGAAACCGCAGAATATGACGCGCGTCTGGAAGGCCCCGGAATGGATCCTGTACGCGCCGTCGCCACAGCAGGGCATCGCGCTGCAGGACGGCACGCTGGTCATGCCCACGCAGGGGCGCGACGCGCAGGACCGGTTCTTCTCCAACCTGCTCATCAGCCGTGACCACGGGAAGACGTGGACGGTCAGTCCGGCGGCGTCGCTCGGCAATACCGAGTGCCAGGCCGTGCAGTTGGCCGACGGTTCGATGATGCTGAACTGCCGCACGGAGAGCCCGACGAAGTTCCGTACCGTGGCCGTGACGCGCGACCTCGGCCAGACCTGGACGCCGCATCCGACCAACCGTAACGGGTTGATCGAGCCGAACTGCAACGGCAGCCTGTACCGGTTCGACTACCGCGAAGGAGACCGGATGCGATCCGTGCTGCTGTTCGCCAATCCGCATTCCCAGGAGGCGCGGACGCACCATAGTATTCAGGTGAGTTTCGACGAGGGACGCACGTGGCCCGCACAGCACCGGTTGCTGCTGGACGAAGGCCGCGGCGCGGGCTATCCCAGCTTGAGCCGCGTCGATGACCGACACGTCGGCATCGTGTACGAGGGTAGCGGGGCGCACCTGGTGTTCGAGAAGATTTCGATCGACGAGTTGCTGAGCGGCGGCAACGGCTCCGCCCGCTGAAGTCTTTCGCCGCGTCGGGCTCGGGGTCTAAGAACCGCTAACAAAACCGAAATCGGAGACCTTCGGTCGGCGGTTTCGGCGGGGTCAGAGACCCGCGCCGAACGGTTTGTCGCCGCGTCGGGCTCGGGGTCTAAGATGAAGACGTGATCCGTGTTACCGCAAGGAGTTACTCATGAATAACAGAATCATCGCCAGCGTGCTGGCAGGGGGGTTGCTCGCCGCCTGCGTCGTCGCCGCCGAGCCATCGGCAAAGCCCAATATCGTCGTGATCATGGCGGACGATCTGGGTTACGGCGATGTGTCCTGCAACGGGGCCAGCGGGGTCAAGACGCCGCACATCGACAAACTGGCTGCCGAAGGACTGCGGTTCACCAGCGGCTACTGTTCCGCCGCCACTTGCACGCCCACGCGGTTTTCGTTCCTGACGGGGACGTACGCGTTTCGCGCGCCGCGGACCGGGATCGCTCCGCCCAACGGCCCGGCGATCATCCGGCCGGGCACGGAAACCGTCGCTTCGCTGCTGAAACGCGCCGGCTATGCGACGGCGGTGATCGGCAAATGGCACCTCGGCCTGGGCGACGAAGCGCCGGACTGGAACGGCGAACTGCGACCGGGCCCGCTGGAAATCGGTTTCGATCATTGCTTCCTGCTGCCGACCACCAACGACCGCGTGCCGCAGGTGTACGTCGAAGACCATCGCGTCCGCGACCTCGATCCTTCCGATCCGCTGTGGGTGGGCGACCAGAAACCCTCTGAGGATCATCCGACCGGCATTACGCATCGGCACCTGCTGCGGATGGACTGGTCGCACGGCCACAACAACACGATCCACAACGGCATCGGCCGGATCGGATTCTACACGGGAGGCACCAAGGCCCGTTTTCGCGACGAAGACCTGGCCGACCAGTGGTTGAAGCAATCCGCCCGCTGGATCGAGGAAAACCGGGAGCGGCCGTTCTTCCTGTTCTTTGCCTCGCACGACATCCATGTTCCGCGCATGCCGCACGAACGGTTTCAGGGCCAGACGACGCTGGGTTTCCGCGGCGATGCGATCCTGGAGTTTGACTGGTCCGTCGGCCAGTTGATGGCGACGCTGGACCGTCTTGGCCTGGCCGAAAAAACCCTCGTCGTGCTCTGTTCCGACAACGGCCCGGTGCTGGACGACGGCTACCAGGACGGCGCCGTCGAAAAACTGGGGGACCACAAGCCCGCCGGCCCGTATCGCGGGGGCAAGTACAGCGTGTTCGAAGGCGGCACCCGGACGCCGCTGGTGACGCGGTGGAAAGGCCGCATCCCACCCGGCGTGTCCGACCAGGTCGTCTGCACCATCGACCTGGCCGCCAGTTTCGCTGCCTTGACCGGCCAGAGCCTGCCCAGCGAGGCCTGCCGCGACAGCTTCAACGTGCTGGATGCGTTGCTCGGCGCGCCCGGCGCGAAAGGCCGCGACCATCTGCTGCAGCAGGACAACACCGGCGCCAACTTCGGCCTGCGCGTGGGAGATTGGAAGCTGGTGCGCCAGAGGACGGGCGGCAAAACGGCGGCGAAGAAGGCGGCGAAAGCCGGCGCCGGGAAAGCCGCTGCCGGGAAGCCGTCCTACCACGAGCAACTGTTCGATCTGTCCCAGGACCCCGGCGAACAGACCGACGTCGCCGCCCAGCATCCCGAACAACGGCAGCGGTTGCACGACCGGCTGCAAGCCATCATCGCCAGCGATGGAACTCGGCCCGGTGCGTGAACAGGAAAACGCGCGGGCTGACAGAAATATGGCGTGACAGAAAAATGAAGACTCGGTTCGGCGTCTTGCAGACCCAGTAAGGAACTCGCCATGTTGAAGACGATCATGTTCTGCATTGTCATCAATTGCGTGACGGCCGCGGCGGCGGACGAGCCGGGGTGGTGGAATTCGGACTGGCAGTTCCGCACCACTGTCACTCGTCCCACGCCTTACCGTGACGGCGCCGAGCGGCCGGTCGAGGTGGTTGTGGATTTCCCGCGGTTGCTGGAGCGTGCCGGTATCCCCGGTGCGTGGGATCCGGGCTCGGTGCGCGTAGTGCAGCGCCAGACCGGCGCCGAGGTGCCTGCGGCCTGCCGGACCGAGTTCAATGTGCCGCGGAACCGGGCGGAGACGTATTTGGCCTGGGTTGCCCCGGCGCGGGTGGGACAGTGCGGCGAGGTCGACATTTATTTCAACACCAAGGACCGTTCGGTTCCAGCGGCGAACTACGCGCGCGACCGCCTGCCGCCGGAAAACTTGCTGGCCAATCCGGGATTCGAGGAAGCCGCGGACGGACGGCCCGCCGCCTGGCAGGTGCAACCCGCAGCCCTGGTGCGGTTGGGCCGCATGAAGTACACCAGCGGACGCCAATCGCTGGCGGTCGTGGTCGACGAGACGACTCCGGCCGACGTCCCTCGCGAGGTGACCATTTCGCAGCAGTTCGACGTGCGGCGGTTCGCGGGCCAGGAGATGGTCTTTCAGTGCGATCTGCTGGCCGAACGGGCCGCCTACGGAGCGCCCGTCGCGATCGAACTCGAGCAATTCCGGGCCGACGGCTCGGCCATCATTGAGTGCGCGGTCGAGCCGCGCTGGTTAACGATCGAGTTGGCGCAGGGCCAGCTGGTCCAGTTCTGCGAGCGCGGGCGGTTCAGCCCGGACGCGGCGACGCTCAAGGTGCGCGTGCGGGTGCGTTGCCGTGTGACCGACGCCGATACGGGCAAGGCCGTCACGGGTCCGGAGTCGTTTTTCACCGTGTGGCTGGACCGGTTGGTGGTTCGGCCGGGCGAGCGGTGGCCTTGGCCGGCCGCCAGTCACGCCGGTTTTGTGGAAGGCGCTTTGACGAACGCACCGCTGAACCGCGGCGTGGCGCTGAGCGGCCCGCGATTCTTGATGTTCAACGGCGCTGCGGAGGGCACGTTGACTCGCGGCGCGGCGGACCCCGGCCCGCAGTCGGTCCATTGGGGTCTGCAGGCCGGTACGCTGGAGTTCTGGTGCCGGCCCTCGTGGGACGCGGCCGACGGCGTCGAGCGCGTCTTTTTCGATGGCGTGGCCTACATGCACCGCCGGCAATCGGTGCTGCGCAAACTGGGCAGCGCCGGGCGGAACGAACTGGAGTTCTCCATCGCCGACGCAGACGGCACCGCCCATGCTGTGCGCGGCCCGGCACCGCTGAAGGCCGGCCAGTGGCACCACGTGGCGGCCACCTGGGATTTCCCGAAGGCGCGTCTGGCACTGTTCGTCGATGGCCGGCCCATCGCCTCCCGCGGACCCGAGTCGGCCCCGTGGCCCAGCAGTCTGGCGGCGGCAGGCGGAAACACGAAGGGCATCGGCATTTCCGAACGGGATGGCCGGAGCATGCCCATGCAGGCTTGCATCGGCGGGGAGCGGCGGGGCTTGGCGGAACGTTCGGCCGAGTCCGTGGTGGACGAGTTCCGCATCTCGGACATTCCGCGCTATGCCGCCGAGTTCACACCCGCGCGCGAGGAATTTGCGGTGGACGAGCACACCCGCGCGCTGTTCCATTTCGAGAACGAACGGGACGGTGTCCACGCGGCCGACGATCGCTTCGTCCGCGGACATTTCTGTGTTGATTTGCCGATTCAGGAGGAAACGGTACCGCTGGAAATCCTGGAGCAAGGCAAGATCCGCCGGCAGATGGTCCTTGTCCAACCGCACGCTCCGGCGTCGCAGTTCGAGGCGAATCGGGCCGAGGGCCGACTGCCGGTCAATCCTCCGTTCCGCCGGCCGCCCGACCCGCGGCTCATCGAGTATCGCGAGTGTCAGGTGGAGCGCACCGTGACGGGCCAGGACGCCGGCTTCACCTTGACCGTGGGAGGGGATTACCCGCCGCTCATGCGCAGCGTCACTTTCGAGCACTTGGATCGGGAGCCGGACGCGGTGGCGGAAGACGCAGGCAGGATGCCTACGCCACCGGCCACGACGCTGCTGCCCCAGTGGCGGGCTAACGACGCTGTGGTGCCGCTCTCGTACGAGACGGTCCGTGCCACGCTGGGCGCAAAGGCCGCAGACGATGCCGAGAAGGCCTTCGAGACGTTTCGGTACGCCCTCCAGACCGCCCACTACTACGACGGTTGCTATTGCGAGACCCTGCCGACGCAACATCGTCGGCGGACTTCGTACACCTTCACCAAGGCATTGAATATCTATCCCTTCGACCAGTGCGGACCGCTCAACCACATGCTTCGCAAGCTGTTCCTGGCGACGGGCATTTCGTCCAACGACTCGTCGGGCACGCACCACCAGTTCCAGCAGGCATACTACCAGGGGCAGTGGCGGCTGTTTGACCTGTCCGCCCGCGTGTTCTGGCTGGATCGGGACAACGCGACCGTGATCGGACGGCGACACATGGAGGAAGATCCTTACCTGAAGATCCGGCAAGGCGGCGATGTCTGCGCCTGGCTGCGGGGCCGACCGACCGGCATCCCCTTCGGCACGGCCGTGCGCCCGCACAGCATGGACTTCCCGCTGCGACCTGGCGAACGGGCGAGCCTGTGCTGGCACAACGAGGGACGCTGGTTCGAGGTGTTCGGCGATCGGGAGCCCCTGCCGCTGGCCAAGATCCCGCCGATCTTCGGCAACGGGGCCCTCATCTACGAGCCTGCGGCGGACGGAGAAGCGACCGCCCTGGACAATCTCGTCCGCCAGCGCGGCAGCGACGGCACGTGCCAACTCCGGGCCAAGGATCCGGGGAAGGCCGCGTCGCTGGTGTATCGTGCCCGCTGTCCCTACATCTTCTCCGACGCCGCAGTCCGCGGCTCCTACGCGGCGAATCAGGGCGGGTCTGTGTGTCTGTCGCTGTCGTTTGATGAAGGCCGGCATTGGACCGAGGTGTGGCGCAGTCCCGAGGCCCGCGGGACGATCACCGCGGCGTTACGGGACCACGTGACCGCGCGGTACGCGTACTGGCTCAAGTTGGAACTGGCTGCCGGCCAGGGCACCGTCGTCCGTGGCCTGCAGGTTCGCAGCACGCTGGTGGCCTCGCCGCTGGCGCTGCCCGGCAAGCTGTCGCTGGGCGAGAATCGGATCGAATTTGCGGGTGCTGCGCCCAGCGTTCCGATCAAGACGACCTGCCGCTGGACCGAGCGGTACCGCAGCGACTTGGCCCTGTCCGTTGGCGGGCTGAGTTTCTACACCGAGGGCGACGAGGTACACCGCAACGTGTTGGTCGTAGCGCCGGACGGCAAGGTACCCGTTCCGGTCACGCTCCAGGGGAACCGCCCGCAGGCCGAGGTGCGATTGGACGGCATGCCGGAGGGGTGGACGTGTACGCCGCCGAAGTTCACGGCCTGGTCGGCCGAGTTGGCCAGCCCGGACGCGCGCAGCGCCGCGGCGTTTGTCTTGCATGCCAGCGGGACGCCGTCCGGCGACATCGTTCCCCTAACGCTCGTGGTCGGCCAGGGCGATGGCCAGCGCCGCGTGCCGCTTCAGGTACTGGTGGCCGAGGCCCCGCTGGTGCGCGAGGCCGAGCATGCCGACGAGACCTCCGGCGCGGCCACGATCCGCGAGATGCCCGAACTCAGCGGTGCCGGCGGAGTCGAATTCACCGGCCACGGCCGGTTGGCGATGGACTTTGAAACGCCGCGCGGTGGGGCGCATGCCCTCTGGCTACGGGCCCGCTGGGAGCCGGACGGCGACTCGAGCCTGTCGTTGTCCCTCAACGCCGCCAACCCTCGCCCGCTCCGTATCGAACGGATGATCGGCTTCGAGGACTGGACCGCACCCAACGGGGCGCACACCAAGCGGTTCCACCGGGAACAAGACGACCATTGGGCCTGGTACCGCATTCCGAAGGTGACCCTCGCGCCTGGAAAGCACCGTCTCACGCTGTCGGCCGCCAACGGTGCCTGGCTGGATGCGCTGGTCCTCCTTCCGCAGGACGACACCCTGGACCGCGCGGCGATGAACCTATTCCAGAACTGGAACTTCGCCCCGTGGCGCAATCCGTTCTGAGGAATTCTGTCCACTGACCTCACCGCTTGGAACACCGCGTTGGGATCGCTGGCGACGTCGCTGAATACGCTGGCGGACTGCATCCGCTCCAGCCCGGAATACCCATGAGCGGGGGATTTCGCGGCAAGGTCACGCGCGCGGGGCCACAGAGGGGGCGACTAAGTTTCGGCTAATTCCCGATTGAAATGGCAGATGGTACCATGCGCCGAATGGCCATCCAAATCCGCCCGTTGCAGGACCGAGTCAAGGCCATCTCAACAGATGCTCAGGGTTGCTTCGTTGAGGTTTGGCGGGGCGTCCGCAATACTGAGATGGGGTCCGCTCCACCGCTTTTTCGAAAGGAAACACGCCCATGACCCACGCCGCCGGAATCAGAATCGTCGTCCTCGCCACTTCCGTTGCCGTGATGGTCGTGATGGCCCGCAACGTGCCGGGACGGGAGATGCACGTTGCGAAGACGGGAAACGATCAGAATCCGGGCAGCCTGGAAAACCCCTTCTTGACGATCGGCAAGGCGGCGGCCGTCGCGCAGCCTGGGGATACGGTGACGGTGCATGCCGGAACCTATCGCGAATGGGTCCAGCCGGCCCGCAGCGGCGGGGACGAGAACAGATCGGCAGAGCGTCGTGTAGGGAAAGAGTGTAC
>ERZ795059.5214-NODE-5214-length-11879-cov-16.475474_pt1 | contig 11879 bp, 13 predicted proteins | sample MGYA00375143_ERZ795059 | MGnify/ENA primary metagenome ERZ795059 (study PRJEB30188, sample SAMN05720168) | activated sludge metagenome | isolation source: Anaerobic digester | place: USA | collected 2015-01-07 ... | reverse complement strand
GTCCAATAGTCTACCGAATTTAGACCATATTTGTATGTTGAGTTGTGGCTTCCATATACAGCAGCTACCGCTCCCGGATGATGATACGACTCGTTCGAGTGATCGACGTTAAGAAAATGGGAGCCACGGACGTCTCCGTTGTACGTCCCCACCGCATAATTATCCACACTTGGGCACTTGGACGCATTATCCGAGACATATGCGTTCGATTGTGCCGCGGAATCATGCGCGCCAAACACGGTTATTTTGTTTTGTTGTTTATGTGTGGCATATTTTGCTGTCTCGTTTGCCTCGAGATGCTGTGCATACTGCGCACCATTGTTTTCCGTTCGGTCGGCGGTCCAATGGGTGGAATATTGCCCACCATTATGCGCACTGCATACGGATACATCAGCAGAGCTGTTATTGGTTGAGAATTGGGAGGCGTGATGGGTTGTTCGGTGTCCCCCATCGTGGTCGATGTACTTTGAGGAGTCGTTGCTTGAAAAATGATTACCGTTGTTTGTGGTGTAATGCGCCATGCAGCATGTTTCATAAAGAAAATCATAAAATTCTCGCAGATTGTTGACCTCAGTTGGTGTCATCGAAGTGACGCCTTCTGTGACATTGGTGGGATTCCATATGGGTGTTCCTGGCAACGATGGTGGCACGTTAATCACATCCATCTATGATATATTTCCAAGATGATGAAACATTCATCATCTTGATATCTATGCTCCTCATATCACCACACCAGCACATTGTTTACGGTGATCGCTCGAGCGTGATCATATGCGGGGCAATGCAGCAGAACCGATTGTTTCTGGGAACCATCGTTTGTTAAGTACTGTGCTGCATTAATTGGCACCTTGACGCTTGCGTGGTAGTTTGTATTGTTGCTTGTCATCTCCGAAGATCTTGCGGAGTAATAATCGTCTCCGTTATCTGTGGTGTTTCTTCCATAGACATGAGAATTGTTCTGTGTAGCTTCAACCGACGTATTCACGGATAATTTGTCACTCGTATTGTTGCCGTCATATTTTGCTGCGTCGTTTGTTGAGTAGAGTGTGTCGAGATGCGAAGCTTCGTATGTGCTGTTATGCACATTGAAGTGTGCCGAATCATGCATATCATTGTTCCCAGATTTATGCGTCGCATAATGAACCATATGTCCCGCGGGATATGCCGCGGCATTCAGTTCTTCAAGTCTCGCGCGAAGATTAAGAATTGTTTGGACTCGAATGGGTTGTCCCTTTTCGATGCCAAAACTGATTTTTGTTAACGGAGGCATATTTTTGCCCATCTTTTGGGTTAGGAGCAGTCTCATTTGGTTGATTGCATCAACAACAACCCCGAGGTCGAAATCCTCATATGGTTGGTTTGTTGTGACGGGGTGCTTGATCCCCCAGTTATATTTTGCCATCTCGTGATCACCACCTTATGACGCGACTGCGATGTTTATGAATCATTTCTTCATCAGCGCGAACATAAGACGCTGGTTGCTCGAGGATTCGATAGAAATATCTTTGATAAAGAATTCTCCGGTGAGAATATCCTGGTTGTTTAAAGTGATTTTAACTTTATGAGTGGCGGCAGGATCCGCAACAATGATGGGAGCAAAGGCACAGAACTCATCGGTACTTCCCATAATTCGATATTGGATAACGGGTTCTTTCTTTTCGTTTGTGTAGGAATTGAAATGGCAGTTGTCGACATCCGCGGTGTGCTTCTCATCAAGCGTCATAACCATTTTCAACATTTTTCATTCGCTCCAATCCGAGTTGTGATTTTTGTTAATGCATGCATAAAGAATTCATCCATGCGAGCCACGAGAATCAGCTGCGCGATCATTTCGTTTGTGTTCTTATCCAGGGATGCCACAAATTGTGGATCGTCAATCGCAGCTTCCAGTTCCGCGATATTTTTCTGAAACGTTTCGGACCGATCCGGATCAATTGTGCGAAAAGCAGCGCAGAATATGGTGTCGGATACCATACGTTTGACTGTTTCGATGCTCATCATAATCAACAATTCCTCCTATCATTTTGCGTGCATGTGTGGCCCCCACCACGAGTTGGTGTTTGTGGGTTGTTGTTGTTGTTGTTGTTGTTGTTGTGATGCTAACCGTTCATAATACCCCACAACTCCCAGCAGTTTCCCAGAAATAGTTTCTGGTGGTAGATCTTTGACGTCGTCGAATTTGCGCATCAACAAATTATCTCGATCTATTCGCGACATGGTTGTTCTCCTTGTGTGGCAATTTTGACATAATCCATCATCTGCCACCACTCTCCACTGATATCAGAAAATGCTGCGTAGGGACTCGGATGCTGGCTCGTGATAAACGTGAAGGGAAACAGATGAATATGATGGTTAAACAACCGATCGTGGCTCGCGGGTTTGTTATTCCTTTGTCCAGAACAACACACATTTGTTCGGGCCTTCGAAAACACATCGCGAGCGATATATCCTATAATTTCTAACACCGACGTCGATGTTTTGTTTCCAATTTGTGCCATATGCTCCAGGAGATTGTCGTAGTCTTTAGCGAGGAGCATTTCGATGGGGTTCATCGCGGATGTACTCCTTTCGCACATTGTTCATTTCGATCCATTTTGGCATTAAGCGCTGATATGCTTGGCATCGATAGAAGTCGATATTTGAAGGATGTCCATCCATGGAAATAGAACCCGGTGGGCACGAGAAACACAAATGACCCGTTGCTTCGGGATGCTGCATAACTGGACATTCGGCGCACATGCCATACGATAATGTTTTGCAATGCATATAATCGATGCCGCACATGATGGCTCGATAATCCAACACATCAAGGAAAATGTTTCCGATGGTGAACTCTGGTTTGATTTGTGGAGATGTGATGGGTCCGTGACAAATGTAGAGGGATCCATCGATGTCGGCGCCGATCTGTGTGTTGCATCCCGAACATTCTGGATAACCATTGCAACGACACGTATCAGCGAAGATTTTTCCCGCATAAAAGTCAGTTAATGGGATGTGTGTTTCTCTCATGATTTCGATGATGCGATCGACTCCTGCGGACACAACATCCACAAACATGTCTCTCGTCTTTGGTCCATAAACAAGATGATTTTCTATGCGGCCACCCGTAGCACCACAGAACATTTCCGACGATGGGTGTGCAAAGAAATTGATGATGTCGATATATTTTTCCTTGACCCCATCTTCGAGATAGATTGTGGAGCAGAAGGTGTAGAGGCGATGATCAATGTGAAGCTGCTTCTGAATTTTGTTCAGTTCGCGAACGAATTGTGTTGTGTGTTTATACGAGCCCTCTCCAGAGAAATAGGGACGGTTCTGATTTTGGATATATTCGGGACCATCAAGCGAAACCTGAATCGATGTGGATATTCCACTCGAAAAGATCTTTCTCGCAATGCCTATAGCTCGATCAGAGATGTTGGTACCGTTCGTCGATGTGCCAAACTTGAAATTATTTCTTGTGCAATAATCCACAAGCAGCTCTAGCGTATCCAGATTGCAGAACGGTTCAGCGCCCCACGCAGAAATATGGATATCTGGGCCGTGGCTCATTTGTTTGTCGGGGCAAAAACGAAGGATCTTTTCTTCCACGAGTGGCATAATTTTTTGCAATGACTCAACCGAGACAACCTTATTTTTCATGTGTTTATCAGTAATGTAACAGTAACGACAATTGAGATTGCACATCAAACTGGACGGATATTCGACGGCACAGAGTCCAGAAATCCACATCTGGATTTGCCGTTTTGCTTCATCAGCATCAATATCTTTTGGGATGTTGATGAGCTTCATGCCGTTATCAAGCATGGTAGTATTCGATCCGTTGTAGGCGGGACCACCTGTGTGATTTATGTGCCGCAAGTTGTGCCGCAGTAGCATGTGTTGAACTTTAGAGGAGTCCATCTGTTTTCAATCTCCCGTCAAGATCGGCGATGACATCGTTGAAGTTTGGAAACGCCGCCTGAAGTATACATTTCGTGTGATCCAAATCAATGGATGGTCTGATAGCTCCCCACGTGTTGGTTCTGTTGATCAGATAGAAGAGTTTGAGAAGCGCGTATTTGCATGTTGACGGAATGGGAAGAGAAACCGCTCCCTGCCAATACTCATCCGCAGCTCCCACGCACACAGTCATGCAATATTTTTTGATGGGGCATCTCATGCATGTTGCGGAGTTCTTGAAATCATATCCCGCCCCAAGCATAATGTATTTTCGCATATCAACTTGCTTTGTTACGAGATCGGCGATGAGATATCGTTCCTGCATCAACCGATGACAAAAATAAACCCGACCATCGGTGTTGATGCACAGAGATGTTAGTGCGGAACATCCAAGACCTCTTGGGGTTCGACTGGGGCTTGTGGTGTTAAACGCGGGCTTGATGTTCATTTTTTCGCAAGTCAGGATAATTTTAGCTAACTGATAAACGCCCTCCACGATGTTTTTTGGATCGTCGATGGGATGACGGACCTCGAGGAGATAAACGTGCGCATCGTGATCGAAGAACCACTTCCACGTATCAAACCACAAAGACGCGGTGGGGAAATGCAGCATGGGATGAAAACCCCAATGATATTTTTTGGCTAAGCTAAATAGCCGATCCCAATTTCGTTCCTCCGGAACACCCGACATGTGCCCAAACTGCGACATGGGACGATTCATATCCTGTGGGCCATCTACGGAAAGACTGAGAGACAGCTTGTTTCCCGAGGCTTCAATGAGTGCATCGATTTCCGCATCTTTGATGTTTTCGATGATGCGTCCATTTGTGGGTACTAGAAACTGCGTTGTATCGTCGCGGAAGTGTTCTACCACAGATTTGAAAAATGAATAATCAGTAATTGGGTCTCCGCCAAAGATTTCTATACCAGTGCCCCGATCAATCATACCCATATCGATCGCATTTTCGTACATCATGCGCATGCGCTCGACGGTTGTTCCCAACAGTTCGCCATCGTTTTGGCAACTGACGCGATAGCAATATTTGCATGCGTTTTGACATTTTGTGCCCACGATGAACTCAACGGATGTTCTTCGGCGATATTTGACGACATCGTCTCGGCATTCTTCGATTGGAATAAGCATTTAATGCGATCCCTCCAACTTAACGAATGTTGCTCCACGATATGAATGAAACAGCGAGTTTTTGTACTCAAGCTTGTTGAGCGGATCATTGTGTCCAAAGATCTGATATGTCGTATGACTCGATTGTGTGCATCCAAAACATGATTCAAGATGTTTCATTGTCCGCGGAAAAGAGTAGAATTCATGAAACCACGCAAAGGTTTCGTCGGGTACACGTCCGAGTTCTAGCGCCGCGATGAGGGACGCTTCGTCAGAAAAGATGCACGATTTTGGAATCTGGTACTGGTTATAAACCGTATCCTGGTCGTATACGAGCGGTGTGCATCCGTTCGCGAGAGCTTCTCCCACGATCAAACTCAAGCACTCTGTGTCTGAAGGCATGATGAGATATTGAGCTTGTCGATACAATTCGTATACGTGTTGGATGGGAAGATTCTCTTTGAGTTCCTTGAACAAGCAGCGATCTTCTTGAGGAACCGAATCGATTCCACCATGAATCGAGCCCACATCAAACTGGAAGTTTCTCTTCTTAAGAGTATCCCGAACCCACGGAAGAAATTTTCTATCGTTGAATCTACCAACAAACAGATATTTCAGTGGTCTTTTTTCTGTGGGGGTGAGTTGATCATCCGACATAACGAAGGGGTAGATGATGGGAAACATACCCGAGACGATAGGTGCTGAAGAAACGCTATGCGCATAATTCATATGATACGTGATCCAATGTCGTGGAATGTTCGCAAAACTGTGAACGATCGCACACCACCGATATTCTCCCGTGGGATCGATTCGAGGTATGACACCATCGTGCGGCTCGTTCACGATTCGGATATCATAATCTTTCGCACGATCCGCTAGACTTTTCTGAGTGGCAACATCCTGCGTCAGGTACATATCCACATGATGACCCAACAGCGTCAACATCCCCGCATACACATACCCAATCTGTTCAATCCCTGATCCACAATCCCCATTCAAAAACAGAATCTTCGCCACAACAAAAGACACCTCCCCCAAATGAAGTGATTGGGCTTGTGTTATCTCACCCATCACCAATTGTTCTTGGAGCTTTTACTGGTGGGCGGATCCTCAGCAGTGGACGCACGTTTGATAAATTCGGTCTCAAAAACACATCAATCCTATATGCGGCACTGAGCATAGAACATAAAGGATAAGTTTACTGTGGAATCGATCCATCTCTGATATGACGGAGTGGTGTGGACGGGGTTTGTTTCATCTTACGTAGTTGATCGCGCAGATCCTCCACTACAGGGTCGTTTTATTTTATTGTGCTATATTTGATAAGCTTGATTGCGGTTTTTGGCGAGGTGTTTCGGATTATCGCTCCAAAAGCTTTTCTCTTAAGAACATCAACGCCGCCATATTTGCTAATAATTTTTTGAATAGGGGTGGGAATTTTATCCCGCATTGTTTCGTATGTTTTGTCGTTGATATTATTTAGCTTCGTTAAGATTGTTTTTGCGTTCACAGTTTTTTTGACAAGATCTTGCGCCGAATCGATGCCACCCTTTTGGTCAATGGCTGTTGTTATGGATTCTGGAAGTATGGGTTTGATGGTCGCATAGGTTTCGGAATTTATCGTTGATAAAAGTCTGGACATCGCTGCGGGACCCTTTTTGGCGTCGGCAAGTGTTGTTGCCGCGGCTTTTATCGTTTCGGCAGCCGATTCTCCCGCACCAACAACCTTTCCATAGGAATCATATCCGAGGATGACGCCATATCCTATAGAACGCAGCATCGGCGTCGCCGTCATCATAATATGTTCTGTTAGAACACCATCCCCACTCGCTGGAGATGGAGAGGTGTGAGCGGATCCACAATATGCGCCTGATCCGCTCACACCTCTTGTCAGTGAACTTCAGAGAACAATATACACCCTAGTTCGGTTTCAATCCATGGGATACTATGCGTGATGCATATGGAGATGTGTACAATGGTTTCGTTTCCGCTGGCAGTGGTTGCTGTATGGTTGGTTTGAGTTGCTGTGGATGTTTCTCGGCTTTCATATTGCGAAAATCCACAGCTCGTTGATAGTCTTGGATTCGTTTGATTCGGTCGGGCATTGTGCCATGGTAGTCATTTTTCTGAAGGATGCGTCTCGCCATACCACCGAGTCCTTTTGTTGCCGCATCAAATGTTTTCACGAGTGATTTCCCATGCCCCGCATCCACCGCAGCATAATCCGCAAGAGCTTCGTCAGATGCCGAAGCATATGGCGCCCTCATTTTTTGTATCGCTTTTTTCATATATTTAATCTGTTGAAAAACATTTGCGCCTTTCTTGAGTTGTGGGAGAGGTGGCTGCGTCGATCGAATTATATCGCGATCGAATCTCTGTTGTGTATTATTGTGACCTATTTCATGGGCAGTCACACCTGGTTCGTCCAACCGACTGTAGACATAGTTCCGTGCCGCATCACTGCGTTCTGGAGAGTCATCCACTACCGAGTACGCACCAAGCGCTTGCGCTATTGGCACAAACACAGTGTCCGATACCGCAGGGAGTTTGCCGTCCCGAACAAGTCGAGCTCGAACATCACGAACTTCACCAAGTCGTTTCAGAACGTCTGGATTGTTCACAATGCCGCGGAGGGCACTGATTTGATGACGAAGTCCCTGAGCTGTTTCGTAAGACGAGGTGTGGCGCCATCGATCTGGCACAAACAACACAAACTTTCCGGTTCGTGCATTGAACATGAGTCCACGCCCAAAAAACGACTTTTCTTTTAGAGTTCTGAAAGCAGCTTTTGGATTGGTGTACATCTGCATCATATGGATTCCAGCGTGGTTTTTATGCAGTGGATTATCTGTCGCGTATCGGAGTTCGAAAAATCTAGAATCAATATGTGCGTCTCTCATGAAATCTTGAACTGGAATACCATCGATGTCCTCGGGGATGGCACATACGATACGTTGTTCATTGGTTTAGGTTGGTCAAGCATGTGTATCACTCCATTCTATGGATTCGTTCCGACTCTCTGTCACCGATGCTCTCGGTGGATTGAAGAGAATCTCGATGCCTGTGTGCCGTGCATAACATCAACCAGAGAATGTGATGCCTGTATATTCATTTGCGCAATCCATTCTAGTCCCACCAAAGAAACGATAGTTATGATGAGACCGAGAACCACCATCATTCTCCGCTTTAGTACTGACATATGTTGCGTGGTGTTGCACCACCGTGGACAAATATCCATATGAATCTCGCTCCTATCCAAATGGGAGATACCTACCAATGTTGGCATCGTGATAAGTTTCATGTTGTAGATCGGTCCCGCACCATCCACCACACAAATCGGGTCACCACTTGTTCGTCCATTGATCTGGTAGGTGGCATCCATCGTTGTTGTACGAACGCGCATGGTGTTGCTATCAGCATCCAGATCAAAGCCCACAACAACATTGTTGCCAAAACCCGATGTTGTATGATCACCCGAGATGAACATGAGTCTGGTTGCGGATTCCCATACAACCGATATGCACTCTATCTGGATGTCCATAGATGAGACATACGTTTGGTTGGAATCCATCATACACAACCCGTGTAGCATTCCACACATCACCATACTGGATACCCCACCATGGCATATGTTGCATACTCAGTCCCCAGATTGATCTCAAAATGCCATTTTCCTGAGTATCGATAAGTGATCGTGCTCCACCTGTACTTGTGTCTGCAATCAATGTTTTGTCGTTTGTGGCATCTAAACATGTTTTGTCCCATGGAATGCCACCCATTCCCACAAGAGTCATGTTTGTAGTGGTCCTATCTCTCCGAATCATGCCCATCAGAAATCGAACTCTTTTTTTCCACGCGAGATGATGTGGGTGGGAAGGACTCTACGATCACACCCCACCCACAATTTAGGTCACGTGATTACACGGACACCGCCACACACGTCACGGTGAGTGTGTCACCCGCAGTCCCAGTGCCCTGTGTCGTTGTGAGAGTAATGTTATCACCGGGGTTCACCAGGTAATTCGATGTACTCACACCCGCCACCCGGGTCCAGCTCGCCGCCACCGCACTCACCGCCGCGGAACCCACCACGTTGCCATTCACCGCCATATTGATGGTGGGAGCGGTGGTGCCATAATCGGTGGCCACCCGCGCCTTGAAGGACACGATGGCGGACCGACGAAGATCCCATGACTCATATGTTTTACCCGAGGTGAGCAGAATGGTGCTAGAAGCCGCGGAAGCAAAATCACCAGGAGCAAGCAGATGGAACACAGTGGTCTTGCTTCCCGTGGCATCCGCGGAGAGCTCGGTGTAGGAAGCGCTGAACGCCGCACCGAGAAGGGTTACTGTGCCCGAAGAATAGGAATCCACTACACCATAGAGCCAAGCCCCGCCCGAAGACCGATACCGAAGAGCGGTACGGGGCATGAACAGAGCTTCGTTGTCCGCATTATGTGTCACTGTGAAGGATGTGTCACTCACCCGTGTGAAGGTAGGAACGTTCACCCAACCCGTCGCCGAAGGAGTCGCCGCAGTGATGTCGGCCACTGTGGCAAAGGGGTTGGAACTTGAGGGAGAAGCCGCACTGGTCATCGCGCCCTTCAGCGTAGCTGTGACGTGCAGATCGTTGTTGGAAGCGTGAGTTGACACCGCATTGATGGGCTCATACCGACCATCCGCCACGGTCTGTGTGATATATCCCGCCGCGCTGTGTGGATCTGAAGCCGCACTGTGCTCAGCAAGATCCGCAGCATTAATATTCGGGTTCAGGGGCACGGGACTCCCTGTCCAATAGAGTACAGTGATCTTGTCGCCCACCTGCAGCAGACTCTGAAGTCCAAGACCATCCCAGCTCAGAGTTGTTCCTGACACCACAAAGTCCTCGGTGTAGGTCTGGTTGATGCCGTCATGGATGGACAACATAGTGGCTTGCACGAGCAAAGAGTGCGCGGATTCACCAAGTGTCAGTTGCTTCGCGGACAGCATGGCACTGTCCACAATAAATGTTTCAGAAACACGACGGCCGTAGCAAACGTTCTCAGGAAGCTGGCTCGCAGGAACCGTGCCATCCGCGCCAAGAGAAGCATATCCATCAGCTTGCCCTTTTTTGGATGCGTCTTCGGGTGTGTATGTCAATTTGTCTTGTTTCGATGCGGCATACCCATCATATGTTGTTTGCAGTGTGGTGGTGAAACTTGCATCGGTTGCCGCAAGCACCGCATTGTTGTTGTGTGTATGACTATCGGCAACCGCCTGATCGATATCTGCGGTGGTGGATGTGGGTTTGTTCTGGACATTCGACCAATCCAGAATCAGGTCCATGGATTCGCCTTCGCTCATCTTGAACCATTGTGAGTTTTCATCATAGACATATTCTGCCCAACCAGATGTTACAGATGTGTCACCTGTTGCATCCTTAACCAGGACACGATCGGCGACTTTGACAGAGGTTAATGCATCTCGTTCGGCGATGGTGGCTACAATGGTACAGTTTGTGGCGAAGTTGCTTGGGAGTTGACTTGTTGGAACTTTGCCCGTACCATCCAGGGACGCATATCCATTCGATTGACCCTTCTTGGATGCATCCTCTGGGGTGAAGCCAAGAACGTCTTGTTTACTGGTGGCAAGAGCATCATACTCAGATTTCAATGCAGTGGTGAATGCTTCAGTTGTGGCATCAAGCACCGTACCGTTAATGTGTTCATGTGCACGACCCACTGCGGCATCGATCTGTGTGGTGGTGGATGTGGGTCGGCCATCAATCCCAGTCCACGGAACCTGGTCTACAACACCATTCTGATCCACGTCATAGACAGACACCCGCATAACATCCGCGGGAAGCATTGAGGAATCAATCTGGCCATCCGCGTTAAGGGCCACCAATAGATTCGCATCAGTGGCTCCTGTACTCGTGATGGCGGCGTGCTCTCGCTTGATGGAACCAGCTTGAGTAGAAAGGTATTCCCGATTTGCCATAGTATAGATCCTCCTCTAGGCTGAAGCGAACAGTTGTGTGTCACAACAGAATTGGTGTATCAAGTTTCACCAACAGAGTGGTGGGCCCGATGGGCACTCCCACCATGAGACTATAACCCTGTGTGGGTGGAGTTTGTGACAGAATACGTGTATCAACAAAAACGGGAGCATCTGTCCAGGTCCACAAGGGATTTGTGATACGGCCCATACGGAGAATGGTGATGTCTTGATTTATAGTTCCTGCGTTGGTGGCGATGCCACAGACCCGATGCCGAGAAGCAGTGTCAAGATTCGATGCAGTATACACCTTGCCATCAAACGCAATGTAGACGGGAGCATACTGAGCGATGATTTCACCCGCCGAAGCGGTTTGCAGAACATCTTGTGCGCCCGACATGATGGCTGGAAGTTGACTAGCTGGAACTTTACCCTCCGCATCGAGAGACGCATACCCATAGGGCTGACCTTTTTGAGCTGAATTCTCTGGGGTAAATCCGAGGGCATCCTGTTTCGCATTCCATGTCGATCGTTCCGAGGAAGAGACATGCAGATCGGTATCTGTGGTATGTGCTTGTGAAGCAAAGACACCAGGTGCCACACACAACTTGTCAGACAATACCTGAATCGTAGTAGTGTCTACCTTGTCGCTCAAAACGCTTGGTGTGGGATCGGTGAGCGAGGCGAGTACAGTATAGGTATCACCCGTGCCTCCACCACCACTTCCGATTTCGTCAACGTTTTTTGTGGAAACAGTAACATGACCCTGACCGTCGGCCACAAGAATCAATCCATATGCACCCGACGACTCGAGCATCTTCAGCTTGCAAAGAGACAT
>ERZ795059.5211-NODE-5211-length-11887-cov-5.967292_pt1 | contig 11887 bp, 9 predicted proteins | sample MGYA00375143_ERZ795059 | MGnify/ENA primary metagenome ERZ795059 (study PRJEB30188, sample SAMN05720168) | activated sludge metagenome | isolation source: Anaerobic digester | place: USA | collected 2015-01-07 ... | reverse complement strand
TACCGTGGGTTTTATTATTATGATAATCTCAATATTTTTATTCTTTAGTTTTTATCTTTATTTTAAATCTCTTGTGGGTAATGATTTATTAATTTCTCTTGATGTTGACAAACAGAGCTTCTTTTTAAAAAACTGGGAAGAGACAAAATTGGATGTTAGGGCAAGGGTTCTTACTAACCCTTTTTGTAGTGCAAATTGTTCATTTAAATTTGAAGATTTGTCAGATAGCAGAGTTCTTGATTATGAATCAGTATACTTTAGGTCTTCAGGTCCAATATCCAAGGAATACACTATAAGTTCTAATGATGAGAAATATGGCCAGAAGTTGTACAAGTTGTCTTTGGAATGTAATACAATTAAAGAGGGGAGGCTTTGTTATGTAAATAGTAATCTTTCTAAACTAAGAACAAGAATTATATCTGTTAATTATGAATTGAATGATGTTCAAAATTTAATAAAAAATGCTTTAAGAAATGAAACTGAAGAGCTAAATAGAATGTTTTATCTTGCTGAAGATATCTTAAGCGACACAAATTTGTATCTTTCTCCTTTAAATTTATCAGAATTTGAGGCGAGATATAATCTTCTTAAAGCTAATTCAAGTAAAGTTTTTGTAGGTATCGATAGATTGAATTATTTGTATAACAAACAAGAATATTCTAAACTTGGAACCGATATTTCAAGTGTCAGAGAAGATACTCTTGATTTTTTTAATGGAGTTGTTAGGTTAAATAATTCTATTTCAAACGAGGTTTTATCTTATAACTCTCTTGTTGATAATATCAGTTTAATGCGCGCACAAATTTTATTCTTGGAAGAATATAATTTTACTGGATATTCCATTCCAATTGTTGAGTCTTTTGTCAGAAATTTTAATTCTATGATTATTGATATTAAGAAGATTGATACTCTTGATAATAAATTTAACTTGTTTAATGGAGTTTGGGTAGAGAAGGAAAATCTTTTATTTATTTTGGAGAATGAGAGCGCTCATGGGATTTATGGAGATGAGAATTTAGGTGTTTCGATTTATCCAGCGAATATAGAAAAAATATATATTAATTATACAGATTATAGTTCAGATTTTACTTTACCCGAACCCCCTCCTATTTGTTGTTTTAAAAATGAATGTTATGAATGTATTAAGGATCCTTCTTTGAATTATCCTGTAATTCTAGTACATGGACACAGTTTTAATGAAAAGCTTTCGGCTGAATTAAGTATGGAATCTTTTAGCGATATGGCTAGGGCCCTTGAAAAAGATGGGTATCTTGATGCAGGGTATTTTTATAGAAGTCAATACGAAGATTCTTCTCAAGGGTATCTTGGAAGGATAAATAATTCTATTGTTGTAGAAGCAACTTATTATTTAGACACATTGATTACGGAAGAAGATTCTTTTATCCTTGAATCTAAGTTAGAGAGCATCGATACTTATTCTTCTCGTCTTAATGAAATTATTTCTAATGTTAAATATTTGACTGGGAAAGAAAAGGTAATCGTTGTTGCACATAGTATGGGCAGTCTTGTAACAAGAAGATATATGCAACTATATGGAGAGGATGATTTAGATAGAGTTATACTAATTGGAGGGCCAAATAATGGGATAGATGGATTAATACTTAATTCTTGTGCAGTATTTGGGGCAGATATAGAATGTAGTGAGATGAATGAAAGTAGCCTTTTTATGAAAGAATTAAGCAGTTCTCCTCCCCCTAATATTCCTGTTTACAACCTAATTGGTCTAGGTTGTCCCTTTGAAGGTTCAGAGGGAGATGGTATTGTTAAGAATGAGAGCGCTTATCTAGAATGGGCTGAAAATATTTATGTCAATGGGACTTGTGTAGGAGTAGATTTCTTCCATGTAAGGATGATTAAACCTACATATCATCCAGATATTTATGAGATTGTTAAGCATCTTATTAAGGATTGATTTAGTAAGCCTTAAAAGCACATTTTCATTTACTTTTTAGAGAATGGAAAAAAAGAGGTTTGTGTTAATAATAACGGTTTTTGTATTATTTTCTTTGTTAATTAATTATCTTTTTATAGATAGTATATTTTATTCACTGAATCTTAATAGAGGGGTTGTTTTCTTTTTATTAATTTTATTTTTGTCTTTCTCTTACCCTTTAACAGTTATATTTGAGAGATATAGGCCTATGCTTCTGACAAAGATATTTTATAGAATAGCTTCTATTTGGATAGGGATAGCTTTCTTTTCAATATGTACATTCTTGTTTTACAAGTTTGTTCTTTTGTTTTTTGAAATAGATGAGAGGATAGGTTCCACAGTCGTACTTTCATTTGTTGTTATTTTCTCATTTATTGCACTTCTTAATGGAAGAAAACTAAAAATAAATCTTGTAGATATTGAGATTAAAGGATTAAAAAAAGAATTAAAGATTGTCCATTTAAGCGACTTACATATTGGGGCAGTTCATCAAAGAGAATATCTTGAAAGAGTTGTTGAGGAAACAAATTCTTTAAATCCAGATGTAGTGGTGATAACCGGAGATTTAGTTGATGGTAGCAGTGTAATCAGTAAAAAGATTCTTTCACCTATAAATAAAATAAATAGTAGGGTGTATTTTGTTATAGGTAATCATGAGATTTATGAGGGGTTGGATAGAGTTATTCCCGTGCTTAAAAAATTGAAGATGAAAATATTAAGAGATGCCGATAATAGGTATAAGGAAATTAATTTTATTGGTATTGATTATTCTGATTCAAGGAAGGAGATATCCTACAAACTTAAAAAAATGAAATTGGATAAAAATAAAGTTAACATACTTCTTTATCATGCTCCTATGTTTAAGCTTAAGGAACTTGAAGAAAAAGGTATTTGTTTGCATCTTGCCGGACATACCCACGATGGACAAATATTTCCTTTTAGCTTATTTGTAAGATTACTTTACCAATATACAAGTGGTCTCTATAAATCTAAATCTGGTAATTCATCTGTCTTTGTATCTCAAGGTACTGGAACATGGGGCCCTCCAATGAGATTGGGTTCTCATAACGAAATAAGCTTGATTAGTTTAAGAAAAAAGAAGTGAAAATATTTTGTTTATCTTCTATTATACTTTATTTTACCATTTACTTTGAATTCGTGTCCAAATAATATTAATGTATTCAGATAAATATAAACTCCTAACATTTTCCAGAATCCATTTTTATCGAATCTTCTTGGAGAGATTAATATCTTTCCAGGTTCATTTAATATTCCAAATTTACAACCCTTTTTTACAGCGTATTGAATGTATTTAGAATCCTCTCCAAATTCAATTCTTTCGTCGAACCCTCCAATTTTCTCGTAAGCCTCTTTTTTTATAAAGATACAAGGTTGAGCAAAAGGTTTTTTCTTTTTTTGAGATATTTTTAATAAATTATTCGATAAATTATAAAATAATCTATACCTCCAGTCTTTTGTTTCTTTTGATGTTTGGATTATATCTTTTAAATCTAATTTTATTTCTGTATCGAATGGCATCTGGAATGTTGCCGCAATATCTAAATTTCTTTTTTTAAATTCTTTAGTTGATATTTCCAGGAATTCTTTTGAAGGAAATAGCATGTCTGAATCAATAAAAACTAGGATGCTTGTATTATAACTCAATGCTTTTTCTGCTCCCCTATTTCTACCTTGACTAGGGGTTCCCCCATTTACAAGTTCGCATTTGTATCTTTTTGCAATTTTACGTGTTTTATCTTTTGAATTTGCATCCGCAACAATAATTTTAAAATCTTTAATGCTCTGTTCTTTTATTGAACTTATTAAATAAGGAAGGGTATCCTCCTCATTTTTTGTTGGTATAATTATTGCTAGTTCCATATATCTAAATTATCTCTCTTTTCGTTATCTTTAAACTCTGGAAAAGGGTTTACTTTTTTTGAAAGAATTTTTTCAGATATCTTTGAATCTATTTCAAATTTCCATTCAGGACAGATTGATTTGTATTCACACCACTCACATAAAATAGATTTATTTGGAAGAAATACTCTTGTGTTTTGAATGTCTTTTATTAGTCTTTTTGTTTCTTGTTTTAAATTTTCAAGTTGTTGCTGGGTTCTTTTTGATATTATTTTATGATTGTATGCTAAATAGTGCCAGATTAAAAGAACTTCTTTATCTTCCCCATATATTTCTTTTATAGCTATTGAATATAATGCAAGCTGTCTGTCTTGGTCCATTTTTTCTTGTGTTGGAAGTGTGTTTGCTGTCTTGTAATCATGTATTTCATATCTATTATTTTCTATATCATAAACTAATCTATCAATAAATCCTCTTATCTGGGTATTTTCATCAAGATTTATTGTTATTTCTTTTTCACATTCAATTGTTCCGTCTTTGAATGGATAGTGTTTTTGATAATAATCTGCAAGAAATTGTATTCCTTTATTGAAATAATCTGTTTGAGTTAATTGTTTTTTAACTATTAAAATATCTTCTGTTAATCCTTTTTTCCATATGTCAATATAGTGATTTATTATTTCATCCAATGTAGGAGATTTTTCAGAATTTTCTTTTACAGAATTGTAGACCCATTCCAAGGTATCATGAACTGATGTTCCAAGATGAGCTTCTATTGTTTTTTCTATTTCTGGTTTTATTTTATCAATGTATCTTAATTTGTACTTTAAAGGACATTGTTCAAATGTAGATAATTTTGAATGGGAATATATTACCATTGGTTCTAAAAATAAAAGAGGATTATAAAGTTTTAGGGGGTTTAATCTTCAGTTTCTGTGTAATTTCCCTTTTCTCTCATGTCTCTAGCTAAGAATCCCCACCAAGGATTTCTTATTTTCACTGTTTCACCAGTTTCTGCATCTATTTCTGCTTGTACATGTTCTCTAACAGGAACTAACCAGAATAGTCTTGCTTTCTTTTTCATTTCAACATGATAATATCCGTCTTCAGTTAAGTTGATAGATTCGTTTTGAAGTTGGAGTCTTTTTTGTTTCTTTTCTTTTAATTTTTCTATAACTTCATCTGGAAGTTTTATTTCTTTTGTTTCATTGTCTTCGAATATACCGTAAACTTTTCCGTTTTCTCCTTTGTATAAGGTTACATTTGTAGACATATTCAGATTTTTAACTTGAACTATTACATTCCCTGAATTTCCAGCATAAACAGTCATTATTCTTGTGCCGTTTTCAAATGAGCATTTTATTGTTGAACCAGAACAAATACATTCTTCAGGACATTCTATTGTTCCATGATTTGGTCTTAATTTTTTCTCTTCATAGCAATATCTTGTAAGTTTTGGCAGGTCTTCTGTTTCATTCTCATCTTCATCATCTTCTGTACAATTTAATCCAGATGCAACACATTCCCTTGTTCTTATCCCTTCTGATGAGCATTCACTCCATTTAGTACAATTCCATTCTTCACATTCATCTTCATCAATTTCTTCTTCACATTCCCAGTCTTCAGGATCCCATGCTTCATACCCTTTTCTTTGGCAACATTCATTTTCTGTTCCAGGAGTAACTGTTCCACATGATTCTCCTAATCTTTCTCTTGATTGTTCTCTACTTCTTTCTCCAATACATTTGAACTCTTCTTCATCCCACCCTTCGTATCCCTTACGTATGCAGCATTCATTTTGATATCCGGGAGTTACCGTTCCACATGAAGAGCCTAGCAATTCTTCTTCTATCTCATCTTCTTCATTTTCAATTTCATCTTCTGTCTCATTTTCTTCTAATTCTTCTTCTAGTTCATCATCTTCACCGTCATCTTCCATCTCATCATCGTCTTCTCCAGGACAAGCATAAAATTCACAATCATTCGTAGAATCCCTTCCTACATAAGAACCGTCTTCACATAATTTGACATCCTGTGTGCAGAAAACAATGTCTTCTTCTGAGTTATCACAATCTTGAGGGCAATAATAAGGGTAAGTTGAAGTGTTTTCACCAGAATCGCATATATCGTCTCCGCATGTCCCATATTGTACAGGACCTCCTCCAACTTCTTCTAATTCCTCAGCAAAAGCAATTCCAGCAAAGCTAATTAGAATAAATGCAAATGTAAGTACAGCTAACCTTCTTTTCATGTTTATTTTAAGATGAAGTTATTTATAAAAGTTTTTATGAGTTCAAAAATTATTGAAACAATCATTACAATTAGTTTTTATATAACTTCTCCAAAACCAATCAGTCTCCAGTGATTATTTATGTTTCTTGCTATCCCTGCATTGTCTCCTTTAAGTGCAATTATTGGTATATTTAAAAGGAGTTCTATTGAATCCTTTGAGACTTTTTCAACAACTCCCAATGTTATTGTGGTATTTACTGATATCATTAGGGCTTCTTTTGTTTTTATTTGCTCTACTTTGTGATGCTGTTCCATACCTAAAACTTCGTCAAACAATTTCGTTTTTATAATCAGTTTGTGAGTTATCTCAGGAAGATTTCCTTTTAATGATACAACGCACCCATTTAATGAATCTGCTTTTGTTAGTGTTGGATCTAGAGACGTTTCAATAGAGATGCTTGCTCCTGGAGAAACTTCTTTAATACTCTCTGTCCCCTTATACATAGATATTATTTTTGCAGTTAAAGTCTGGTAGGTTGTTTGATTATTCTTTTTTATATTTAATCCCGGTTTTATTTCAATTTCATCTCCGATTTTTAATTTTCCTTTTTTTAATATTCCTCCTAAAACCCCCCCATGAATATCTTTTATATCTGTTCCAGGCTTGTTGATATCAAAACTTCTTGCAACTAAAAATATTGGTTTTGAATTTTCATCTTTTTTTGTTATTTCTAGTTTGCAGAGTTCCTTGAAAATTTTGTCAATGTTTATTTCTTGTTGTGCCGAAACTGGAATTATAGGAGCATCTTCCGCTATTGTTCCTTTTACAAATTCTTTTATTTTTTTATAATTCTCGAGAGCTTTTTCTTTAGATACTAAATCTATTTTATTTTGAATTATTATTATATTTTTTATCCCTTTTGCTTGTAGAGCCATAAAATGTTCCCTTGTTTGTGGTTTTATACCTTCATTTGCCGCAACTACCAAAATTGCCGCATCAATTATTGCTGCTCCAGAGAGCATATTTGCCATGAGCATCTCATGCCCGGGCGCATCTATAAACGAAATATATCTTTGGGGGGTTCCTTTTTTGGTATTGTAATTCTCTCCATCTTTGTAGATTACTATTTGTGCATACCCCAATTTAATTGTTATACCTCTTTTAAGTTCTTCAGAATTGGTATCTGTAAATTTACCCGTTAATCTGCTAAGTAGAGTTGTTTTTCCATGGTCTATATGTCCAACAACTCCTACATTAATCTCGGGTAAATTTTCTACTTTTGTCATTAGTCTTGATTGGAGAGGGGAGTTTTTAAGGGTTTTGTGTTTAAAGTATTCCTTAAAATTAAAGAAATGCTATTAAATATTTCCAGAGAGGAGGTTTACTTTGTTTCAGAATTATTTTCATTAACTGCTTCAGGGAAAATTTCCTTTAACTTTTTTGATCCTTCTTTTATTAACTTTAGATTAATTTGAATGATGGCTGGAGAGATTACTTTTCCTCTAACCGTTTTTCTTAATCTTAATCCCTTAGGAGTAGAGTTTGATCTTTTTTTCTTTCCTTCCTTTTTTGAACGTTTGTGCATTCCTTTTCCATATGTAAGAAGAACTTTTTTTAGTCCTATTCCCTCAACATCTTTCATTGAAGTAAATCCAGATTTATCGCTTGTTCCAGTTATCTCAAATTCATATCCATCAAAATCTTTTGAAACATCTTTTCCAGGTATTTTTTCTCCTAGAGCTTTTCCAATTAATTCTTCTGATTCTACTTCTAGTTTGTAAGTTTTACCTTCTTTAGTTCCTATATTTATCTTAAATGGCATGTTATTTAGATTGAAAAATGGTTTTTAAATCATTCGTTTTGTAAAGATAAGCTTTTTAAATCAATTATTATTACCTTGATTGATAAAGATAAGAGTAAATATAAATTGGGAAAAAATATTAAACAAAATTTCAAGAAGGATTTTTCAAAGAATTTTAATTCAAAACAAAAATTTGTTAAGAATTCTAGTGTGAACGAGAGAGTTTCTGAGAAGAAAATAGAGGACATAAGCGGTATAAAAGAAGTAGTTTCTGTTACGGCACATGTAAATAAGGTTGTTCAGACAGGAGGACCCACAGTTTTTGTTGTTTCAGATGGTACAGGAAATCTTTCTCTTAAGGGTTTTATAAAGCCAGGAGTTAGAGCATATCCTGATATTGTTGAGGGATTAATTATTAGGGCTGTTGTAGAGATAGGGGAGTTTCAGGGAGAGATTGAAGGCGAAATAAAATCAATAAACGTTCTTGATGAAACAAATAAGAAACATTTTCTTGAGTCAATGAAGGATATAGAAAAGGAAAGAGCAAAGGTCATCCCGCCTAGTTTTTTGGTTGAAAACAATATTCTTAAGAAACTTAAAAATAGTTTTATTGAGGCTGCAACTCAAATAAGGTTGGCTATAATTCAGGATAGGCCCATAATTGTAAGACACCATAATGATGCAGATGGATATAGTTCTGGATTTGCCCTTGAAAGAGCAATACTCCCATTGATTGGTAAACAGCATAGTTCTGAGAAGGCAGGTTGGGAATTTTTTACAAGAGCCCCCTGTGCTGCCCCTTTTTATGAGATCGATGATTCAATAAGGGATATGGCAACCTCTCTTAGAAATGTTGCGAAGCATTCAAATAAGATGCCCCTGATTATAATTGCTGATAATGGTTCCTCTCCTGAAGATTTGATGGGAATAAAACAAGGAAAAGTTCATGGAGCAGATTTTATTGTGGTAGACCATCATTATTTTGATAAAGATGTTATTTCTAAAGAAGTACTTGTTCACATTAATCCATTTTTAGTTAATGAAGACGGGGCTAAGTTTTCTGCAGGAATGTTGTGTGCAGAGCTTTCAAGATTTATAAATCCGGATGTAAAAAATATAGAACAAATCCCGGCTTTAGCTGGATTTGCAGATAGAATAGATATAGCTAATCCCGAATTAATGAGTCAATATCTTAAGATTGCTCAAAAGGAGGGATATACAAAAGAATTGCTTTCAGATATTTCTTTGGTTATTGAGTATGTTTCTTCAAAAGTAAGATTTATGGAAGTTAGAGAATATATAGAAGTTTTATTTGGTGAACCAAGAAGTAAACAAAAACAGCTCGTGGAATTAATGGCCCCTTATATAAGAGAACTGGATAAAAAGGGATTTAAGATTGGGAAGTCCAATTCTAAGGTGGAAAAGATAGGAAGTGTTAACTTACAATATTTGTATTTTGAGGAGTTTTTCCCTGGATTCGGTTTTTTTCCTAAACCCGGAAGAATTGTAGGGCTTGTTCACGATTCTCTTCAAGAAGAGAAAGGAATTGCAAATTTAGTTACTGTGGGAGTTATGGCTACTGCAATTACAATCCGAGCAACAAATGAGTCTAATTTTTCAGTACATGAGTTGATTAAATTTTTAGATAAGAAAATCCCTGAAGCGTTCGTAGAGGGAGGGGGACATAAGAATGCAGGTTCAATTAATTTTTTACCTAATAAACAGAAACAGGTTTTTGAGTTGTTAAAGGAATTCATAAAATCTAGGTGAAACTATTTTTTGTAGTACAATTTGTAAATAGAATCTCTTTTATGTTTGTATTTCAATATATCTTTTTCAGTCTCTATTAATTGCTTTGTGTATTTCTCTTTGATTTCATCTAAAATATCTTGGTGTTTTAATCTTTCGGAGAAAAATTCTTTTTTAATATTTAATGCATTTAATCTATCATTTATTTCACTTATTTTTTCAATATACTCCGATTTAGTTATTTTTGGAGATTCTACCTCTAAGTTATATTTTTTGTTTATTGCTACATCCTGGTTTATATTCAGAGGTATCGATAGTAAGGCTATTGTTCCAAGAATTTTTATTAAGTTATTTTTCATTGAATTTTTGTATTTTTTTTAATTATAAACCTTTGGGTGGTAAGATTTATTAATGGTATTCTTTTTTCCTAGTAATGAAAAAAGAGAAGGATTCTGATAAAACTGTTATCCACTTAAGAAATGTAGCTAAATACTATCCTATGGGGGAGAATGTTGTGAAGGCAGTTGACGATGTTAGCATTGATATTCAAAGGGGAGATTTTGTTGCGGTAATGGGACCTTCCGGTTCTGGGAAATCCACTGCGATGAATCTTATTGGAAGCTTAGATATGCCAACTAAGGGGCACATATTTTTGGATGGAGAAGATATTTCTTCTCTGGATGAATCCGAATTAGCCCGGGTAAGGGGGAAAAATATCGGTTTTATTTTTCAACAGTTTAATTTGATTCCAACCCTTACTGTATTTGAAAATGTTGTATTGCCTATGACTCTTCAGGGGGTTTCTCAAGAAGAAAGAGAAGACAAGGCAGATAGGATTCTTCATAGGTTGGATTTGTATGATAGAAAAGAACATTATCCTAACCAGATTTCTGGGGGACAACAACAGAGAGTAGCTATTGCAAGAGCTTTGGCAAACGATCCCGAGGTAATTCTTGCAGATGAACCGACTGGAAATTTAGATACCAAAACTGGATTGAAAGTTATGGATTTTCTTACAGAATTGAATAAGGAAGGAAGAACAATTGTTTTTGTAACTCACTCACCCGAATTAGCCAAGGCATATGCCCATACAATTTATTGGCTTAAGGATGGAAAAGTTGAGAAGATAACCAAGGAAAGGAAGAAGTAAAATGAATTATTTTATTCTTGCATATAGAAACTTGAAGAAAAAAGGTATAAGGAGTTATTTAACACTTTTAGGTATTTGTATAGGTATTCTTGCTGTTGTTTCACTTATAACTCTCAGTAATGGTCTTAAAACTGCTGTAGGTTCTCAGTTTGGAGTTTCAGCAACAGAATTGATAACTGTGGAGGGTGCTGGAAATGGTTTTGGTCCTCCTGGTACAGGGCAAGTTAATCCTCTTACTCAAAGAGATTTAGAAGAAATTGAAAAACTAAGCAGCGTTAAGGCTGCAGTAGGTAGGGTTATAGTTGCAGGGAGATTGGAATTTAATAATAAAGCGATATTTGGATATGCAACTAATATTCCTTCCGGAGATGATAGAGATATTCTTTATCAGCAGATTGAAGCAAAAACTACTGCAGGAAGATTATTGGAAGATGGGGACTCAGGAAAAGTTTTGATGGGATATAATTTTTATGTGAATAAAGTTGGTTTAGATAGAGAAGTTGTTCCTGGAAATACAGTTAATATTCAGGGAAGAGATTTTGAAGTTATTGGAATTGTAGAAAAAAAAGGGAGTTTTATTTTTGATAACATCGTTTTTATGAATGAAAGAGATGTTGAGAGTTTATATGGTTCTATAGAAGAGTGGGATTTTATTGCTGTTCTTCCAAGAGATAAAGAGGAAATAGATAAAACAAAAGAAGACATTGAAAAGCTATTAAGAAGATTGAGAGATGTTAAAGTTGGAGAGGAAGATTTTACTGTTTCCACCCCAGAAGCTTCTTTGGAACAGGTTAATAGCATCTTAAACGCGATAACTATTTTCATTGTTATTGTTGCTTCTATTTCTATTTTTATTGGCGCAATTGGGATAATAAATACTATGACTACTTCTGTTCTTGAAAGAAGAAAAGAAATTGGGATAATGAAAGCTATTGGTGCAACAAATCGTCAGATATTCATGCAATTCTTTATTGAGTCGGGTGTTTTAGGATTAATTGGGGGTGCAATAGGAGTTATTTTTGGAGTAGTCCTTGGATATTTTGGGATTATAGGAATAAATAATTTTATTGGGGCAGAAATTCAACCCCAGATAAGCATTTATCTTATATTTTTTGCTTTATTAGGGAGTTTTTTAATAGG
>ERZ795059.5204-NODE-5204-length-11898-cov-7.702694_pt1 | contig 11898 bp, 5 predicted proteins | sample MGYA00375143_ERZ795059 | MGnify/ENA primary metagenome ERZ795059 (study PRJEB30188, sample SAMN05720168) | activated sludge metagenome | isolation source: Anaerobic digester | place: USA | collected 2015-01-07 ... | reverse complement strand
GCCTGCTGCCGGAGCCGTCGCTGCGCGATTACGAGTTCCCGGACCCGCGCGACGGGCGTTTCTTTGCCGACATCCCTGACAAGCTGGCCAAGTACGGCGACCGCTGGCGCGTGTTTCAGGTCGGCTTCTCGCTGTACGAGCGTGCCTGGACGATGCGCGGCATGGAAAACTTGATGATGGATTTCCTGGACCATCCCGGATTTGTCCGCGAGTTGTTCAACGCCATCGCGGACTACAATCTGGCGCACATCGCCGAGGCCCTGCGGTACGACATCGACGCCGTGTATTTCGGGGACGACTGGGGCCAGCAGCGGGGGTTGCAGATGTCGCCCGCGATCTGGCGCGAGTTCATCCTGCCCGTGCTGCGGCGGATGTACGGCTTCTGCCACGCGCACGGCAAGTACGTGATGATCCACTCCTGCGGCGACGTGGACGAGTTGTTCGACGACCTGATCGCCGCCGGCGTGAACTGCTTCAACCCGTTCCAGCCGGAGGTGATGGACGTGTTTGCGCTGCTGGAACGTTACCGCGGCCGGCTGACGTTCCTGGGCGGCTTGTCCACCCAGCAGGTGCTGCCGTTCGGCACGACGGACGACGTGCGGCGGGCGGCCGGGCGCTTGCTGGCCGCCGGCCAGTCGGGCAGTTACATCTTCGCGCCGGCCCACTCGGTCGAAGGCGACGTGCCGCTGGAGAACATGCTGGCGCTGATCGACGTGGTCAAAAGCCAGCGGGAGTGAACTTGACCGGCTGCGACGGAACCTGAAGCCTTAATCTTTCACCTAATCTTTCACCTAATCTCAACCGTTCGGCGCGGGTCTCTGACCCCGCCGAAACCGCCGACCGAAGGTCTCCGATTTCGGTTTTGTTAGCGGTTCTTAATCTTTCACCTCATCTCTTCCTACTGCCTACCGCCTGGGAGCTGGGGAGATTCGGTGAAAGATCAGGTGAAAGATTAAGGTGCCGAGTTTGTCCGGGCAGACAGGACGTACCAGGCCGTGCCCGCGGCAGCGACCAGTTCGTAGACGGCGGGGGCGCGATCCGAGGGAGCCGCGGCGGCGCGGGTGGGACGCGGACGGCCACAGCCGTCGAGGGGCACCAGTTGCAGCGGCACGCTCTGCGGGCCGCGTTGCAGGGCGATCTGGCCAGCGACGGCTTCGATCAGCAGCGGCGGGGTGCCCCATTGGTCGCTGATGCTGGTCCGTTCGACGTTCCACTTCATGCCCGTGTTCGCGCAGCGGGCGGCGGCGACGAGCAGGATTTGCTTCGAACGAACCAACGGCTGGTCATCGAGGGCGACCAGGCTGACCGCACAAAACGGGGTCTTCAAACGGAACTCGGCGTCCGCCGTGCGCACGGTCTGGCCGCCGATCCAGCCGACGGCGGCTTGGACTCGCGGCGTATCGATCGTCAGCCGGCCGGTGCGTTTCTCGCCGGCTTCCCACATCAATTCCCCCGTGTCGGCGGCGATGCGGCCTTCCGGCGGTGTGAAGCCCAGGTCGGCGACGCGTGTGGTGGCCGGCGCGTCGAAGCGGGCGACGCGGAAGCGGTGCACCAGCGGCAGCAGGGGCGACAGGTCGCCGTCCAGATAGAATCGCGTCCGGTCCCAACGCGGCTGCTGCAGGCTGTCGTAGGTGCGATTCTCGTCATAACTGACGCTGACGAGCTTCTTCGCCGGCTGCACGTCGCCCCGCTGGAACAGCAGCGACGCCGTGGGCATCTGGACCATCTTGCTGACCTCGTTGGCGAGGTCGAAGTAGCCGGTGACGCAGTCGCCGCCGAGCGAGCGGGCGTCGTAGCGGTGGAGGAACGTGTAGCCGTAGATCGCGTCCCAGTCCTGGAGGCTGGCGTAGGCCGCCAGCAGCAGCGGCATCTCGCAGCCGTATTCGTTCGGGAACGGGTGGTTGTACTCGCTGACGGTCAGCGGCTTGCCGGCGACCGCCGAGCGGCTGAGTTGCGAGATGCAGTTGGCGGCGGGCGCGTCGAGCATCGGCGTGTTGCCGATCTCCCAATCCGTGCGTGACCACGGCTGGCGGGGAAACCGCGGGTGCTGCCAGTAGGCGTGGCAGTCCATCAGGTCCAGCAACGACTCGGCCCGCAGACACGGCAGGCCGTAGTTATGGTTCGTGCCTTGGACCAGGGCTTGCAGCTTGAGTTCCTCTTTCAGGAACCGGACCATGTCGCGGTTGTAGCCGCTTTCCAGGTCGTAGTAGAAGCGGCCTTCGTCGCGGAAGCGGGCTGGGGTGTGCGAGGCGAATTCTTCGGGTTCCAGCCGCCGCACGGGGCTCGCGTCTCGGAGAGACGCGGCTACGTGGGGGTCTTCGTCGTCGCGCAGCCCGTAGACTGGCGCTTCGTGCAGCAGCACGTCGCTGATCCACGCCGTGCCGGTCGTGTCGCCGAACTGGAAGCTGAGCCGCACTTGGCCGTCGTTCTCCGGAGCGACAAATGTGAACTGGCAGTCGCGCCACTCGTTGCCGAGTTCGAACCGCGCGCTGCCGTAGCCGCGGTACGGCGAACTGTGGCAGACCTCGGCGTTCAGGCGGCGCGGCTCCAAGGCGCGGGCTCGAAAGGCGACGCGGTACTTCATTCCCTGCTGGAGCTTCAATGGACGCTGCGTGAGCATGATGTGCCACGGCGTGTCGTCGACGGCCGTCACGGTGACTTTCGCGCACGGCTTGCCGCCGGGCGTGTCGTGTGTGGCTTCCAGCGTGGCCGTGGCCGATTTTTGCCGCGAGAGTTCCCAACCGTCCGTACCGGCGGCGAAATCGGCGTTCTTCAGCAATTGCACGCCCGCGGGCCGTGAGCCCTCGTTCCAGGCGGCGGCCAATGCCGCCCGCGTCGGGTAGCGTTGGACAAGCCACTGATTGAACAACCGCGTCAGTTCCTCACCGTAGTAGGGCGGGATATCCGTCCACGTCGTGTTCGTCGGGCGTTGGGTCGCCTTGCCCCGCAGGAAGCCGCTGGTCCAGCCGCCGAACAGCGAATTCTCGTTGGTCAGTTCGACGATCACGACCGCCGGGTCCTCCGCATACGTACGGCCCGTGTAGGGATTGCGGTGGCCGAGCAATTGGCGGGCGTAGTCCTTCTGCAGCTCGATCATCCGCGGGTTGAAGATGACGCAGTATTTGCCGTAGCCCAGCATCTCGGCCTGCGGCACGCCGTCGCCGGCCGTGAAGCGTCGGGCGACGTGCAGGTTCAGGTTGGCGTAGATCCCGCGTTTCTCCAGTTCGGCGATCATCCGGTCGAGCCGGTCCAGTTGCCCCGGATCGAAGTGCTGGGTGTCCGGCGCGTTCTTGGGAAACAGGGTGTTCCCCCACGTCGAGTCGAGCCCGTGGAAGCGGACGAGGTTGAAGCCGAACTTCGCCAACCGGTCCGCGACGCGCGGAGCGACCTCCGGCGGCGGCAGGCAGCCTTCGCCCGACAGATTGACGCCCCAGAACTTGACTCGCTTTCCATTCTGGAAATAGAAGTGCCCGTCCCGCACCACCAACGGCCCGTGTTTGCCGGCCGGTGCATCGAGCAGAAACCGGGCGTCGGCGACCGCGCCCGTCGGCGACTCCCACGGCAAGTGGAACGGCACCCACGGCTCGCCGTCGATGTCCGACGCTGCAGCAGAGCTGAAGATCAGGAGGAACGTCAACCAACGGACATGGAAAGGACTTTGCATGACGGTAACTCCGGGGGACTTGAGCTGACAAGCATTCTGACTCGCCACCGCCTCGGAGGCAAGCGTCCGGCGGTCAGCCACCGGAATCATCGAACTGCGGTTCACGACTGCCGACGCGGACCGCATCCTGAAAAAGCTAGGAAGAACTGACAGAAAAACAAGGTGACTGGAAATGTGAGAGAACAGTTTCTTGATTCTTCTCGCAAAGACGACTTCTCCATTCTGTCATCTTTCTGTCACCCCATCTTTCTGTCAGCTCTTCCGGCTTTTCTGCGCGTCTTCTGCGCGAGTCGGGAAGTGATGTAGGGCTTCGCCGCGCTGCTCCAGAAGCGGCCGGCCGCGTCCATGGAAGCTCAGGCCACCAACTCCTTGACTACCGTGCCGTGGACATCCGTCAGGCGGAAATCGCGGCCGGCGTAGCGGTACGTGAGACGCTCGTGGTCGAAGCCCAGCAGGTGCAAGAGAGTGGCGTGCAAGTCGTGGACATGGACCCGCTGGTCCACAGCCCGGAACCCGGTCTCGTCGGTCGCTCCGTGGACGTAGCCGCCGCGGACGCCGCCGCCGGCCAGCCACACGGTGAAGCCGTAGTGGTTGTGGTCGCGGCCGTTGATCTTGCCCGCGTTGGACCCTTGCTTCGGCATCTCGACGGTGGGCGTGCGGCCGAATTCGCCGCCCCAGATCACCAGCGTTTCTTCCAACAGCCCGCGCTGCTTGAGGTCCTTCAGCAGCGCCCCGATCGCCTGGTCGCATTCCTTGGCCAACGCGCGGTGGCGGACTTCGAGGTCGTCGTGATTGTCCCAGGGCTGGCCGGCGCCGTGCCAGACTTGCACGAACCGTACGCCGCGTTCCACCAGCCGCCGCGCGATCAGGATCTGGCGCGCCTGGACGCCGGGGCCATACAGGTCCAAGATATGCTGTGGCTCGCGGCTGACGTCGAACGCGTCGGCCGCGTCGGTTTGCATGCGGAACGCCAGTTCGAAGGACTGGATGCGGGCCTCCAACTCCGCATCCTGCTGCCGGGCCTCCTGGTGACGGCGATTGAGCTGTTGCAGCAGGTCCAGCTGCTGCCGCTGCGGGCCCAGCGGCAGACGGTCGTTGCGGATGTGCTCGATCAGCTTCTCGATCGCCGTGTGCTGGGTGTCCAGGTACGTGCCCTGAAAGACGCCGGGCAGAAAGGCGGCTTGCCAGTTCTGCGACTCCTGAATCGGGTAGCCGCCGGGACACATGGCGACGAAGGCGGGCAGGTTCTGGTTGTCGGTGCCCAAGCCGTAGGTGATCCACGAGCCGAAGCTGGGACGGATCTGCCGCGCCGTCCCACAGTTCATCAGCGACAGCGACGGCTCGTGGTTCGGCACGTCGGCGTACATCGAGCGGATGACAGCGATGTCGTCGATCGACTCGGCCGTGCGGGCGAACAGCTCGCTGACCTCGATGCCGCTTTGGCCGTACTTTTGGAACTTGAAGGGCGACGGGAACGCCGCGCCCGTGGGCCGTTCCGTCTTCAGGTTGCCGCCGGGCAAGTCCTTGCCGACGAACTGGGCCAGCAGCGGCTTGGGATCGAACGTATCGACGTGTGACGGCCCGCCGTTCAGGAACAGGTGGATCACGTGCTTGGCCTTGGCCGCGAAATGCGGCGGCCGGGCAGCCAACGGATTGACGCCGAGGGATGCCGCCGGCGAGGTCCCGCCGAGCAGCGGCCCCAACGCCAGCCCGCCCAGCCCCATGCCGCACCGCGCGAGCAGTTCGCGGCGAGTCAACGCCAGATCTTCCCAGCGGAAATCGTGTCCGAACATCAAATTCACCCTCCGATCTTGAGGCAGGTCCTAGTTCGGCGCAGGTCTCCCGACCACAGTTCGGCGCAGGTCTCCCGACCTCGCCGCAACCGCCGACCGTAGGTCTCCTGAAGTCCCCACGGATGGCATGGCGATACCACGGATGCCCTTCTAATCCACATACGCGTTCGGCGCAGGTCTCCCGACCTCGCCGCAACCGCCGACCGTAGGTCTCCTGAAGTCCCCACGGATGGCATGGCGATACCACGGATGCCCTTCTAATCCACATACGCGTTCGGCGCAGGTCTCCCGACCTCGCCGCAACCGCCGACCGTAGGTCTCCTGAAGTCCCCACGGATGGCATGGCGATACCACGGATGCCCTTCTAATCCACATACGCCAACTCGTTCGTCATCAGCAGCACTTGGGCCAACCGTGCCCAGGGCGGCAACGGCTCCGGCCGCGGGCCGCGGAAATCGGCCGCCGAGTCCCACGCGCGGGGACCGTCACGGTGGGAGGATTCCAGCCGCACCGCGACGGTCCAGCCGAATCCGTCATGACTCGGTCCGGTGCGGCAATCGGTCACCAAGTCGATCGTCTCGCCGGCTTGGACCGCCAGCGTATCGACCCGCGTCGCCGTCTTGCTATTGCGAGCCGTCCACTCGCCGACGATCCCGGAACCGCTGGCGACCGCGCGGGCCCGCACGCCGTCGCCTTGGTCCGCGGTGTGCTCCAGGCGGCCGTCGATCGCGATCTTGCCGTCGCACGGGGCGATCCAGCGGCGGACGGCCGCGTGCGTCGGATCGTTGCCCGGATGGCCGCCGCCGGCATTCAGAATGACCCAGCCCAGCGCGGGATCGGGCAGATTCGGTCCGCCTTGCCACGCCGAGCCGGTGAAATGGGGCAGCGGCGTGAACGTGGTCACCCCCTGCGCCGCTTCATCGAAGTGACCGTAGCCGTACTGCCAAGCGTCTTCATCTCTCGCTGCCGGTTCGCTTTCCGGCGGGACGGCCGATTTCAAATATGCCAGAGCCGCAGCTGTCTCGTCGCCTACCGGTTCGCGTCCGAGTGCACAGCGGAACAGCGCCGCAACTCGCTGGTCGTCCGCGGCCGCCTGCTGAACCTCGGGCCGATTTGCCAGATAGGTCGCCTGTTCCATAACAAACGGGCTGTTCATCAAGTACAGTGCCTGCTGCGGCACCGTGGTCAGCGGCCGGCGCGGCGTGTGCGCGTCGGGACTGGCGAAGTCGAACGTGCGGAAGAAGCCGGGCAGATTCTGCCGGTCGATGAAACCGTACAGCGACCGCCGCGTCGCGAACGGCGGGTCGGTGATCGGCACCGATGGCCCGCCCACCGTCTTGTCCAAACGGCCGGCTGCCACGAGCAGGCTGTCGCGCAGGGCTTCCAAGTTCAGCCGCCGCCGGTTCATCCGCCACAGCAGGCGGTTCTCCGGATCGGCGGTGCGGCCCGCCGCGCGATCGTCGCTGGCCTGCTGGTACGTCCGGGATTCCACGATCGCTCGAATCAGCAACTTGGTCGACCAGCCGTCGCTCACCAAGCGGCAGGCGAGATGGTCCAGCAACTGTGGATGGCTCGGCGGATCGCTGCGGGTCCCAAAATCGCTGGGCGTGCTGACCAGCCCTTGGCCGAAGAGGTGGCTCCAGACGCGATTGACCCACACGCGGGCGGTGAGCGGGTTTTGGGGGCTGGCGATCGCTTGCGCCAACTCCAGCCGGCCGCTGCCGCGCTGGAACGGCTGGCGATCCGGTCCGGCCAGCAATCCCAGGAACTGCCGCGGCACCTGCGGTCCGCGGTTCGCCGGGTTGCCGCGCACGAAGACGACCGGCTGGACCGGCTGTTCGGCGTCCGCCAACAGCAGCGGCGCATCGGCCTGTTTCGGCTCGCGGGAACTGGCGAACACGCCGTACAGCGAATAGTAGTCGGCGATCGGGATCGGATCGTACTTGTGATCGTGGCAGCGGGCACAGCTGACGGTCAGCCCCATCAGGCCGCGGCTCGCGACGTCGATCCGGTCGTCGATGATGTCCTGCACGTTGTTGATGAACCGCCGGCCCAACGTCAGGAAGCCCGCAGCCGGCGCGGCGGAGGCGTCCCCGATCTGGTCCGCCGCGATCTGAGCGATCACGAACCGGTCGTACGGCAAGTCTTCGTTGAAGGCGCGAATCACCCAGTCGCGATACGTGTAAGCTTTCGGGTAGTTGCGGTCCTCCTGGAACACGTAGCCCTTGGTATCGGCATAGCGGGCCACGTCCAGCCAGTGCCGCGCCCAACGCTCGCCGAAGTGCGGCGAGTCCAAGAGCTTGTCGATGACGCGCCGGTACGCCTCGTCGCCGTGGTCGCGTTCAAAAGCCGACGTCTCTTCGGCGCTGGGCGGCAGGCCGGTCAAGTCGTAGTACAACCGGCGCAGCAGCGTGCGCGGGGCGGCTCGGGGCGAAGGATTCAAGCCGCGCTGCTCCAGCGCGGCCAGGATAAAGCGGTCGAGGTCGCCGCTTGGCCAGGCCGCGTCCCGGACCTCCGGCGGCGGATGCGGAACCGGCGGCAGGAACGCCCAGTGGTTCGCCGCGTCCGGCGGCGGCTCGGCGGCGCCGGCCTCCTCTCCTGTGCGCGGATCGGGTGCGCCCATCTCGACCCAACGCACGAAATCCCCAATCACCGCGTCCGGCAGCTTCCCGTCCGGCGGCATTTCCACCGATTCCCAGCGGATCGCCTGAATCAGCAGACTGTCCTTCGGCTTCCCCGCGGACACTACCGGACCTGAATCTCCGCCGGCCCGCAAACCGGCCGCCGTATCCAACTTCAGATTCGCCTGGACGATCTTGGCTTTGGCCGAATGACATGCATAGCAGCGCTCGGCCAGCACGGGCCGGATCCGTTTCTCGAAGAAGTCAGTCTCGTCCGGAGACAACTTGCCAACGGCCGGGGCGACGGGCGGCGACTCAGCGGCACCGGCCGATATAGCCGCCACGAGAAGCGATACGACGCTGAGTGCGAACCAAGTACAGAACCGCTGCATGATCGTGGCTCCCGGACAATTAGTCCTCGTACAGCTTATTGCCGGCGGGCAGCGGTGACAACCCGTGCAGCCTCCATGGCGCGGACGTCCGGCGCTACATGGGACGGCGCTTTACACGCGCCGTGTCGCACGATAGGATCAGCGGCCTGAACAGGACTTCGGTGGAATCGTGCCAATCGACCTCTTGGTCTGGTTGGTTCGCGGAACGATCGTTACCGAGATCAAGCCGGTAACAGAAAGGTGTGAGCCATGCTGCGGACGTTTGTCGGATTCGCTATCCTGATGCTCATCGCGGTGCCGATTCCTGCCGCCGATTTCTACGTGGACCCGGATCGTGGCAGTGCGGCCAACGACGGCAGCGCGGAGAGGCCCTGGCGGAGTCTGCAGGAGGTTCTTGACAAAGGCCTGGTCGAAAGCCGGGCCTGGGCTTCGCTCCCCTACAAGAGCGACAGCTCTCTGGTGCCCAAGCATCCGGGTGCGCCGGTCAAGGCCGGGGATACGATCTGGCTCAGAAGCGGCTACTACGGGGACCTGGTGATCCAGGGTCACTACAACGCGGACTGCATTACGATCGCCGCCGTCGAGGGGCACACGCCTCGGTTCCGCAGCGTTCGCCTGCGATCCAGTTCGCATTGGGCCTTGAAGGGGCTGCACGTCAGTCCTGAGTTTGGGAGCGGCGAGAAGCCGCGCACGCTGATCGACCTCGAGTCGCACGGCTGGCAGGGCCCGATCCACGATATCGTCGTGGAGGACTGCGTGCTGCGGTCCGCGGAAGATGCGTCGCGCTGGTCGGCCGAGCAGTGGAATGAACTGTCCTGCAACGGCATCGAAGCCGACGGCACGCGGATGACCGTGCGGCGCAATCGCTTGAAAAACGTCAACTTCGGCATCTCGGTCAGCGCGTCCCACTCGTTGATCGAACGCAATACCATCGAGAACTTCGCCGGCGACGGACTCCGCGGTCTGGGGGACCACAGTACGTTCCAGTACAACCTGGTGAAGAACTGCTACGACGTCAACGCCAACCATGACGACGGCTTCCAGAGCTGGTCACGAGGGCCGGTGGGAGTCGGAACCGGGGAGGTCGTGGGGATTGTCCTGCGGGGCAACACGATCATCAACTATGAAGACGCGGCTCAACCGCATCGCGGTGCGCTGCAAGGCATCGGCTGCTTCGACGGGATGTTCGTCGACTGGATCATCGAGAACAACGTCATCGTCGTCGATCATTACCACGGCATCACGCTTGCGGGCGCCCGCAACTGCCGGATCGTGAACAACACGGTGCTCGATCCCAACGATCAACGTCCGGGCCCCGCCGCGATCCGGGTCGGCAAGCACAAGAACGGCACTCCGTCCGCCGGCTGTACGGTCCGCAACAACCTGACCTCGGCGCTGTCCGTCCAGGCGGGTGAGGACATGACGGCCGATCACAACTTGATCGTCGCTGACCCCAGCGCAGTTTTTGTGGATGCGGCAGCTCGAGATCTGCGTCTCAAGAAGGGGAGTCCGGCCATCGATGCGGGCGTTGCCGACCTGGCGCCGAAGACCGACATCGCGGGCCGGGCTCGGCCGCAGGGCGGCGCCGTCGACCTTGGCGCCTACGAATCTCCCGCCGACTGAGCCCGAAACGATGTTGGCGGCAGTGGGGTTATGGGCCTCACCTGTCGGGCACCGCCTTCGTTACCTCCGCGACGACATCCCACACCACCTCCGCGAAGGGCTTCTCCACGGAATACGGCGCCTTCCAGAAACGCAAGCCGGACGTGATGCAGCCGTGCGGATCTTCCTGGAACACGGCGGCGTAGTGGGTGACGGCTTCCAGGTATTTGCCCTCGGAGTTCAGGTGTACGCCGTCCGCGTACAGATCGGCGATGTGTTTGAAGCCGGGGACCTTGCCGTCCTTCATGCGCAAGTGCAGGCGGTACATGACTTCGCCCACGGGAATGATCCGCACGGGTTCCTTGTCCGGGAACTTGGCCGAGATGCCGGCGGCGACTTTTTCGAAGTGGGCTCGGCCGCGCGTGTCCGTTTCCGAAAGCCAACGCTGCTCCCACTGATCGGCCTTTTCCCGGTCTTTGCCGATCTCCGGATAGTTGGCGAAGACGTACACCCGACAGGCGGGATTACCTTCATACGCCGCCGCCGCGTAGTTGGCTCCGAACTGGACAGCGTTCTCCGCCGGGCGGCCGAAGGGCTGCAGGATCAGCACGTCCCACTTGCTGCCCTTGAGGATCTCGTCCGCCGGCTTGTCGCGGCCGGGCTCGCGGAAGCCCTCGCCGCGATGGTTCCACAGCCATTCCAGCGGCGCGCCGGGGATCATGTGCCGGCCGAATTTAGTCTCGTGCCCGCGGGCCTTCGCGATGTCGTGCATCCCGTAGGCCTGATCCGTCAGACTGTTGCCGACATGGAAGATGGCCACCGGCTCCGCGGCTTCCGCCGCAACGGCTCCGAGCAATAGGCCCAGCCAGACAGCGAGGCTGCCTACGCGGAGTGGTTGGCGACAGACGCGATGTCTAATAACCGGCGAATGGTTTCGCGTGTTCATCGGCTCTCCTGACTTGATCGAGATCGTGTGTCAATCATTCTTTCGCGACCAGGAACGGGATGTTTCCGTAGGCGTTGACGCCCAAGAAGTCGCGCGGACGGATCGGCGGAAAAGTCTTGTATTCACGTGGCCTCCCAGCGGTAGATTCCCAACCAGTCCGGTGCAAGCAAGTGCGGGCCGTCGAGGATGGATTTGGGGAAATCCTCGCCCATGGGGAACTCGACCAGCGGCATCAGATGCTCGTCGCAGGCCATCGCCAAATGCGCGTGCGGCATCCAGGCCCAGTGCAGATTGATGACCAGCGGCGGATGGACCCTGGCATATTCGATCATCCGCAAGGCGTTCGTCAAGCCGTGGGCGATGTACACGTCGGTCGAGCACTGGGCAATTGCGCCGGCCTCGGCCCATTGCCGCATCACGTCCAGCGGTGTGCCGTCGCCAATCGGGGAGCCCGGCCCCTCGGCCTGGATGCGCTGCTTTGTCCCGGTCTTGATCAACTCGACGTACTTGGGGATCTGCTGCTCGAAGGGCATCGGCGGCAGCGGGCCTTCGATCCAGGAGTAGCCCAGTTCGTCCATCAGCGCGAGGATTTCCTTGGCCTCGTCCAGGGATCGCGTGGCCGACTCGGCTGAGCCGGGACACGGGTCCCAGGCCAGGGTCGGCTCCGGGCCGGTCGCCGCGCGCACGACTCGCAGCGTCTCTTTCACCATCGCCAACGAGATGCTCTCCGGCGTGCCCATGTTGCCTGGGAAATGCAGTTTCGTCGCGCGGAGTCCCGTGCGTTTCAGGTAGCCGGCGACGTTGGCCGCGTATTTCTGCGGTGAGAAGTCCGGCTGTCGTCCGCGCACGTCACCGTAGCGGAGCACCTTGGTCCGCTTGG
>ERZ795059.5202-NODE-5202-length-11904-cov-5.551692_pt1 | contig 11904 bp, 8 predicted proteins | sample MGYA00375143_ERZ795059 | MGnify/ENA primary metagenome ERZ795059 (study PRJEB30188, sample SAMN05720168) | activated sludge metagenome | isolation source: Anaerobic digester | place: USA | collected 2015-01-07 ... | reverse complement strand
GGGCTATCATTGAGGATTCTGGCAATGCTGTTGTCAAAAAGGGAGACTATATTGACGGTGCAAATCTTGAATTAGAAAAAAATAGGATAACCAATAATTTGCAAGATCAAGGATATGCACAATTTTTACCTCAATATATTGATATCAAAGGTGACAGCAGTTTTGCCGAGAAAAATGTGGAATTATTTTTTGAAATCCTCAAACCTACACCTACCGAAAATCATAAAATCTATACAAACGGGGCTATTCGAGTTTATACTGATTATTACAATAAACAAGATACCTTTTCATTGGTTTCAGAAGAAATTGATGGCATTACCTTTTTACGAGAAAGTTCAGATTGGGTGGTTGAGCCCAAACATTTGAGCAAGTTGATTTATTTCAATAAAAATGAACAAACCAACCGATCTCAGAGGAGTCGTACTTTCAGAAAGATGTCAGAACTTAGTGCATATAAGTTTGCCGCCATCAATGCTTATGCCAATCCAAATGATAGTACGGAAATAGAATATGATGTTTTGTTGACTCCCCAAAATTTCAGATGGGTTGGGGATTTCGGTTTGGAAACATATTATTCGTCAGGTGCCCAGTTTAGAAACCTTTTTGGTTTTTCTGTCAATGGAAAGTTGCTCAATAGAAACTTCCTAAAAGGCAGTGAACAATACGCTCTTACTGGTGACGTCAGTACAGAACTCAGTTTTGACAATCAATCTGGAGAAGATAGAAAGTTTGTGGTAGCTAGGACATTCAGTGCCGGACTTCAAAACTCTATTGAATATCCGCGCATCATAAAGTACACTCAGCTATCAAAATTATTTAAAAATACAGGTATTATCTCCAATAGTCTTTATGAGGGATTCCAACAAGATGCAACCAGTAACGTAACGATAGGACTTCGTGTGCAAAATTTACTCAATTACTTCCGCGTGAATTCTGCAAAAGCAAGTTTGGGATACAAATACAATGATGGCATCAAACACAATGTAAGTTTAGACCAATTTGGTATCACCCTCAATGATGTAACACCAGGTCCATTGTTTGACTCTTTGTGTTTGAGGTCGCCCATTTATTGTCTAAATCTTCAAGACAATTTGTTCAGCGGCATTTTATTCAACAATTTGCTTTATGTTTATAATAGACCAAACTTATTAGGCAATATAAATTACAGCGCGGTTTTTAATCTCGAAACTTCTGGTCTCGAGATATTTGCGGTCAATAAACTTTCCAATCTGATCACCGGTAACAATACACCTTGGAGATTATTCAATGACAGATTTGAATTTTCAAAATTTGTGAAATTGGAAATTGACAATCGGTTTACCCGAAGAATTGCAAGAGACAGAAGTTTGGCTTGGCGGTTTGATGTAGGCGCATTGATTCCTTATGGTGAGAACAAAATAACACCTTTCATACGGCAGTTCTCTGCTGGTGGGCCCAATAGTTTGCGCGGTTGGTTACCAAGACAATTAGTCGGTGAATTGGTAGACACTGTTTCTACATTTCTCCCATTATACCAAGGAGATATAAAACTGGAAGCCAATGTGGAATTCAGATTTGACCTGGTCTCATTTTTTGAAGGAGCATTTTTTATAGATGCTGGAAATGTGTGGCAAATCACGTCGGTGAGTGAACCTCGGGCTCGATTTACAAAAGATTTTTACAAACAGATTGCAGTTGCTGCAGGTTGGGGTTTGAGAATGGACTTCAATTATTTCATCATCAGAATAGACTTTGGCTATAAAGTAAGAAATCCATTCCCACAAGAGACTGGAGGTGGATATTGGTATAATTGGCGTAATATTCGACGACAAGGACTAGGTAATCCACAAATTGGTATCAACTATCCATTCTAAAAATGCGTTATGATACCATGGGCAAAATATTTACGAGCATTTTTATTCTATTTTTCGCTATTTCAATTGGTATCAGCCAAAATTCTACCACTTTCAAAGATAAAAGTGTTTATATTTTCCTTTTGCACGATTGCGTAATATGTCAATCATACGCTCCCTATTTGGAAGAACTTTATCAAAATCATCAATCAAGTTTTAATTTCATTGGTGTTTTTCCAAATTTCATTTCTAAAGAAAAAGACATTCAAACCTTTAAGGAAAATTTTGGCATCTCTTTTTCAACAAAAACGGACTACTTCAAAAGTCTTACAAAACAATTTAATGTTACTGTTACACCCGAAGTGATCATCTATGATGAAGTGAAAAAGGAAGTCTTGTATCAAGGCAGAATCGATGATGAATTTTTTGCTATTGGTAAACGAAAACAGGTGGTAAGCAGCCATGAATTAAAGGATGCATTGGATGGAATTGTTTCTGGAATACCATTCAATAAAAAAACTACACCAATAGGTTGTTTTATTAACTTTGAGGACTTAATAAAAAAATGATGGAAAGATATTTTTATAAAATAGTGGCCAAAATGTGTTTTGTAGTCTTCGTTTTTGGCGGACAATTTACAGCAAATGCTCAGGTCACTTTTACCAAAGATGTTGCAAAAATCATTTACAATAAATGTACGAGCTGTCATCGTCCGGGAGAAATTGCACCTTTTTCATTGACCAATTATAATGAAGTAAAAGGTAGGGCTTCAACAATCAAGTACGTTACTGGCAGTAAATATATGCCGCCTTGGAAGGCAGACCCCACGTATCAACATTATCTTTCAGAAAACTATCTGTCAGACGCAGAAATAAAAACGATAGCAGATTGGGTGGATGCAGGAGTGCCCTATGGTAATATGTTGGAAGAACCGCCGCTCCCTATCTTCTCGGAGGGAAGCGCGCTAGGTCAGCCAGATATGGTCCTCTCATTTGCTAAAACGCATATACATAAAGGAAATAGAAAGGATGAATATCGTTATTTTGTCATTCCTACAGGATTACAAGAAGACAAAATCTTAAAGGCGATTGAAATGCGTGCTGGAAATAAAAAAATTGTGCACCATGCCTTATTTTTTGAAGATACAGAAGGTAGAGCCAGACAATTTGATCAAAAAACTCCAGAATATGGCTTTGAAGGTGTCTCCGGATTTACCAATGAGGAGGTGATTTTGTACAACCAGTTTCCTGGATATGCGCCTGGCCAAAAACCATTATTCTTTCCTGATGGCATGGGTCAAAAGCTCAGCAAAGGTTCTGATTTGGTCGTGCAAATCCATTATGCACCTACGTCAGTTGACGAATCGGACTCAACCTCTATCAATTTATTTTTTGCAGATGAAAAGGAAGAAAAGGTCGACAGATTTGTGGATGACTATGTAATGTTGCCTTTTCATTTGACCACTGGAGCTTGGTCTTTTGTCATTTACCCAGGCACAGTCAGGACTTTTGAAGGTAGAATGGTTCTTCCAGAAGATCGATCCATTATGGGGATTTTTCCACACATGCACATGCTTGGTAAAAAATGGGAGGTTTGGTTGAAAAGACCAGATGGCACTACAGAGAATTTGATCAAAATAAATGATTGGGATTTCTCTTGGCAAAGCAATTATTATTTCAAAAAATTCATGATAGCACCAAAAGGAAGCATCATTTATGCAAAAGCAACTTACGACAATACAACCAACAATCCTTTAAACCCTAGTAATCCGCCCAAAACGGTTGCTTGGGGCGAAAATACCACAGATGAAATGTTTTACTTGCCCATTTTATCTGTTCCATACAAAGCTGGAGATGAATCGGTAGTTTTTGAAGATAATACCATTACTAGCACGACGGAAACGATCAATGATGCAAGTTTTATACTTGCTCCAAACCCTGCCAATTCAGGCAGTTTGGTCAACATTACTTTTTCATTAGATCAAGGTCAACCAGTAGATATCCTGGTATTTGATGCATTGGGACAAATTGTACGAACACTCAGGAAAGGCAGCTTTTTTAGTCGTGGAGATCACGCAGTACATCTTTCAACCAATAACCTGTCGAAAGGTATATATTTTGTAAAATTAGTTACTGGAGAAAACCAAATAAGCAAACCGCTGATTTTGATTGAATAGTCTATTTTAGCAAATAAATATTACAGCCATTTTGATTGTAATACTATGTAACTTAAAAGTAGAAGTTCTATCGTTTATGCATTTGTCTAGAACATCATTCACTTAACATTAAATTATCTAACCTGTAGTCTACAACCTTACCTTTTTTATAATCCAAAGTAATATTTGCTTGAATGTTAACGTATTGATCACGTTGTTTTGCTGGTTGAAAAGGTTGTATTTCTTCAACAAATCTTCTAAGGCTTACGGTGTCTATGGAAGAACCATTTAATGAACCAGCCATACAATTCCTTATTTTACCTTCTTTTTCAATTACTAAATATATTCTCACTTTATCATCTTCTTTATCAATTAGATATTGAGCGCTTTCTTCCAAATGTTCAAAAAAGGCTTTTCTATCCATATGAATCATTGGCAAAATTTGAGATTTTTTGAAAATTTCATCGTTAATCAATGGCCTCGGATATTCTAAACTTGCGAAACTTTTATAGCCTTCATATCCCTCTTGAGCTCCAAGCACAAAACATGAAAAGGATAAAGCCAAAGACCACATCAACTTGAGATTGGAATTAAACATAATTAATTTATTTTAATAAGTAATGATCGCGTAAAGCTACCTATTTCTTATACTTATATTGAAAATAATTAGCCTTTTCTCTGCTAGAGATTACATTTAAGAACAAAGGTTAATTTCTACTATACTAATATTTTATATTATCTATTTAAAATTAACCAAAACTATGTTATCTACTAACTGGCTCATGTGAAGCACTCAATGATGATATTTTTTTGAATGCTTTTCTGGAGTTTTGAAGTATTAACTTCTTAAAACTACAGAACATGGAACAAAAAATACAACGCAACATCGTTTGGTTTTTCTCCTTATTGCTCTTGACATCTTTTTTAGGATTTTATCCTACCTACTTGGTCAAAGCTCCAACATTTGAGGGATTCAAAACCGCCCACCATTTTCATGGATTGATGGCACTCCTTTGGATTTTACTCCTCATCGTGCAACCACTCTTGATTCGCTTAAAGAAAAATGAATTACATAAGCAGGTTGGAAAACTATCTTATGTAATCATGCCATTATTGATCATTTCACTTTTCTACGTTGCAAAAGCCTCTTACGAAGCAGCTTTAATTGCAAAAGGAAGAGAAACCGCACTAGCTGGAATGACCAATGGAATTCCAGATATGATTTATTTGGGATTCTTTTTTTCCATGGCAATGATTTATAGAAAGCAAGTTTCTATACACATGCGATTCATGGCTTGTACAGGATTTATGATGCTAGGACCTGGTCTTGGACGCATGATGGTTGTCGCATTTGGATTGCCTGTTTCAATAGTCATCGTCACAATTGTTTCTTTGACTGCCCTGCTACCCCTTACTTGGTTGATTTTCGACATCAAAAACAAAAAACCACTATTTCCTCTGATTTCTTACATGGTCATAACTATAATGGTCATCATTACTGGTTCAAGTGGTCTTGATCCTTGGTGGCAAAGTTTGGCTGGATGGTTTTCAGAAACTTTTTTTTAAATCTTTAAAACCAAAAAACTATGGGATTTTCTTTCAAACTAATTCATTATTTAGCATATAGAACTTTAATAATACTTTCACTTTTATATGCAATATTCTGGGGTTCTTCCTGTGGGCAAAAGAAAATAGTTTATGATCATAGTTTTATCAGATTCCATTTATATGGAAAAGGAGAACCAGTTTTTGTTTTAAGCGGGGGACCTGGCAATGACTGTCATCAGGAAGAAGATGTAGCAATGAAAATTGGTGAGCATTCTATGGCTATTCTTCTTGAACAAAGAGGAACAGGGCTTTCCATTCCTCCAAAAATGAACACGGAATTCATAAATTTAGAAGCTTATATCCTTGATTTACTTTTTGTAATGGACAGCCTCAAAATCAATAATGCTAAATTTTACGGACACTCTTGGGGTGCAATGCTTGCAACTTACTTCGCAACCAAGTATCCAGAAAAAGTAAGCGCTCTGATTTTAACAGGACCAGGGTACTTAAAACTTGACAAATCGTATCAAAACAAAATATTTGCCAATCGAATGAAAAAACTTAGTCCTGAGCAACGAATAAGATTTGATGAACTTTCTAGAATTAATTCTAATAGACTAACAGTTTTGGAACAAAATGAAATATCATTTTTGGGAGCAGTTTTCAACACTTTTGACACAACAAACTGGGATTGGAAATATAAAAAAATTCAAACAGAGAAAAACACAATTACAAACTTATTAATAACCGAAGATCTTGAAAGGGTTGAATTTGATATTACTGATAAAGTAGGACAATTAAATATGCCCATTACTTTAATTACTTGTAAAGAAGATCCATTGGCATTTCTTACTACGGAATACTTCAAATTTGCTCCCAAATCTAAGGTTAAGTGGCTTGACAATTGTGGCCATTTTCCAATGTATGAACAACCTCAAAATTTTTATCAAATGCTAACTGAGGCAATAAATAACATATAAAAAGTAAAACATGGAAAACAAATTGCAAAACAGTGTGGGGTTCTTTTTTGTAGCTATCTTAATTGTCACTTTACTTGGATTTTATCCATCTTATTTTTCTCATTTCCCAAAATTTGATGGCTTTTCATGGGCTTTTCATTTCCATGCTATTCTTGCACTGCTTTGGCTATTTATGCTTATTGCTCAAGCTTTTCTTATAAGAGCCCGGAAATATGAAACTCATAAATTTATAGGAAAATTATCATATTTCGTTATGCCTCTTTTGTTATTTTCCTTTTTTTTAATGGCGAAAGCAACTTACATCAAGAATATTTCTATTAGACAAATTAGTGAGATTGATGCTTTAGCAGGATTAAGCAGAAGTGGACTAAGAGACATTTTGTATATGGGTGTCTTGTATGGTTTAGCTATTTATTATAAATCAAAAACATCTTGGCATCTTCGATTTTTTACATGCACAGGACTAATTGTATTAGGTCCTGGACTTGGAAGATTTGCTTTTGCAAATTTTAGACCCGAAGTTGCAGGAGCTACGATGGGCATTATGATGTTATTAGTGCCGATAATTTGGTTAGTTGTTGATGTTTTCAAAAAGAAATCACCTATTCCATTACTTATTTTTATTGTAATAACTATTTCGGCAATTTATTTGGATGGAGCTGGTCATTCTTCATGGTGGCAGGCCCTATCAAAATGGATTGTAACAAATCTGTTCTAAGAAATGATAAAAAAGCTGAAGAAACAAGCTGATTACATCTTATTGATAATTGAAAATCACATCGTCATAATTACAGGTTCAATTGGCTTTTGACCTTGATCGCAAAGCATAGCTAATTAATTATTTGAAACAATTTTTAAACCTTTTAAACCAAAAAACTATGGGATCTTTTTTTCCTCCTCTTCAACTAATGAAAGACGGACATTGCATTGTTCTCGGTATTTCTACCTGTATGAGCATTTTAGTGCTTTGTCTGCTTACTGCTTATTCTTTTTATTCCCTTGTACAATTAAAAAAGAAATACAATGGACAATAAGAATTACCTCTTTAATCTTACTCCTTTGAGAGGAATAGCTGCGCTGCTTACGGTGCTATTTCACCTCAATTTGGGATCAAATGCTCTGCTCAATCCAGAATGGTCGCATGGATTTGACAAACTCTACCTCATGGTGGACTTTTTCTTTATCCTGTCTGGATTCATCATGGTACACGTTTACTCAGCTTGGTTTCAAAACGGTTTTGACCGGCAGGCATTCAAAAAGTTTACCATTGCACGTTTTGCCAGAGTGTATCCTCTTCACTTTTTCACCCTACTCTATTTGATTTTGCTGCAAGGAGTTTTTTGGTTGATGGGAGGCACTTATGACAACCCTTTTTCTGCCAATAGCTTCACTTTAGAAAGTATTCCTACAAACTTGTTATTGATTCACAGTATGAATATCCATGGTTGGTTTACCTGGAATAATGCAAGCTGGAGCATCAGTACAGAATGGTGGGCGTATATGGTTTTTCCATTTTTGGTTTACTGGTTTGCCAATTTAAAGTCAATTGGCAGATGGTTGATCATACTTGCTTGTGTTGGTGGTTATTTGAGCATCATTTACTTTTTTCAGGATTTAGTAACTTTTCCAAAAGGAATGGAATTCATTAAACCATTTTCAGCTAAAACACTCAATGTGGCTTACCAATATGGTTATTTACGTTGCATTTTTGGATTTGTCCTGGGTATGATGTGTTATCGGTTGTATCAGGAAAAATGGGGCTTGAAGATTCTGGGAAATGGCTACACATTGGCTGTTCTTGGCTTTGTTTTATTTCTTTTTATGCATCTCTTTCTACTGGATCTTTACATTGTTTTGATTTTTCCTTTCATCCTTTTGTCTGCTTCTTATGGAAGTAAAGGAATGAATAGTCTATTCGAATCTAAGCCTATGCAAAAATTGGGCGATTGGTCATTCGCCATTTATTTGGTGCATCAACCCATTATTTATACCAGAGAAACTATTGTTGCTTTGATGGCAAAAAATCCTCCAATTGGTGTGCCTCCCGCTTCTTCTTATTTAATTAGTTGGTTGGTTGCCCTTGGTTTCATAGCATTTACTTTATTAGTCAGTTATCTGGTTTATGAAAAAATAGAAGTGCCTTGGAGAAATAAAATTAAAATCAAATATTCAAAATAGATCATCATATGGAACGTAGAATATTCTTGAAACAGAGCTCTTTAGCTGCTGGTACATTGCTCTTGCCAAATCTTAGTTTGAAAAATGAAGTAAAAATAAAAGTGGCAATTGTTGGACTTGGTTGGTTCGGGACAGAAGTCCACTTGGCCAATCTATTACAAAACAAAAACTTTGAAGTCATAGGTATTTGTGATGTGAATGAGCTTTGCCTTACGCGTGCAATTGAATTTTGTAAGAAAAACAATGCACCTATACCTCAGACTTTCAAAGATTATAGAGTCATGTATGAATTGCCGGGTCTACAAGCGGTTACCATTGCAAGTCCAACCCATTGGCATGCTTTGCAATTTATAGAAGCGAGCAAAAAAGGATTTGCCATTTTCCTTGAAAAGCCAATTTCTTTCGATATTTCTGAAGGCCAGGTTATGTTGAATTACCAAAAAAAATATGGAAACATTGTGCAAGTTGGTTTTAAATCTCTTGCAGCTGACAGCACAACTGACGCTAAAAATTTCATAAAAAATGGTGGTATTGGAAAGGTGTATGGGGCAAAAGTGAATTTATTGTTTGATACGGGAGGAATGCCAGCCAAATCTCCTATGCCTTCCACATTGGATTGGGATATGTATTGTGGACCTGCTCCTATTGTAGATTTGCACAAAAAAGAAGAAGAAATCACAGCTACTTGGAAGGCATCCAAACACATGGACCACGGAGTACATTTTGACTGGACCATCCACTATTTCAACAACATTCGTCATATTTTAAACCTGGGTCTACCAACACAAATCACTGCTACTGGAGGCAATTCAAGATACCAAATGGAAAATCCAGATTACAGCCAAATTTCGCTTAATTACGATGGGTTACCTGTTGAGGTAATTACTCAAACTTACGGAAATGAAAATCACAAAGAATACGCGATAGGAGGATATATTTATGGACAAAAAGGAACCGTATTTGTGGGAGAAGTTGGTTGGGAATTTATACCTATCCAAGGCGAAAAAGAACGCCATGGTTTTATTGAATTCATGCCTTGGGACCCTGCAATGAGTGAAATCTTGACGAAAAGTTTCACCAATTTATTTGAAAATTGGGGAGAAGCCATTCTTCGAAAAACAAACGAGAACATCATTGCAAATCTTCAAGATGCCTACTACGCAACAGCTACCATGATCTATGCTTCTATGTCAATGGAAATGGGAACTACCATTGAATTGAAAGATGGGAAACCTATTCAAAGTGAAGTGGAGCAATCTTCTTACACGACGAGAACTTATAGGAAACCATGGATTCACCCTCAAAAATGGGTATAATTCAAACCAAATCCAATTTTCATATCTGCTATCTAATAATTTCAAAACCAAAAAATATAAACAAATGAGCTTTAAATTAGTCAAAATCTGCATTTTCCTTTTGTTTTTAAATAGCTGGAGTTATGCACAAAATCAATATCCTCATACTAAAACGAGTGGAGACATAGACCTTCACTTTGGAGTAGCCTATCCAGATCCTTATCGGTGGATGGAAGACATCAAAAACCCGGAAGTAGAAGCTTGGTTTAAGGAACAAGCCAATCTGACAGATAAAACTTTGAGTAATATCAATGGCCGAGATGAATTAATTGCTACATGGAAAATGTTGAATGGATTGGAGAACCCAAGAATAAATTCAAGAGATTTCAGAGGTGGTAGAATATTTTATCGCAAAACGTTGCCAGGTGAATCTGTAGGAAAAGTATATTATCGTAATGGATTGTATGGTGAAGAATTACTTTTATTTGATCCTCTGGCTTTTGAAGTTGGAAAAACCTTGTCTGTAAGCAGCATCTTACCTAGTCATGATGGTAAATATGTTGGAATCTCCTACAGTGAAAATGGAGCTGAAATTGGCACCTTGATCCTGGTGGATGTTGAAACAAAAAAGGTACTTAAAGAGCGATTTTCACCAGTCTGGGGTGGAATCATGGAATGGAACTTTGATAATAAAGGCTTTTGGTGGGGAAAATTGAGCAGCAGCGACAATACAAACGAAGGAGCACTGAAGAATAGCAAGGTGATGTTTCACACAATGGGTCAAGACCCCAAAATGGATAAAGAGTATTTTTCAAATGTAACCAGTCCCGAATTAGGAATAGAGCCTCAGGAATGGCCGTGGGTTTTTGTCAGCAACTATATGCCTGAATATATTTTTGCTGAAGTTAGCACCGTGCAGGCCGAAAAAAGAATTTATTATGCACCTATTTCTGACATCCATAAACCGAAAATTAATTGGAAAACTATATCAGAGCAAAAAGATACCATCAATGGAGTATATGAATTGATGAATGGTAAAATTTATGCTGCTACATCGAAGGGTGCTCCAAATTTCAAAATCATTGCTACCGATGCTGCCGCTCCGAATTGGAAGAATGCCGAAGTTATTGTTAGCGAAAAAGCGGATAAATTGGATAATTTCATAAGGACAAAAGATTACTTGGTATTGGTTTATACAGATGGGATAAACAATACCTTGTTTAAATATCATCCCCAAACCAGAGTTACTTCTCAAATTACCCTGCCCTATTCAGGAACAGGTTTTGTGTTCAATTTGGATAAAAAATCCAATACCATTTTTGTCAACATGACAAGTTGGAGCAAGGCTATGCAAGAATTTGAAATCAACCTTGATAACAATCAAACTCAACTCAGTAAATTCAATAAACAGAATGTTTATCCAAAGGAATTTGAGGACATTGTCGTGGAAGAAGTTGAAGTGACTGGTCATGATGGAGTGAAAATTCCTTTGTCACTCATTTACAAAAAAGGATTGGAGAAAAATGGCGAAAATGTTTGCATCATGGAAAGTTATGGTGCTTATGGATCAAGCATGACTCCTTATTTTAATTACGCAAGCACATATTTAGTTACAAAAGGTGTTGTTTTGGCCTATCCACACGTGAGAGGTGGAGGAGAAAAAGGAAATGCCTGGTATAAAGCTGGATTCAAAACAACAAAACCAAATACATGGAAAGATTTTAATAGCTGTGCAGAGTATTTGATTAAAAATGGATTTACTTCTCCCAAACATTTGGCAGGTACTGGAACTTCAGCTGGAGGAATTTTGATTACCAGAGCGATTACCGAAAGACCTGATCTTTATGCTGCCGCAATATGTGATGTAGGATGTGCAAACACTATGAGATTTGAAGCAACACCAAATGGCCCTGGTA
>ERZ795059.5189-NODE-5189-length-11925-cov-5.837995_pt1 | contig 11925 bp, 8 predicted proteins | sample MGYA00375143_ERZ795059 | MGnify/ENA primary metagenome ERZ795059 (study PRJEB30188, sample SAMN05720168) | activated sludge metagenome | isolation source: Anaerobic digester | place: USA | collected 2015-01-07 ... | reverse complement strand
TTTGAATTAAGGTTAAAACTTCCATCATTTCATCTAAAGTACCAAAACCACCGGGAAAAACTATAAGAGCTTTGGCAAGATAAATAAACCAAAATTTACGCATAAAAAAGTAATGAAATTCAAAAGCTAATTCTTTGGGAACGTATGTATTAACAAATTGCTCAAAGGGAATGCTAATGTTTAAACCGATAGATTGACCGCCTGCTTCAAAGCAACCCTTGTTGGCTGCTTCCATAATTCCGGGACCGCCACCACTGCATATTGTTAATTTTTTACCGTTACCGGGTAAAGTTGCAGCCCATTTTGTTAAACGAGCAGAAAGTTCTTCGGCTTTATCATAATAATGAGACATTTCAACTAACTTTTTAGCTTTTTTAAGATTTGCATCATAGTTCGGCAAAGTTTTATCGCTGTTTTCAATATTTAACAAATTCTCCTTAGCATCTTTAGATGATAATAAACGAGCAGAACCAAAAAAAACTATGGTATCTTGTATTTTCTCTTTTTTAAATCGAGCTTGTGGCTCGTAAAATTCTGAAAGAATTCTAATAGTTCGTGCTTCCGGAGAGTTAAGAAACTCTAAATTGTTATACGCTTTTTCCGGTTTCGAATCGTCTTTCATTTTACTAACTCCTTTTTATAAATTTAATCGCAAACTTATTAAAATAATATATTTTTATGTTTTTTCAAAGTGAAAAATTTAGAAAAGATACTTTTGTAGATATTATAACATTAAATAAACTGAATCAGAGTTTAAGGATGTTTAATTTATTCAAGAAAACTACAAATAAAGTCAGCCGGCGGAAATAAAATGGTGTAAGCTCTTTTTACTTTAATCAAAATCTTTTACCAAAATTAATATTAATATTTCCGTAGGTTTTGTTTTGTTCAAATAAACCCTCGTAGCTAAAAGAAGTATAAAATGAACGTAAAAGATTAAAAGATAAATCAATACCTAAAATAGATTGTTGTAAACTGCCACCGTATTTTGTAAAGTTATAAACCAAGTATCTATAGCTTATGTTAGTATTTATTAAACCGTTAAAAATATCTTTACCTAAAGCAGCACCATATATAGTTCCGTTTAAATAAGCACTTAAAACTTTATTAAAAGTTAGGTTAAGAGATGATTTAATAATAGGTAAATTATAATAATTTAAATTTAAGCTATAGTTGTTATTTGTTTTATTGTCACCGTTTTTAAATCGATATCCGTAATTTAACCCAATAAACATTGTATTTAATAATCGCAAATTTGTTCTAAACCTAAAACCTTGTCTAAGTTCGTTTTCATATATGCTATCTGCATAAGTTCTAAATGTTTCGTAATATATTACATTCTTTCTTGCATCGTACGATAAACTAAACGAAGCCCAACGGGTAGCATTATAATTAATGGACGAATAAAAGCTTGTAAAATAAATATTATTGCGCTTTATGTTTTTTTCAATTTTATATAAATCCCACTCTCCCGATAAAAACAAATTTACATTTTCAATAACATTGTTGGCATGTTGAAAATATATAAATCTTCTGTCGGTTTTAAAATTATTGGTTTGATTAAATAAACTTAATGTATTTGTTAAAGTTCTATTATTTAAAGTATCGGTTCTTTCTAAAAAAGCACCTATTTGAAATAATTTTAAGTTAAATCCGAAATCGCTAAAATTTGGTCGAGATCCAATTATTGCACCAACCGTATTATTCTTTATAGTGAACTCGTATTGAATTCCATCAATAGTACCGATATTACTAATCTTGGGATTAATTCTTCGTCCTAAGTAAAATGAATTACCATTAAAATTATAATTAATATTTAAATCATATACTTTTAATGCATTTCCCAAATTATTGTTTACCTTATACCATTCGTCTGACTTGTAGGTAAATATTATATAACTGCTAAAATTAATTGGTGAACCGGAAACATTTTGCTCGCTTGCCGATAAATGATATCTAAATCTTTGAGAAAAGTTGTTTGTGCTAAAATTATTAAAACCGGTGTACGAAGTAATTCCTATTCTACCTCGAATTGAATTTTTCTTCATTTCGCTTTTGTTAACAAATAATTCTGCAATTGAATTATCATAAACATTTTTATTTACAATTAAATCTAATCTGTTATTTTCAAATAAAGTATTATTAATTGCAATTGCTTTTATACTATCGCCTATTTGTAAAGTGTTAATTAGCGGTACACATGCAACTGAACGCTTAGATAAAAATTGAACTGTCATTGCAGGATATAATAAATTTTTGTTCATTATATACAAAGTATCACCGGAATTAAGAAACTTCGTAGTAGTAAAAGAAACATAATAATAATTGTTAGATTTAAATGTTATTTTTCCTGTTATTTCGTTTAGCTTTTCTGCAAAAAGCAGAGAACTCATTGTTAACATAAAAATTATTATCAAAAAGTTTTTCATTTTAATCCTTCAAATTATTCTTTTTGATAAATAAATTATTAACTTTTCCGTTTGGGTGACAGTTATAACAATCAGGACTTTTATAAAAATATCCTTGAACGCCGGTATGTTTTAAGTCCATTATGGCTTGGTTGTGTTCATGGCAGTTAATACATTCAAAAACTTGATAATTCCCAAAAACAGCATGACAATTGGAGCAATCATTCCATACGTTTGTGTGAGTTCCCGAAAATATCGGGAAATACTCTCCATCATGATTAAATAATGCCGGTATCCATGAACTTTGGTTATGGCACAAATCACATTCCATAGGAAAATTTGCAGCCAAATGAGACGGATTTTGAGTGCTGTTATATTCGTTTAGATGACATCCGACACAGGTTTTGGGAGTATTATTGTAATCGTTTTTATGGCACTGAAAACAAGTAATATTACTATAAGAATGTGCCCCTATTAAAGGATAATAATTATTATGAATAGGAAAAATATTGGTAACCCATTGAGGTTCGGGAGTATGGCACATACTACAATCTTGAGGAATTCCTAAATAGACGTGATTAGGATTTACGGATCTGGTATAATTTTGCTCATGGCAGTTGAAACATGTATTACTAAGGTTAGTGAATCCGCTAATATGACATGCCGAGCATTCTATTGAAGCGTGAACGCCTAATAAAGGCAAAGAAGAGTTTGCGTGATTAAAAGCCCCCGCACTTGTACCCGCAGGATGACAAGCAAAACAAGCATCGCTAAAATAAGTATATCCTGATACACCCAAATGCCTGTTATCCATTTCAGGTTTGCTATGGTTATGGCAACCCAAACAAGAATATTGAGTTAAAACATTTGGTGTGGTATGGCATGTATTACAATTTTCCCAACTACCGGCATGTTCTCCGGAATAGATAGGAAAATATTGATTATCATGCGGGAATGTGGAAGGTGACCAACCGTTAGGAGTATGGCATGCAGCACAATCGTTTCCAAAACCTACAATTAAATGATTAGGTTGCGTAGTATTAACATAATTATTATAATGACAACTATAACATCCGGCAGGTGTGTTTTGATAATTTTCGGGATGACAACTTTCACAATTTTTTAAAAGTAATTTGTGCTTTCCCAATAAAGGATAATATTCATCATGTTTATCAAACTTATAAACTTTCCAACCATATTCAACTGTATGACAATCATTACATTCAATCTGAAAACCGTATTGTATATGATGTGGTCTTGTTGCTCCGGCAAAAGCTTGGTTATGACAATCGTAACACTCGGTTTTATTTAAGGAATATGTGTCGGGCAAATGACATTTATCGCAGGTTGTATTTCCGTGAGCACCTATTAAAGGGAAAGCATTTACATGATTAAAAGAACCCAAAGCAACACCGGTAGGATGGCAAACCAAACACTCGCGCGAGCTATAAACGTAAGCTTGAATATTTACATGAACATCATCCGTAATTTCATTATTATGTGCATGGCAATCAATACAACTAAATTGAGAATAATTCCCCGGCACTCTGTGGCAATCGATACAATTATCCCATTTATTGGAATGCGAACCGGTAAAAATAGGAAAATACTCTGCATCGTGGTTAAATGTAGCCGGTTTCCAGCTATTTTGATTGTGGCAATCGTTACATTTTGTACTAAAATTTAACGTTTGGTGTGGTGGTTGAGTAGTGTTATTATAATTTTCTATATGGCATGAACTGCATTCTGATGAAGTATTATTGTAGTTTCCTTTGTGGCACAAAATACAATTATCTTTAATGTTTAGATGTGCCCCTTCAAAAATATAATAATTGTTATGCAAAGTAAATTGCGAAATTTCCCAGCCCCTTTGTGTTGAATGACAAACCGAACAATCGGTATCAAAACCTAATGTAGTATGATTAGGATTTGTTGCGGAATTATAACTTGAAATATGACAAGATGAACATGTACCGGATATGGTAGATTGTGTATGACAAACATTACAACGGGTTTCTAAATGTGCTCCGGTAAGTAAAAAGCCCGAAAGATTATGATTATACGCCCCGCTGCTTTTCCCTTGTGGATGACAATCCAAACATCCTAAAGAATTATATCTATACCCATTAATATTACTATGTTTTAAATCCGTATCCGGTTTATTATGTTCGTGACAATTTAAACAATTAATAGTAGAGTAATTTGATTGAATATTATGGCAATCGTTACAATTATTCCAAACACTATTGTGTAATCCCGTATAAATAGGAAAATAATTTACATCATGAGCAAATTTTCCGCTTGACCAACTAATTTGGTCATGGCAAATTGTGCAGTCATTTGAAAAATTTAAGTTTAAGTGAGGCGGATTGGTAGTTAAGTTGTAATCTGTTTCGTGGCAACCAAAACATGTTGTCGGTAATTCGGTATTAAAATTGTTTTTATGGCAATTAATACAACTTAAATTAGAATGAGAACCTAATAGAGGATAATACCGGTTATGCAACTCGAAACGAGCCGGTAACCAATTAGGGGTTAATGTATGACAAATTTCACACTCGTTTGCATTAAACCCTAAACTTACATGGTTTGGGTTGGTTGTTGCATTAAAATCTTTTTGATGGCACGAAATACAAGTTTTGTTTAAACCAGTATATTTTGAATCGGTATGGCAATCAAAACAATTAGTTAAATTATGACCCGCTATAAGAGGAAAAAACGAATGATCGGTTATCTCGCTTTTCCAACTCATAGTTTCGGCTCGGTGGCATTCATAACAATTTGTTGAGTAATTTCCGGCAATATGATTTGGATTTTTGGCATTGTTAAAATCGTTTTGGTGACAATCGTAACAATTAACACCTAAAACATCATATTTAAAAACATTACTGTTTTTATGACAAACATTACATTCCAACAAGTTATGCGAGCCAACTAAAGGAAACCTATTGTTACGGTGAATATCCTTTAAGTTATTTATAGTCCATGAACTTGTGTTATGGCAAATAATACAGTTTTTATCTAAGCTGCCTTGGTGGATATCTACGTGGCACTCGAAACAGTTTTTTTTTACTTTGTTAAATTCCAAACTTGTATGACAAGAATTGCAAGAGTTATTTATGTGTGAGCCGTTTAAAGCAAATTTGGTTAACGAATGATCAAAGTTTATATTGTTGTTAGAAGTATTATGGCAAACAGAACATTCAAAAGTTAAACTATTTCCATGTGGCGATTGACCATAAGCAATAGAAACAATTAAAATAAAAAATAGTATAATTAGACGCATTAATTATTATTAAATATATTATATAATTATACTAATTTATCGTATTTAAAATAAAAATACAAATTAAAAGTTAGTTGTCTTACTCGCTAACAAAGGTTTCTTCAAATTTATCGAGTAAACTTAAGGGATTATCCGATATTGCAAAGCAGTAAAGAGGGTATAAAGTATAAAATATTTTTACGGATTCCGATAAAAATTCCGGACCGAAAATTTTTAACTGATTTGGAGTTATTATCTTTTGTAAAATAATCATTTTAAATTTAGCAAGCGCATTAAAATGTTCGGCAAAATTAAAGTTATTGATAACCAAATCCGGGGCTTTGTTTAATTCGTAAAGAGAATGATTTTGGTTAATTTTATATTGTTTACAAACTTCGCTTATTTCATTTTTATATTTTGATAAGTTTTGTTTAAAATAAAATTCATTACCGTTGCTTGCATTAATAAACAAACCGATTTGACACTCATTTGCGTCAAAATAAACAAAAAATTCACTATCCATTTTAAATTTTCCGAAATGAATTAGTAAGTAATTTCTATACGGTTCTCCTTTTGCAAAACGCATATCTTTATTAATACGCATTATTGTTTGGTTAAATTTTGGTTCGGTACGTATTGCGGGGTTTAACAAGTTAAAAAAATTACCCATTTCGGTTATATAAGATTTAGCAGGAGAAATTAAATAGTTATCGTAAGTTTCGCGGTTTTCTTTAAACCAATTAGTGTTGTTATTTTTAGATAATTCTTCAAAAAAATTAAATATTTTGGGGCTAAAACCCGTAAAAGGAGCAATAGTATTTTTCAAAACATACTTCCCAAACTTAATGTAATGTAAAAAGCACCAAAATCTTTACGGTAATTTCCCTTTAAATTTTCAACTCCTTTATCAAACATATGAGTATAATAGTAACGGATATTAAGCCCTACCAAGTTTTTTTTGTTCAAGCCGAAATTTGCACCAAAACCCAGATAACCACCCAATGCGTATTTTAGTTTTGCCTTACCAAAAGACTCAAAAAATTCTAAATCATATGGAGTTGTTACAATCATGTTTGGTCCAATACCGGCAGTAACAAACGGGCGTAAATTTTCCTCAAGTTCTTTTTCAAATAATCTATATTGAATACCAAAATTAACCGGAAGGGCAAAAACCCTGTTTACTTTTCCGATAGTAAAAGTTTGCCCTGTGTAATAGTCGTAATATTCAACTTCTCTTTCGTCCTTAGATTCCGAAATGGAAAAATCGACAAAACCTAAAACATTTGTATTAAATTGGTATCTATAAAATGTTCCCAATCCAAATCCGCCTTCGCTAAACATAATATCAACTCCCCATTGGTTGTTGGGAAACTTTTCCAAAGGCTTTTCGGGAGCCAATAAACCTATTTTTTGAGCGGATATAATTAACGGAACAAACAAAAATAAAATTAAAGCTCTTTTCATTATTTTTCTCTTATTTTTACAAATTAAACAAAATGTTAATAAATATTGTTTCTTCTAAAGAAAATTTATAAATTGTAAAATATTAAAAGATTTACTTAAAATCATTACTAAAATAAATAAATAGGAATATTATTTAGATGTTACTAACACGTAAAAAGGTTGAATTAACCAAAATACAAGAGAAAATGATAATAAGCGGTTGGGGACATGCTGCATTAGAAGAAACTATTGTTGAAGAAATTACGTATTTATCGAACGGATTAAAAGTTAAAGGGTACATAGCTTACCCTATTAAGAAATTTAATATACCTTGTATTGTTTGGTGCAGAGGAGGAATAGGAAACAGCGGGGCTATAGACGAATTTAATGCAAGAGGAATGTTCGGAAAAATAGCAGCAAAAGGATATGCTGTTTTCGCTCCCCAATATCGCGGAAATTTAGGCGGAGAAGGTTTTGATGAATTTGGCGGTAGCGATTTAAATGATGTTTTTAATATTATGGAATTAGCTGATGAAATACCCGCAGCAAATAAAAATATTTGGGGTATTGAAGGGTGGAGCCGTGGCGGTTTAATGACTTATTTGGCAATTACTAAAACGGATTTATTTAAAGCTGCTGTAATATCCGGAGGAATATCAAACGTAAGAAATGCCGTTAATACACCATTATTATTTAACAGAATTAAAGAACTAAGCGAAACTAATTTAGAATTGGATGATTTTAACACTTTAATTGAAAATAGATCCGTAATTAATTTTACCGAAAAGATTTCAAATAAAACTCCTCTTCTTATTATACACGGAACAAATGACGAACGCGTTTTGGCGAAAGACCCAATTGAATTAAGTTTAAAACTGTTAGAATTAAAACGCGATTTTCGACTTGTTATGCTTGAAAACGGAGACCATTTTTTGAAAAAACACAGAACCGAAGTAGATAGATTAAGATTTGACTGGTTTAAAACATATTTAAAGTAAATTAGTGAATTAATAAATATATTAATTTGTTTGAGATAAAAAAGGAGTTAAAATGAATATTAGTTATTGGCTGGTTAAATCAGAAAGTGAAGTTTTTTCTATTGATGACTTAAAAAATGCCGAAAACGGAACAACTTATTGGGATGGGGTACGTAATTACCAAGCACGTAATTATTTACGCGATCAAATGAAATTAGGCGATAAAGTATTGTTTTATCACAGCAATTCCGAACCAAATGCGGTTGTAGGTATTTGTGAAGTTGTAAAAGAGGGGTATCCTGATTTTACCCAATTTGACGGTGAAAACAAACATTACGACCCTAAGGCAGACCCCAATAAGCCCACTTGGTATATGATTGACGTAAAATTTATTAGTAAATTTAATAAACCCGTAACTCTGGAAGAAGTAAAACAAAACTTAAAACTAAAAGATATGAAATTGGTTCAAAAAGGAAACAGACTTTCGGTAATGCCCGTTTCAAAAGAAGAATTTGATGAAATTGTAAAAATGGGAAAATAAACATAGATGAACGAATTACGAGTAAGAATACTTAAAGACGGGTCTATAGGTAACGGTCCCGTTGTTTATTGGATGCAGCGAGATCAACGAGCCGATGATAATTGGGCTTTAATTTATGCTCAAGAAATTGCATTAAAAACAAATAATCCGTTGATAGTAGTTTTTAATTTGGTAGATTCGTTTATAGGTGCAGGATTACGACAATACTATTTTATGATTGAAGGATTAAAAGACGTTGAACAGAGGTTAAACTGTTATAATATCCCTTTTGTTATTTTAATCGGTAACCCGAAAGAAGAAATTCCCAAATATCTAAAAGAAGTAAATGCCTCGTTATTGGTTGCCGATTTTAATCCTTTAAAAATAATTCGCAGATGGAAAAAAGAAGTATTTGATTTTATAAACATCCCTTTTAGGCAGGTTGATGCCCATAATATTGTGCCGTTATGGATTGCAAGCGATAAACAAGAATTTGCCGCATATACAATTAGACCTAAAATAACAAAACTATTAAATGAATTTTTAACCGACTTTCCGGAATTAATTAAAACTAACGTAAACTGGGAATATAAAAAGGAAATAAATTGGGACTTATTATATAGTGTAATAAAAGTAGATAAATCGGTAAGTATAATAAATAGTGTAATACCTGGAAGCAGAGCAGCTATAAAAGAATTAAACAATTTTTTTAATTATAAGTATGATAAATATGCCGAATTAAGAAACGACCCGACAAAAGACTACCAGTCCGCTTTATCTCCTTATCTTCATTTTGGTCAAATTTCTGCACAAAAGGTTGCTTATTTATCAAGTTTACAAGATGTAAATAGCGAAAGTAAAAAGGCATTTTTGGAAGAATTAATTATTAGACGTGAATTGGCAGATAATTTTTGTTACTATAATACTCGATACGATAGTGTAGATAGTTTTCCGGATTGGGCAAAAAAATCGCTGAAGGAACATGAAAAAGATAAACGTGAGTACCTATATGTTTTAGAAGAATTTGAACACGCACATACCAAAGATAGACTTTGGAATGCCGCCCAAAAAGAAATGCTTAAAAATGGAAAAATGCATGGGTATATGCGGATGTATTGGGCAAAAAAAATACTTGAATGGACGGATACACCCGAAGTGGCAATGGAAACAGCTATTTATTTAAATGATAAATATCAATTAGATGGCAGAGACCCAAACGGTTATGCAGGAATAGCATGGTCTATTGGAGGCGTTCATGATAGACCCTGGTTTGATAGAGAAGTTTTTGGTAAAATACGCTATATGAATTATAACGGTTGTGCCAAAAAATTTGATGTTGAAACATATATTAATAATAGTGTTAAATTCTAAAGGTTGAATGTTAAATAACAATTTTGGTTTTTGAATTCTCAATTCTGAATTAAAAGACGTTTTCTATTTTAAGTCAATGGTTTTTACAACTGTACTTTATTGTTTTTGCGTTTTTTCCCTGAACCAGGAGATACAGGAAAAAACACAGATTGGGCAGGAAAACAACTAAACTAAAGGGTTTTCTCCTGTTTTTCCTTTTTCTCTCCTGTCTTTCCTGCTTCTAAAGTAGTGTTAAGGGTTAAGCGTTGAGTGTTAAAAATGTGATGTTTAGTGTAAGTGGTTTTTTCAATTACAGCATACTACTTGCTATGGTTTCTGAACCAAGTATTGCAGGAAATTAAAGGAAGTGCAGGAATACAACTAAACTAAAGGTTTTTCTCCTGTTTTTCCTTCTTCTCTCCTTTCATTCCTGGTTACAAAGGAATATTAAATAATAAGGTAAGTTAATAAAAGAAAAAAACTATTGAGGTGAGACTTCAAATTTACTTATATCGTACCCGGCGGATTTAAGGGATTCGTAAGCCTTGTTCAGTAGCTGTTTATCAAGTTGGGGAGAGCGACTTAATATCCATCCGTATTTACGAGAGGGTGTTCCTACAACTGCATATTCGTAATTATCTCCCAATCCAATTATCCAATAATCGCCCCAAAATAGTCTTATTCCAAATAAACTTACAAAGCTAACTTCAAGTTTGGAATTGTTTTTTTTATCAACAACTTGGGCAATACCATCGGCAACATCTTTTTCTCCCTCTTCGGTTAAACAGCTGTTAATTACTTCAATTTTGCCGTCTTTTAATAGTTTATATTGTGCAGTTGTTCCTTTAACACATTGTTTTTGAAATCGATTTGGAATCTTGGCAATTTCGTACCATAAGCCGACATATTTTGTTAAATCAACATTTTTTACGGTAATCATTTCCTGTGCATCCAGATGAGTAATAAAAGTTAAAAATATGATTAAAGTTATAAAATTTTTCATAGTGTAAATGTTTGACCTATATTATCTAAAGCAAGTTTAATATTATATTTATTATAATTAGATAGAAGACGCTCAATAGGTTCGCTAAAGGGTTCACTACTTTGTTTAAAAGTTTTTGTATGGATAGGTACAAAATAACTTGCACCCATATCCGAAGCCATTTTTAAAGCTTCTTCCGGGTTGCAATGATTCCACTTCCATGGATTATAGGCACCAATGGGCATTATTGCAATATCCGGTTTTTCACTAATTAAGTGATTTAATTTATCGGTGTAAGCGGTATCTCCGCCAAAAAAAATTTTTTTGTCATTGAATTTTAATAAATAACTATTAAAACTTCGTCCGTCTTTAAAATACCCTCGCGATCTATCTTTTTCCCAAGGATATCTCCAACCAAAATGTTTTACTTCATGAGCACTAATATTTATATCGGAAACTACTGCGGATTGCTTCCAATCTAATACCGTAATGCTTTTCCAAGGTAAATCATTTATAACATCTTTAGTTAAATATGCTACAACAACATCTATTTGGTTAGGGTACTTTTCTGTCAAATGTTCTAAAGTAGGATAATCCGTATGATCCATATGTGCATGTGAAAGTAGAACAATATCCGGTTTTGGTAGTTCGTCAATAGTTAATGCGGAGGGAGTTAAACGAGAAGGACCAATACTTGAACCAAATATATATAAACCGACACGGTTAAACAGTACCGGATCGGTAATAATAATTTTTCCGTAAAAGTTGATTAGTACGGTAGAGTGACCAATCCAGCTTAAGGTAACAGAGTTATTTGACCAAGATTCGGGTTCCGGTTTATATCTTAATTTTATGGTAGGTTCAGCAAATATATCGTTATTTGTTATTGTAGGTAACAAAGTAAGACCTGCCAAACCGGTTATGACTGTTTTTATAAAATTTCTTCTATTAGTTTCCATATTAAGATAAACAGTCTTTAT
>ERZ795059.5186-NODE-5186-length-11928-cov-8.192032_pt1 | contig 11928 bp, 8 predicted proteins | sample MGYA00375143_ERZ795059 | MGnify/ENA primary metagenome ERZ795059 (study PRJEB30188, sample SAMN05720168) | activated sludge metagenome | isolation source: Anaerobic digester | place: USA | collected 2015-01-07 ... | reverse complement strand
GAAATATAATCATTCCGGCTCTAACAATAATAAAAAATTAGCTTTGACAACGTCTTATAAACCTAATATTTTGTTAATAATTGTTGACGCGTATCCAAGAGCGGATGCGCTGAAAACTATTTATAATTTTGACAATTCAGATTTCATTCAATATCTTGAATTAAAGGGTTTTTATTGCGCATCTCAGTCTATGAGCAATTATCAAATGACATATTTAAGTCTCCAGAGTCTTTTTGGAATGAAATTGATAGATAATTGGAATGACATATTAAATCAAGAATTATTGAACGAAGAAATGACTTATAAATTTATTAATAATTCTTATTTCATCAAGTTTATAAAATCGCTTAATTACAAATACATATCTTTTTCTCCTAATATGGGAGACAGAGATATTAATAAAGCTGATTATAAAATCAATTCTAATATAAATTATTCGTTAAATGCTTTTGAAAGCGTTCTTGTTGATTATTCGCCGCTCGCTTTTTTTCTGAACGAAGACAACCATTTTAAGATTAGAAGAAACAAATTGTTAAACCAGTTTTCGTTTCTTGCCGGCGAAAAAATGAAATCCTTGCCCGAACCTTATTTTTTATACGCTCACATTATGGCTCCGCATCCGCCTTTCGTATTAAATGAAAACGGCGATTTCATAAAAGGAAAAGATAAATGGAAGGACAGAGGAGATTTTGATTTGAGAGAGGGAATTTTAAGTATTGCCGAATATAAGAAATATTATATCGATTCAATAAAATTTGCGAACAAAAAAATAAAGCGAATTGTTGAAAATTTAATGAGTTTAAAATCTAAGCCGGTAATAATTATAATGAGCGATCACGGAAGCAGAATGATTTTTGACGTTAATGACAGGTTTTTTGTGAAAGAAAAATTGTTCAATTTTTTATCGGTTTATACGCCTCATAAATCCGCCGGAAAAATATTTTACAAGAATGTTACGCCGGTTAACGTTTTTCCGGTTATTCTCAACGCCTATTTTAACGCAAATATTAGTTTATCTGAAGATTCCGGCTTTTTCGAGCATCCGCCGCATTTTATAGAAAATTATTCCGAATGCGGTTTGCTGGAAACGCGATAAGATTTCGTATAAATTCAATGCTTTGTTTTATTAACCCTAAGCCGAATTTCATCGGAAAAGGATAACCGTATAATTTGCTCATAATCCTTTTCCGGAAATTCGGCTTAATATAATATTCGAAAATCGTTTCACGATTTTCTCGTTTTATTTTGAAGTTGAAGATTGAAAAAAAACGCTAAGATGCTGTAATTCATATAGGTTTCAAAGCGCCTCAAAAAATATTCTTGCCAAAAATGCAAAAAAATTATTTATAAGATACTAAAAATGCCTAATGCGTTTTTAGGGTTAATAAAACAGATAAAACTCGCGCCGCGCAAATGAAATGCCGTTTTTCACGCTCGAATATTTTTATTCCAATGTTTTATTGATATTTTAAAAAGAGTGAGCCATGAAGAATTGACGTGGTGCCGCAATTGAAAAAAAGCTTGAGAAAAACTGTATATGAATTTAAAAATCATACTATCGTTCAGATAAATAAGCTTGTTTTTTATTATGTTTCGTAAATAAGGAAATTTTATATAAAAATAAGACAATCTCGAAAGATTAATAATATTTCTACCGATTTCATCTTTTCTCAAACAATCGTAAAAATTCATTACTGTATCTCCAATCATATTTTCATCGACTATAAAAGATTCGTCGTATTGGCCAATCTTAACGCCGTATTCGGTTATTTTTAATTTGGGATAAGGTTTGAAAATATTAACCGCGGGTATTGTATATTTATTTGAAATTTGAATATAAAAATCAAGGGTTTCTAATGCGTATTCAATAGTTTCGCCCGGAAGCCCGAGCATCATAGCGATTGAATGTTTTATTTTATATTTTTTAAATAATTCCGTAGCGTTAATTAAGTTTTCGTTTGTAACATTTTTGTTTAATACGTTTTTTCTGAATTCTTCATTTCCGGTTTCTAAAGCCATTCTGATTATAAAACATTTTCCCGTATCGGAAATTAATTTGCAGAACTCTTCGTCAGCTTCGCTTGCAACCGCGTTTATCGTAAATGGTAAATTTATTTTTTCTTTATATTTAATCAGAAATTCTTTCAGCCATATTTTATTGTAACCTAAGCCGGATGAACCGGAAAAGGTATTATAATAAAATCATCCGGCTTAATATCAAAGTGCAAGCAGTTTGAAAATATTGAAAAAAAAATAAAATGTGATATAATACCTTTCGAGGTGTTATCAGTGGAAACAATAATCGAAAAATACAAAAATAAAATCAAAGGCGTATTGTCTTGTTACGATAGAATAATTATAACCGGAAGTTTACTTGGATTCAATTATAGTCAAGGTATGACATCATATTTATTCGCTCAAAAAATTAGGATTTTTGATTATCCGAAATTTGCCGCCGAATTACGCGATGAAATAAGAATAAACGCTGAAAAAATCGCGCAAGATTCAGGTATTAAAATTGAATACATAAAAAAATCAAAAGTTCGAAAAGAAGCTATAATTCAAAAAAAAATAAAAGAACGCGGAAATCAGCATGGATTAGTTCATATATTATCAGTAATGGAATCTTGTCATGCATATAAACCCTGGCATGACAAAATAACAGGTAAAAATTATTTAAAACCGGACAGCGGAAAATGTTTACACTACTATTTTTATTTGATAGATGAAATACTTGGATTGTGTTATATTCGAGTGCCTACTTGGTGTCCTTTTCGATTGCAAATATATTGCAACGGACATCATATTTTATCAAAAGAACTTAATAAAAAAAAAATAGAACATAAAGTAATTGACAATGCTTTTGTAGATATTGCTGATTTTGATAAAGCTCAAAAATTAAGCGATGAATTTAAAATATCAAAATTACATCGAAGGTTAGATATATTCGCAAAACAGTTCTGCCCGATAATAAAAAGATTAAATCTTGAATATCATTGGAGTATCATGCAGGCTGAATATTCAACTGATATTATTTTTAAACAACAAGCGGATTTGAATTATTTATATGAAACAATCAGCAGGACAGCTATTCATGCGGTTAAAGCTGAAAACATTGCCACTTTTTTAGGCAAAAAATTATCTGAAAACTATCAGGATGAAATGGGAAACAATTTTAATACACGAATAGAAGGAACTCGCATAAAACATTCTATGGGCGATGTTTCAATAAAAATTTATGATAAATTTAGTTTGATTTTAAGAATCGAAACTACAGTTAATGATCTTACTTTTTTTAAACACTACCGTGAGGTTGTACATAAAAACGGCGAGCGCGAGATGAAATTAGCTCCGCTGAAAAAAGGATTATACAGTTTGGGCATTCTACAAAAACATTTATTTGCCGCAAATAAGCGGTATTTAGAATTTATATCGTCTCTTGAAGACAGAACAATCGGAAAAAATAATCTTAATAAAATTTCTGAAACAAAGGTTGAAAACAATCACTCCTATAAAGGATTTAATTTTTTTAACGATGATGATGTTAATATTTTATTAACAATTATACGCGGTGAATTCGCTATTAGTGGTTTTAAAAATTTTAATTTACGCGATATTCTTTTAAACAAAAATACTGGACAAATATCTCGTATGATAAAACGCTTAATGGTTCACGGAGTTATAAAAAAAATTTATGGAACTTATAAATATTACATAACAACTTTTGGAAGAGAAATTATAGCGACTGCTCAAAAAATAAAAGAATTTTTTATTATACCCAATTTGTGCTTTAATAAATAATTCTTTGCTTAAATTGCAAGAATTTCATTGATAAGATACTAAAGTGCTGTCGTTAAAAAAAATATTTTTAACCTTGTATTTTGTTTTTAAAATAAGACATTCTTCTATAACTTTATCGGGAGATTTTAATTCGCAGTAATTTTTATCAACCGGCAGGTATAAATTTCTGTATTGATGATTAAAACAATAAGAACATTGATACGGACAACCTCTGCCTGCCATTATTTGTTCGAAACCGAGATCCTTAAAATACGAACTGTAATTTCTGTAAATGTCCCTGTCTTCAAAATCTTTTTTATTCAAATCAATAAAAGGTCTGATAGGATTTTTAATAATTCTATTGTTTTTTTTTATCCATAGATTTTTTATGTTTGAATAATCCTTTTCACTTTCTAATGCGTTGGCAAATTCGACGAGCGCTTCTTCGCCTTCGCCTATGCAAAGCGCGTCAATATCCGTTTTTTCAATAATTTGCGGAAAAAATGAGGCGTCGTATCCGCCTACTATTATCAAAGATTTGAATCCGGATTTTTTTATTTTAGCGGATGTTTCCATCATAAATTTTCTGTATGGAGTTATTACCGGAAAAGCTATTATGTCCGGCTGGAAGTTTCGCAGTTCTGGAAAAATTTTTTTCCAGTTTCCTATTGCAACCGCTGTTTTATGACCGGCTTTTTTTAAAGCGCCTGAAAGAACCATTACTTGCTGCAACGGGAACCAGATTTCTTGTAAAAATATAACTCTCATAATGTAATTATTTCGTTATGTTTTGTTATTATATTATATATTAAATCTGTTTTTGTTAATATTGCAGTTTCCAACGCAAATGCGTTAAAAGCGATAAGTCTCAATTAATTACGAATATACATCGGCATATTATAAAATATAAAGCAACTTAAAATTCGAATGAAAAATTTTTATTTATTTAGCCATTCCACATTTAATGGGCGCCTATCAACCAATCGTTTATAAGTATATTTCGGATAGCCGAGCATAATTCCGCCTGATACCGATTGTTTTGACGCGTCGATTTTTAATAAATCAAGCAATGGTTTATAATTTGCCGCGCAGCATAAAAATACGAATCCCGCCCAGCACGAACCTAAACTCATTGAAGTCGCGAATAATTCGATATACGCAATTGAATTGTAAGAGCTCCCGTATCCCATTTGAAAACCTGTTGGGATTAAGGTTAAAACTAAAACTGGAGCTCCGTGAAGTATAATGTCTTTTTTAGTCGAATCGTATAATCTTACAAAACCTTCGTAGAATTTCGTTATAGGATTTTGATTTTTAATTTCATTCCGCATCCATTCAACCACTAATTCCGTTATGGATTTTAATTGGTTTTTATCGTCGATTACAAGATAAGAAATGTTTTGAGAATTTGTTCCGGTCGGCGCAAACCGCCCGATGTTCAATAATTCCACAATCTTGTTTTTGTCGACCGCATCATTTTTAAAACAGCGTATTGACCTGCGGGACCTTAAAAAATTTTCCGCAGTTTTGAAATCTATAACCGGAAATTTATTTAATCCGGTTTGTTTTGATAAAGGCGCGTTTTTGTTGTCTAACGCCGAGTTCGGACAAACCGCAGAACAGTGTCCGCAGGAAATACATACGGCTTCAAGATTTATAACTGGATAGCCGTCTTTATCTTTGTTTATTATCATAGTCGGACAGGAATCAATGCAAATCCCGCATTTTACGCATTTTTCTTTATTTATTGTTATTAAACTCATATTCTATAAACGCCTTTCTTTTCAAACTTAAAAATTGTAAAAATTCAGTTGCGCTTTTTTAATTTAATAATACAATTTTTTTTAAAATATTGCAATAAAAAAAATTATATATTGACTTTTATTTTGGAACTTTTTTCATAGCGTTCTTAAATTATATATTTAGCGTCTCATCAAAAATATTCTTGCAATTTTAGTAAAAATATTTTCGATAAGATTAATAGATTTTTCGCGAATGCGGCATTATGATTTGATTAGCTATAATTAATTTTGGAGGTATGTTTAATATGAATCGTTGTTTAATTGTTTTTTTATTAATCGCATTAATTTTTTCAAGTTGCTCTAAAAAAGATTCTTCGATTCAATCTGAATCTAACATTGCGCCCAAAAAAATATATTTAATCGCTTACTCCGATAACGATGAATACTATATGAACGGTTTAATGAGCGCTATGAAAGGCGTATTTGAAAAAAATAATATTTATGAAAACAAAGATTATAGTCTTAGAATACTTTCGGCTCAAGCCGATATGAGCGGTATTCCAACTCTGATAGATATGGCGAAAAACGACAAACCGGATTTGCTTATAACTTTTCATTCCGCGGTTTTATATTCGGCGATTGCGCGGGCTCCTGAATTAAAAAAAATTTTTTCTATCGTATCTAATCCGTTTATACTTGGCGCCGGAAAATCCGATACCGACCATATTGCGAATCTTACGGGCGCCTATGATATTGAACCGGCGGATGCGTTGATAAGTTTTTCAAAAGAATGTTTTCCGCATATAAAAAAAATCGGATTGATATATATGCTTGGAGAAGAAGAATCTGAATTTTTGAAAAATAATGTGTCTCAAATATGTCAAAAAATGAAACTTGAGTTTGAAGCCCAGCCCTATACGACAAAAAATGAAATTTCAGACGCTATTAATTCTTTGTTCGCAAAAAAAATCGACGCCGTGATTCACACTCAAGATTTGAATTGCGATTTAACTTACGCGCAATTATCTAAAAAATCCGCCGAAACGAAAATTCCTTTTTTAGCGTATTGGAATGAAGAAAATTCGAATGCGGCAGTTATATGCGACAACGACGACAGCATTGCTTTTAATAAATTCGCCGATATGGTTTTGACTGCGTTTAAGGGCGGAGAACCTACAAAAATGCCTTTTGTAAATATTGTTTATGATAATATATTTAATATAAATTTGAAAGCCGCCGAAGCGAGCGGTTTTCATATTTCGGATTCCGTCTTGAAAAAAGCTCATAAAATCATCGGAAGAGATTAGCGGGATAAAATTTATAAACTCAAAAACAACCTCTGTTTTTGAGTTTATAAATTTTTAACAAAAGCTTTTGTGAATTTTATTCCGTTGTTTTTTGCGGTTTCCAGAATAATATTTATATGATTTTCTATTTCAAGTTTTTCATTTATTTCTTTCTGATTTAGATATTCCCGTTCTTTTACTTCTGAAAAACGGTAAAAAATATAAGGGTTAATCTGCGCTATTTTTGGAATCGATTTTGAGTTTAGTTTCAAGAAATTTATAGTTTCGTTTATTGTTTGCATAGTTTCGCCGGGGTAGCCGAGTATCAGACTTATTTCAAAAAACAAATCGGCTTTTTTGCATTTTAAAAAAAATTCGGACGCCGTTTCGCAGTCGAATCTTTTATTCATAGCTTTCAATATTTGATTCGACCCGCTTTCAAGACCTACGAACATATTATAACAACCGGATTTTTTCATTAGCGTCATAAGCCGCAAATCCATATCTTTCCGTATATAAACTTGCGCTTCCCATTTGACGTTTAGATTCTTAGACAATAAAAGCTCGCAAAACTTTTCGAGTTTGTTTAAATCTCCGTTTATCAAAGAGTCCTGAAAAATAAATCTGGCGATACCGTATTTTTTTATAAAAAAATCAATTTGTCCAATCATATATTCCGGCGAATGCATTCTGTATTTAATGTTTGAATATAGATTTTTTTCCGAACAAAACGAACATTTGTTTATGCAGCCGCGCGACATAAGAAGAGGAAGACAATGAACGGTTTTATATAATTTCAAATTAAATAAATCAAATCGGGGAAATTTTATCGAATCAATGTTTTCGGTTTCGTCGAACGCTGTTTTTTTTTCGGCGGTTCCATTAATAATTTTTTTTATTGCGGATTCTCCTTCGCCTGATACGAGATAATCGGCCGCATCTTCGGGAATTTTTGTTTCAAAGTCGTTTTGAAAAGCGGCGTTTGTTCGAATAGTGATTTCCGGACCTCCGAAAATTATTTTGGCTTTGCAGCGATTATTTTTGAAAAGTCCGGCGAATTTCATAGTAAAATCGTAATTGCTGTCAAATATCGAAAAACAAATGAAATCAATTTTTTTCAGGATTGAATTTTTTATGATTCCGGTTAGATATTGATTAATTTCGGGTATTGCAATTAAATATTCGTATAATCCGCTTTTGATTTCAGTAATATTTTTTTCCCAGTTTTGAAAATAAAAATTCTCGGCGTAATTTGTCGAGGAACGTTTTAACAGATTGTAAATTTCAGCGTTTAAATCAATAACCGAAATGCTGCCAAGTTTTTCGTCGGATAAACTTGAAACCAGATAAGGAATTGAGAGAGCCGGCAGTTTCAGCCATAACGGCGGACAAGTTATAAATAAGACGTTAGTCATTTGAATAATACAAGACGTTTTTAGAATTAAACATGGATAATGTTAAATGTAAAGCGAAGTTTTTCAAAACATATATGCGTGTTTGTTAAAACTTCTAAAAAACTGAAAACTGCCAAGTAATTATTAATATTTTTGAAAAAGCGCGTAAAATCAATGTTTTTCCTAACTTCCGGCAATTTTTCATAATTCTAATGCAGTTTTCAGGTTAACGCTTGTCAAAGATTTATTATTTTATTATCCGTAAATAATTCGTCGGAATATAGCCGCGTCCAGAAAAAAGCCCTTGTTTCTGACGGATATTTATACCAGTCGGTTCCATACCACTTCCATCTTGAATCCTGATAATAATCGCGGATGAGACACCCTACGGTTTTGGGCGAATAATTATGATTTGAAACAAGTTCTCTAATGAATATATTCAATTGCATTGGCTGGAGCATATATGGTTCCGGAAAATCAAGCATATATCTCGCATGCTGATTTAATTTATGATTTGATTTTATCAATTCCATTGCTTTGCCTTTAGGCAAAATCGGTTCGTAATCGAATTTCCTGTGATAAGCGTATAAATCGGAATTCATATATTCGTCGATTAGTCCGCAAACTGAATCGTCCGCAACCGGTATGAGACCTGAAACGGTTTTAGAATGTTTGGCTGCCATCCATAAATCCCACATGCAATCAAGCTGATAATCGATATCCATAAAACCGGCTGATGGGAGAATTTTTTTTCCGTCAAACTCGATTCTTATGACGTCGACAAGCGAGGACTGTTTAAGGTTATAATATTTTTCTCTGTTTTTTTTGTGAAGACTGAACGGGGATCTTATCGAACGCATATAAGCCGCGTCGCTTGCCCACGATATGTCGAAATTCAGAGATTGCATTAGCGAATCGCAAAAACTTATTGGATATTCGGTTTTACCGTTCAAATCGACTTTTGATTTGAGTCCGATATATTCTGATATTCTGCCTATTCCTGAAAAAACGAGTCCCGCTTCTTCGGAAACTCCTGTTATCCGTTTAATATCGTTCGGGTCTTTATATTCGTAAGCTTTCATTAAATCCGGTTCAAGATAACCGATTTTTTTGAACGATTCCCAAGCGTTAGTTCCTTTCTTTACCCAAAATAATATATGCCCGCCCGAAGGAGTTAAATCAAGCAGAAACGGAATTTTTCGGGAAATGAAAAATTCTTCAAGATAATTCAGCAATGGAGTTACCATAGCTTTAAAATAATAAGTCTGAGCCTGTTTGGATTCGTATAATTTATAATTCTGATCCGTCAAAGATATTTCAAAATCTATGGGAGCGAGAATATACTCGCTGTTAATCCCTACTATTGGGATGTGGGTCTGAAGACAGTAATTACAGGCGAGATTCCTTATATTATTTTTGGGTTCCACCGAAACCAGCAGACCGTTCGGATTCCATCCGCGTTTAATAAGCTCTTTACCTGCGCCCACTACGTATCTCGAAAATCTGAAATTAGATTCGAGTTTATCAATAACGTATTTGTAATATTCAAATTCATTCATAATTATTCTCTGATATAAAAAATTAAAACCATTTATATTTAATTGATTTAATTAAATAATTCAAGGTTTATTTTTAAATTTGAAATTATTGAAACAATTTCTGGCTGCGCTCAAATAGGCCCGAACAGTAACAAAAATCTTGACATTTTAAATATTTCCGATATTATTTTTTACAGGAAATCTCGTGAGAAATTTCAAGACTTTAAGAATCGCGTATGAATAAATTTTTTAAATTTGGAATTTCGCTAAAAGAACTTCTTTTATTAGTTATTACAGGCGGGCTTGTAGTATATTCTATGCCTGTTTACAGTTTTTCGTTCTGTATTTTTTTTTCTTTTGTTCCGCTATTTTTAGTTTTAAAAAATAAATCGGTTATTGTTTCATTTAGAATCGGATTAATAACCGGATTTATAACATATTCAATACTTCTTTCCTGGTTATATCTTATATTCGGTTCCATATCAATAATCTTTTTTGTAGTGTTATCGTTATTTTCCGGTTTATTCTGTTTGTGTTTTTCACTTGTAAGGATAAGTATGGGATATTGGCTTGCTCTAATATTTTCGCCGTTATTATGGGTTTCCATAGAATATTTAAAAAGCGAACAGTGGGCTTTGAGATTCGGCTGGATGAGTTTGGGTTATTCGGTTCATAATATTGAAATATTTATGGGACTTGCAAAATATATTGGAATTTACGGCATTTCGTTCGTATTGATTTTAATAAATATTTTGTTGGTTTTTATAATATCCGGTAAAAAAATATTGATTAAAAGCATATCGTTGTTTTTGATAATAACAATATTTTTAACGGCATACATACTTAATAAGAATAAAAATCCCGAAACAAGCTCGCGTAATGTTTATTGCCGATTAGTTCAAACTGAAAATGATTTTAAAAAATGTCTTGAGTTAAGCGTTTCAAAACCAATTCCGGAGGATTCAATCATAGTATTTCCCGAGTATTCAATTTGGGATTCTCCAATACAGAATCAATTGTTAAAACGCGAAATAGACGGTTTCATTGATAAGACCAAATCAAATTACATAATCGGATGTTTATATTTTGAAAAAAATAAAAAAAATTTTTTCAATAATATCGCTCTACTTATTTCAAACAAAAAAGAATTTATCGGCAAATATCAAAAACATCATCCTATTCCGTTTTTTATCGATGGGGAAGCCGGAACCGATTATCCTGTTTTTAAAATTGGCGGGGCAACCGCCGGCGTCGGCGTTTGTTTTGATTATGATTTTGAAGACGTTTCAAGAAAAACAGTTCAGAAAGGAGCGGAAATTTTATTTAACCCGACTTACGACGCGCAAAACTGGTGGTATATACAGCATATTCAGCATTCTTTTTTGCTTCCATTCAGAGCCGTTGAAACCGGCAGATACGCTTTAAGAGCGGCTTCTTCGGGCATATCGCTTGTGATTTCGCCAAACGGAAAAATTTTGAAACAAACTGATTATACCGGCGAATATATTCTTGATTTTAAAATCCCGCTTTTAACAACCAAAACTTTTTATGTCAAATACGGATATATCTTGCCGTTTTTGATTCAGAGTTTGACAGTTATTATAGTTATTATATCGGTTTTCAAAATTTTATATTCGAAATTTTTTCGGGATTGATGATACAACGAATAAGCCGGATAAACCGGAAAAGCTTTTCATATTATCAAAATTTTTTTTACTGAAAAATAAAAATATTTTTGATTATACAAAAATACTATTTGCATATTAACCTCGTCCGCCGCAGTAAAATATATGTCATGGAAAATTTATTTAAACCTTTAATGACGTTTTTGGGCGCAGTCCAAAGAAATGGAAATTCTAAAAAAAATAATTTAACAATTTATTAGGCATTGGAAGCAAAACATCGGACAAAAAACAGTTTTAATGTAATTATGAATTTTTAATTAAAAATATCAAATAACCGCATCCGTTAAATCAGTTTAATCTGTTTACATCTGTGTTAAGATTTTTTTTAACGCTGATTGATTGCAGATTTAACAGATTTACTCGAATTTTTAATTTTTTATTATTTTTTAATTATTGTTTGAGGTCGGCTTTTTCTATTTTCGTGAACTCAACCCGACGTTTTTTGGGTTTAATCAGTCCCAAAGAACAAATATTTTTCGCAAGTTACAAAACCCCAAACAAAC
>ERZ795059.5185-NODE-5185-length-11928-cov-8.641792_pt1 | contig 11928 bp, 5 predicted proteins | sample MGYA00375143_ERZ795059 | MGnify/ENA primary metagenome ERZ795059 (study PRJEB30188, sample SAMN05720168) | activated sludge metagenome | isolation source: Anaerobic digester | place: USA | collected 2015-01-07 ... | reverse complement strand
CTATCCAGATGCGCCCGATTGACGCGGACAAAACAGGAGTCGGTCTGGGGCTTCCTGTGGTCGTCGCGTTCTGCGGCGCGCTCCTGGGCCGCAACACACGCGGCGGCGCCATCATCGTGGGTGCATTGAACTTGGGTGGCTCGGTCGAAATGTTGCCTACCGCCGTCCGCATCGCCGAACTCGCAGTGGATAAACAGGCACAGACGCTCCTGATGCCCGTCTCCGCCCGCCGGCAACTGAACGAACTGCCGGACGACCTTTGGACCAAGGTCAACATCGAATTCTACAAAGACGCGGCAGATGCCGTGTTCAAGGCGCTGGAGGACTGAGAACGCATGCGACACCAGAGGCCGATTTACGTATTCACCTTGGTGGGCAGATTTCGCATGCCAGAACAGCCTTCTGCAGAAAGCAGGAGGGGACGTTAATATGGCCTCCTCGAGGAATCACAAGAAGAAGGATTCGAGAAAAAGACCACAGGTCATTACTCCCCCGATAAGAAGCGGTCAATGTCCATCGCTCTGGGAAATGGATGAGTATACGTTTCAAGATATGTGCTGTGCTCTCTTCGAACAGGAAGAGACGGTGCGAACATGCTCTGTATATGGGACCCGAGGCCAGAAGCAGTTTGGAATTGATCTGCTCGCGAAGAATCGGACTCAAGGTGAACATTCCGTTGCTCAATGTAAGTGCTATCAGGACTTCCCTCCGACTGATATGCAGAAGGCGTCCGAAGAGTTTCTTGTGCATTGGGATGAGAAGTGGTCAAAAGAGCATGTCACACGATTCGTCCTGATGCTGACGTGCCATGCCAGTTCAACTAAGCAACAGGACGAAATCCGGACGCAAGAGGCGGCTTTCCGAGAGAAGGGTGTCACCTATGAGGTCTGGTCTCTCCAGACAATCTGCAATCGGCTACGTCCCCATCGTGGAATAGTCTCCCAGTACCTCAACGCCGAATGGACAGACAGGCTCTGTGGTCCACCTTTGCCAGCCGAGCAAACGGCCGTCGCAGCCCCATCGCTTGTTAACGATATCCTTGCTAATCAACTGCAGCAGAGTTGGTCCGTAATCTCCCGAGATACTTCAGAGCAATTAGATGCTATGCGAGAGGCGTTTCGCGGGGGAGACATCCAACAGGCCCTCGATTGGATTGCCGCTGCGAAACGTGATGTTGGCCGCTGGCCGGGCCTCACTCCCGATATCCAGGCAAAGATTCTGCGATTTGAGGCGAGCTTGTGTTTGGAGATGGGCGAGCTCGATGCCGCAAGGACTCTTGCGGCCAAGGCTCGTTCACTGATACCGGGGTTCGATGACACTGTTTTGCGTGCACTATTGGCCCTCCACGAGAATGGCCCTGAGTGTGCGTTGAAAGAGGTACGGGATGACGCTGCCGACATAGATTCCCTTAACCTCAAGGCCGTGCTGCTGCTTGAGGTCGGAGATATTGAGGCCTGTAAGGTTCTCTTTAGGACGCACAAGCATGTGTTCGGTAACAACCCGGAATCAGTCCGTCTTCAAGCCGTGTTGCTTCGTATCGAGGGGGACCTCCAAGGTGCTGCTGAGAAAATTAGGGAAGCCCGAGAAAAGAAGCCAACTTGGGTCGCTATACGGTTTGCCGAGGCGCTGATAGAGTTCGAACGCTCTCTGGCACCCAATGTACTGCCCCGCGAGTTCTGCCCATCATTTCGGATTATTGATTGGCCTTTAGTTCGCCGCGACGACTCGAGCCTGCAACAGATCCGCAGCGCAGCGCTCACATTCGATGAGCTGGTTTCTTCATCGGCCCATAGTCCACAACAAAAACAGTTCCTTGAGGGCTGGAAGCTCACCTGTCTCGCGTGCGATTTTGAGCGCCAACAAGAAGCAGATGCGTATTGTAAAGAACTCCTTACCGCAAATCCTGAGCATCCAGTGGCGATCATGTGGTCCTTGGGCAGGAGTTATGCGAGAGACGCATTGATTAACCCAACTACCCACTTGGAATCATTGCTGAAAAGGAAATCGGCAACGCCTGATCACATAGTGAGGCTCGTTATGTGCTTAGCCGCACAAGCGAAGATGAGCAGGGCTCTGACGGTACTGCGCAAGACCAAAGGTCTCTTCAGGAAAGCTGGTGCCAGAACCACGTGGCTCACATGGATGGTCCAGTGCTTAGCCTCGAATGAGCAGTCACATGACGCATTACAGCTCTTGAAGGACATTCCCGACATCGCATTGCGCAGCCGCCTTCGGGGAGTGATTCTAAAAGGGGTATCTTCACTTGTTGGGGCACGGAAAGAAGCAATAGAGCATTTCCTGAACTGCTATGAAGAAACAGGCTGCGGGGAATTTCTCTTTGCCGCATGCTCCACGATGGCACAAGAAGGTCTTTGGAGACGGATTTGCGATCATGTCGAGTTGCTTATCGCTTCTGTGGGCACTTCAGAGTCCATCCGCCTTTGCGCAATTGCCTTGTTCAATATAGCGGAGTATAGGCGAGTACTCGATCTCATTGAGACTCACAAAGACGTATTTCCTTCCGAGAAGCCCACATATGACCTCCGGACGATTCAGGTGCAGTGCCGAATTCATCTCGGCCAGATCAACGAGGCAGTGGCGGATGCACGGATTCTCTACGGACAGGACCCTTCCACCTGGAATCTCTGTCTGTATGTTGACACACTGTCCCGGAAAGGCGATTTTGCCACATTGGAAGGATTGGCACGAAATATCGCCTCCGATGGCAGTCTTCCTGCCGATACCACCTTGTTCATCTGTGACCACATAAAGTCCAGAACCCCTGAACTGGCGAGAGAACTCCTGCAGAGAGCTCTACAAGCGGACCTACCCGACAATCTAGTCGCGCCGGCCCTCCAACAAGCATTTGGTCTTGGCCTCGAGGCTGAGGTGGCTCCGTTGTTCGCCCGTATGCCGCAACTGGCAGCCGAGCCACAAAGTGGGTTTCAAGCGTTTCGGATCGAAGACATCGCACAGATGATGAAGGACGAAGCGCGCGCGAGAGAGGAGGCCGATGCCGCCTATCGTAAGGCAGATTTGCCGATTCATTTATTGGCAGAACGATTTGGGCCGAACCTTGCCGTTTTCTACCACACGAATCTCCGGCTCAATCAGAGAAACGAAAGCACCCCCGCAACGATATTGCTTGCTCGTCATGGGGGGATGCCTGTTGCGGATGATTTGAGTGATCAGAAGCCCCCGTGGCGTCTAAATGCCGACTTGAGCGCGCTCATTCTTGCTCATCACGTCGGTCTCTTGGAAATTGTGGCCAAGACTTTCGGTCCTTTGAGAATTTCATCCCGAACAATACCTGCACTGAAGAAGATGCGGGAAGACCTCATGCCCCCCCAGCCGACGCGGCTGGATGCGCATAGGGTCATTCTACGGCTCGTAGGATCTGATAGGATTAGGATCCGAGACAGTTCGATAATCTCAGAAGGACCAGATATCCAATGCCTACTTTGCCAATATCCGGATGACTGGGTCTCGCTATTCGATCAAATGCAAAGGGAAGCGGGTTTTCTTGTTGATTTTCTACCACCGACGGGCAGAGATATGCTGGGCCAGAGGCCTGACCTGCCCGATTTCTGCCGAACCACACTTACAAATCTTCGAGCCGTAGTGGATTCCCTCTATCAATTTGGTCCACTGTCTCAATCTGAGCGTGACGCCATCGTTACAAGCCTTGGTATTTACGGGCAAGAAGAGGCCTTTACTGTCATCCCATCGCAAGGATGTTCAATCCACCTGCATAACGGCACAGCGGAACTTTTGGCCAAGAGCTCTGGATTGGAGTGTTTGTGCGAACGGTTCATTGTGTCGATTGACCGACGTGTTGTGGATGAATGCCAAATTGAAGTGAACCAGAGACGGCCTATTCTGGATGAGACGGTACAATGGCTGGATTCTCTTATTGACAGCATTTCAAGAGGGATTGACTCCGGCCTTTTTGCGCCAGTACCTCTCTTTTCGGAGGAACGTTGTTCCGACAATGACGTCTCTTCGACTGCTTGTCTCCTGGATGTCGCTGCTGCTTGCGGGAAGACTCAGGACGATAATTTCTTAAACGCCATCTGGTGTGATGACCGCTCAATGCAAAGAGCGACCATAAAGAGGGAATATCTCGTTCTCGGAACCTTTGAAATACTTAAGGGACTCCTTGCGGCTCATGCTATCGACAAGGAGCAATACTACGCTCATCTGCTTCAATTACGCGCGGGCCGGGTACTGTTCCTTCCGATTGATCCTGATGAAATTCTGTATCACCTTGACAAATCCCGTGTTACGGACGGCAAAATCGTTGAGACGAGGGAACTCGCCGTTCTTCGAAGGTACGCAGCAACCTGCCTTTGTCAGGAAGAGGTCTTGATTCGTCCGGCAGAAACGCTTCGTTCTGTACTGGACCGCGGAGAGATTGACATTGTTTTGAAGTCAGGGCAAGTGCCCGGGCAAGCAATTGCCTGGATTTGGAACGTAACACCTTATGACCACGCGACGTGCGTTGCCCGTTCCGAATGGGTATTGACAAACCTGTATGTCAGTTCTATGGGCGCGCTGACAGCTAGCGGGTTTCGCAGGAACGTTCATGATTCAGACCACTTCGAACAGCTTGATGTTCTTTCATTTCTCATTAATGCACTTTGGGTTAGCGAAAGAGCGAACAATGGCCACAAGCCGAGACGTGACTATTTGCAGTGGGTTTATGAGCGGCTTCTTCGCAAACGGTTCCGCGCCTACCCGGCACTTCTTGACAAAGTCGTGTCTTCCCTGGTCGATGACAGTCGCGGCAGGGGCGCCTTCCTCAAGGCGCCCGACGAAAAGGCAAAGGATTCAGGTCTCGCTCCCCCAGCCGAAAACGAGGTTGATTACGAATTTGCATGGAGGGCGCTTCAACAACGTCTTTTCGATGATCTTCCTGAGCCGGTGAAGAGTGGTTTCAGCAAGTACGAAGATTATCTTGACAAGATCGGTGTGGTTGTACAACTTCACATTGAAAGTAAGACTTACAAGTCTGACGACTTTTATTGCGCGGCGGCGCGAGTCGTAAACGGAATGCGATGCGAATGCCAAACAACAGATTGTGACGTCCCAGATAAGTTCGTTCCCTCCGAGAATGAGGACCCGAATGTGCCTTTTCTTATTTTGCGGTCTGAAACCATCATTCCTGTAACGGATCCTGCGTTCTTGCTCTTCCATGAATCGAAAGAACGGGTCCGGGAAGTGTTAGAAGGACACCGCAGTTGGTTTGAGTGTTCTGACGAAGTGTTTGCGTCCGAGCTTGAGAGTATCTGTTCTATGGAGTCTGCGAAAGAACGATTTGAGACAGTCATAGAATGGAGAGAGGCAGCGACAGAGGCTTTCTATGCTCTGCTGCGCAGGCAACTTGAGGACACGCAAGGTTTTGATCTGCAGAGACTTGCGCCCGGCAAGCCGGAGTGTGTTCTTTACCACTATGCCGGGCGCTATCCACAAAACAACGAAACGAGGCTTTCTGAATGTCGTGATGCCGCTATTGCAGACAGAATAGCCTGTGACGGTTTTGAGAGAGCCTTTTTTACTGCCGCTGCGTTGCCAATCTCCCTTCCTAATGTCATAGTCTCTCACTTCCGTTCAATGGACGACGTAACTCAGGCTGCTGTGCTGTCATCGCTTGAAAGACAAGAGTTATCTCCCCTCATACGGATTCACCTTGTTTACCTAGCCCTAAACGCGGAGGGTGTTTCCGGACAGGATATCGCGCGCAGGCACATTACATATCTCTTGTCGAAAGAAGGGCATGTCGAAATCTTGGCATTGCTTTCCTTGATGAGATGGGTAGCAGCTAACATGGATTTCTGGTCGGGACTCAGAGAATGGTCCACAATAGACCGTCTTGTGATTCTTTGGGCACACACAAACGAATTGTTAAGGGTCCTTATAAGCGTTGGAGCTCCCGTGCAATGGATCAATGATACCTTCAGCCATGTGGAAACACAGGCATCGCCTAACCTGTTTGGTAGTGGTTCCTGGCGGTACGATATAGGAAATCCCAGAAATCTAACCCATGAAGCGTTTCTTTTGCCTGGATTGTCATACGCAGTGGGATCCTCGGGCATCCTTCGTGACGAAGATAGGGCCGCTGCGCTTAAGATTGCGTTCGAAATGTTGGAGGGCGGCGCAGAGAACTCCTTTTGGAAACCAGGTCTTCTGCGTGACCCAAAGCAGAACGGTAACGCCCTTAATTCCTTTTTGTGTGTAGACCGTGGACTAATGATGGCTGCCTTGGGCGATGGACAAGCTGAGGGCGAATCTCTATCGGCAAGATTAAAGGAGAATGTGTGTCGCGCTGTCGCCAAACTTGAGGAGTACCCGGAAGACCACTTAAGCTGGCTTCAGATTGTTGCAACTCTGGGCGATTCACCTCCATATGAAGAAGTTCGCGAGGCACTTGCGGCACTTGTTGGGAAAATCGACTTGCGCAAAGTGATAGCGGCAGATAAGCGTGAAGCAGGCATTGTGCTTATGGGTATTGCATGTACCGTGCTTCATATGACAGATCCTGAATCACAAAATCGCATTGGAGACGGGATAGTTGACGCGGCTGGTCAAATCTGCAGAGGTGAAGTGGGGAGAGAATCAGATTCTGAAGGGACGGAATCGTTTCCTTTAATCCTAGAAGTGCTCTTCAATATAGCCCTTGCACAAAAGGACATCGTCAGGAGGGCAGATGCCTTTGCTGGCACAGTGGCGCGCCTGCAGAAGACATCTGGGCAGAAAACTCGTGTGATTGCTGCAATCGCCGAGAGAATGACGGAGGAACTGCCCCCTATCTTGGCTGAGCAGTTCTGGCGTGTTCGAATCCTGGAACGAACTATGTCATGCAATCATGCTACGCCTACGAACGGAGGTACATCGGAATGATTGAAACGTTTGAACCATATTTTACAATAACCAATGGAATTACTTCGGGGCTAACGCGTATTGAGCGGGCGCGTGGATTCCTAGAAGCGGCGGCGTTGTCCGAGGATTGGGTGCGGGAGATGGGCCGCCGAGCGCTGCTCCTCGAAGCCCACCACACCACGCATATCGAGGGGACGCGCCTGACGTTGGGCCAGGCCGAGCAACTCTTGGCAGGCAACCCTGTACCCGAGGCTGATCCTGATGATGTGCGAGAGCTGCTGAACTACAAGAAAGCCTTTGAGTTCGTTTCCGAGTATCTCGAGCACGGCGGTCCAATCACGGAGGGGCTGGTTCGGGAAATCCACAAACGGCTCGTCGAGGGCGTACGAGGCGGGGCCGCTGCTCCCGGTGAGTATCGAAGAATCCAGAACTACGTGGTCAACTCCGTAACCGGCGAGACGATCTACACACCGCCCCCGGCGCACGATGTGCCGATCATGATGGCGGGGCTGCTGAACTGGCTCAACCAGGAGAAGGAGGTTCACCCGGTTCTGGTGAGCGGCATCTCTCAGTTCCAGTTCGTGCATATCCACCCATTCCTGGACGGCAACGGCCGGACATCCCGGCTGCTCTCGACCTTGTGCCTCTACCGAGCGGGGTATGACTTCAAGCGGCTGTTTACGATCAGTGAATACTACGACCGGGACCGGTCGGCATTCTATCGGGCTATCCAGAACGTTCGCGAACACGGCATGGACATGACCGGTTGGCTGGAATATTTCGTCGAGGGGCTGACTACCCAGCTTTCTGAAGTCAGGGAACGAGGCGAGCAAGCTATCCGACGAGACGTGCTGGTCAAAGAGCACCGGCTTTCAGACCGCCAAGCCAAAGCCCTCGCCCACATCTTGGAGCACGGCAGTCTGACCATCCAGGATTTCGAGGGCTTATGCCCCGATGTCAACCGTCGATCCCTGCAACGAGACCTGAAAGCGATGGTGGACCGGGGATTGATCGTCCCCGAGGGTGAAACCCACCAACTGCTCTACCGCTTGACGGAGGGGGACTAATCTTTGCGACAGGTTTGCGACAAAGTTTACGACACCTTTGCGACATGCTTTGCGACACACACGGCCAGCTTGGGTGCCAGGGAAATGTAATTAGACGCCGCTTCCCCCTCATCGGGAACGGCTTGATCTTTGATAACCCATTGAAATTGAAGGTCTTCGGTCAACTGTGAGAGAAAGAGAGTGATTATGAAGAGGGTTCCTTCTGGGGAGCCAGATGAATCAAGCGGCGTAGCAGTACGCCGCTTTTACTTTTTGGGGGGAATGAAAAATGTTTGTTGTTTATGTGTTGCAGTCGGAAAGTTCAGGGAAAATCTATATCGGGCAGACGGCAGATCTTCAAAAACGATTGCAACAACACAACGATCCCAATTGCCACCTGACACTTCACACAAAGCGTAATCCCGGTCCCTGGATTCTGGTCCATTCTGAACACTACCCAACCCGAACCGATGCTATGAGACGTGAGAAAATACTTAAATCCGGACAAGGTCGCGAATGGATCCATGCTCTGGTGTCTCAAAGAGAACGGGCGACTGTTAATCCGCCTGCGGCGGATACCCAGGACTGAGATCCCCCGTGCGTCGGAGCGAAGCGAAGATCCGCCGAAGGAGGACGGGATTCGAGTCCTGGTCGCGGAGCCAGACTATTTTCGCCACCCGTTTGGGTGGCGTTTGCTTTTAGTAGAACGGGTGGCTGTTAATCCCGCGAGGCGCGGGATTCGAGTCCTGGTCGCGGAGCCAGATATTTTTACGCCACCCGTTTGGGTGGCGTTTTCATTTTATGCGGTATTGGACATACATATTGATTAGTGAAACCACAGGACGGCACTACTGTGGTTCCACGGATGATATTCAACGCCGTGTTCAGCAACATAACGACCCAAACCATACCAGCACGAAGACCACCAAACGATTTCCAGGACCCTGGAAGCTCCTATGGACTCAAGAACACGAAACCCGTTCAGAAGCCATGGATTTGGAGAAACGCATTAAGAAACGGGGCATAGCCCGATTCCTGGTAGAACAAAATGGGTAGAGTGGGTGTCTGTTAATCCCGCGAGGCGCGGGACCGATGGCCCGGTCCCAGGGCGAAGGTGCCGCGTTTCGCGGCATTCGAGTCCTGGTCGCGGAGCCAGTTATTTTACGCCACCCGTGTGGGTGGCGTTTTCATTTTATGCGGTAATAGACCGGCTCAAGGTTTGACGTAAGAGAAGCCAGCCCAAGCCGGAAACAATCACTTCACACTCTCTAAATAGCCCTTGATCCATTGAACTTGCGGTTGATGGTCTTCGTGATGGAACCAGCCGCTCTGTAAAACAACGAAACCCTCGATCTTCCCCCCTTGGGTCAGTTCCACCGCCTTCCTGGTTTGCAGTTCCAACACGTTCATCGCGGTAGCCTTGCCCGTTCCGCCATAATCGTGCATGAACAGGCCGAGCAAGACCGGTTTGTTTAATTGTTGCTTGATCTGGTCGATTTTCGCGTCGATTTCCTCGCGCCAGGGGGTTTCACCAGCCACCCAAACCCAGAGATTGATCACATCAAAGTAGGGGAGGAATGGTATCAGCTCTGTGGGATCCTGGTGCGTATAGCGTACTACATACAATCGCAACGCTTGGTTCTTGCTTTTCAACGCGTCATAGATCGCCTTCGTTTCCTCAGGCGTGATCGCCTTGCTCGGGCCAAGGGGATCGCGGAAATCGTCGATGAGACCACCAATAATGTTCGAATGCTCCAAAGACATCGCGCTAACCTTGCGAGCCGTGTCGGCATACGCCCCGTGCTGCAAGGCGCACACAACTTTTTTGTAAGAAGCAATAGGAGCCAGGTATTCCGCCGTCAACGTCTTCCCATCGTGAGCACTGTTCATGAACACCACATTGGGCGTTCCCAAAAGTTGCGCGCCCGTTTCCAGACTGCACGTGGACTTGCCCACAAAAGGCACATCACCGGGAGGTGTCCCGGTAATGACATACCCCCATGTCCACATCTTGGCGTGTAGCGGCGCGTCTGATTCGGCTCCCGCCAAACGACTCTGGGCAAACAACGGAATCACCAGCAACAATGAGACCACGATTATCTTTCGTTTCATCTCAAATCGACGCATCACATGCTCTCCTCTAAAAAAATTAGGGACAGTAACCATTTTTAGTGCCCCACTTCCGGCCGTGCACACACACCGCGCGGTTTTCTTTTTTTCTTGTCTCTACTGCCTTTCGGGCGCCCTACCGGGATTGTGCGGATGCGGCATCCGAGCAATGTCTCGACTTTACTGAGAAACGCGTCATCGCCTAACGGGCGGCCGGTTCGGGTGTGGATACGCAAGCCTTCAATTACCCGATCCGATTCCGCGATGGCGTTCAACGTCGCCTTCCACTCCGTGACCGGCATCTGCTTGAACCATTCGCTCAACGCCAGCATTCCAGAAGGGTCGCCGGACTCCCCGCAATGCGCCCCCGCACTCGACCACAGGTACTCCGACGCGTGCGCCACCATGCCCGCGCGAACAGGATTCAGTTCGATATACGCCGCCGCGTTGTGCGCGTGGGCTTCGTCCAGTGGGCACGAGTAGAACCGGCTCTGCCAGAAATGTCCCAGCCGCCCGTGCAACCGGTGCACGTACTGCGCGTACATCAGGTGCGCACGGCCCAGGGCCTTCGACAGGGACTCCTCCCTCTCCGGCGTGGCCACCAAGTGAATGTGATTGGTCATCAGACAAAACGCCGACACCGCCAAGCCGTACCGTTCAGCGCTCTCCCTCAGGTACGACAGGTATACCCGCCGGTCTTCGTCGACAAAGAAGACATCCTGCCGGTTGTTCCCACGCTGGGTCACGTGATGCCCCACCCCGGGCACCACCAATCTCGCTTGTCGTGCCATGCCGTGAGCGTATCAGGTTCGGGTCAAAAATTCAAAAAAATGGTTACTGTCCCCATTTTTTCAGCTTGACAGACCGTTCTCGCCGGATTTAGAGTAGTTGAGTTGAAGGAGATATCCTTTATGAAGCACATTGGAATATCGGTCTGGATTCTCGCCGCCATGCTGTCCATATCGCTGGGCCTATTCGCTTGCTGTAATCGACCGTGGGATGATCGCCTCCGAGGCGTCAATTTTTCCATCCCGGTTTCCGAAGGAGATATACAAATCTTGGGTGAGGAATGGCTGGCCAATGTAGTTCGCTACCAAATGTTTCCCGACTGGCCATACCCGGTGGATCCCGTTCCCATGGAAGAATACGATGAATGGCTTCAAAATGAAATGGCGGAAGTCGAGCAGGCCTTGGAATATTGCAGCCGCTACGGTCTCAAAGTCATCATCGATTTGCACTGGACGCCGGGAGGAACTACGGAAAACTGGGAAACCCGGATCTTTTATGATCAAGTGTTGAACGATAAGTTTATTTCGGTTTGGGAAACGCTGGCCGCTGCTTTCAAGGATCATCCGGCGCTCCTCGGTTATGATCTCATGAACGAACCTCACCAGAACACTCCGCCGGTCGAAGGTTTAGATTTCTTATCCACGCAGAAACGAGCGATTCAGGCGATTCGGAGCGTCGATACTAAGTCGCTCATTTTCGTTACGCCGGTGGAAGGGGAGAATCCGAACGGATTCGCGGATATGAGAACCGTTACGGACCAGAACGTTGTATACGAAGTCCACATGTATATTCCCCACGCGTTTACGCATCAAGGCATAGACGTCTCTTCCACCGGCGTTTATACCTATCCGGGACAAATTCCGGACGAGTATGGTAATCCCGGGGAAACCGTGTACTACGACAAAGACAAACTGAAAGAAGTTCTTCAACCGGTTCGAGATTTCCAGATCAACAACAACGTCCAGATATTCGTCGGAGAGTTCAGCGCCATACGCTGGGCGCCGGGCGCCGCCGCTTACTTGGCGGATTGCATCGCGATCTTCGAGGAATACGGCTGGGATTGGGCGTATCACGACTATGCCGCTTGGGACGGATTCAATCTACT
>ERZ795059.5174-NODE-5174-length-11943-cov-4.977961_pt1 | contig 11943 bp, 3 predicted proteins | sample MGYA00375143_ERZ795059 | MGnify/ENA primary metagenome ERZ795059 (study PRJEB30188, sample SAMN05720168) | activated sludge metagenome | isolation source: Anaerobic digester | place: USA | collected 2015-01-07 ... | reverse complement strand
CATAGGCGTCATAAGTATAATCGGTGGTCATCGTTCCATCGCTGATTTGGCTTGGCGCCCCGAATTGACCTCCATGCTCAATGTCAAAGTCTCCGTATCGGGTCAGCAATCCGTCGTCGTCATAAGTAAAAGCAACTTCCGAAGCATCATTCAGGGTGAATCCCGCCAAGCTGAAATCATTGTTATAGCGGTAGCTATAGCTATCAGTGGCCACACTGTCGCCGCCTATTACTTGTGTGATAAGCGCACCATCGTAGCCAAAGAAATAACCGTTCCCATCCGGGCTTCCGGAATTCCGGCTGATGGTGGTGACCCGGTCGGTGGAATCAGTATAGGCAAAGACTGATGTTACACCCTCGCAATTGATTCCTATAATTCGTCCTTCACTGTCATAAATAAATGATACCTCCCTGCCATCAGGAAGAAGCATCTGAGTCAAGGCCCGATCCTTGTCGTAGCTTTTCTGATAAGGTGCATTCCCAGGCGGAGTATAGCTTTCCGGCTGATCGATTGCCGTATAACTCAGCTGGTGCTTTTCGCCTCCGGGTATGGTAATCCCCGTGACATTGCCGTTGTAGTCATTGCCAAAGGCATAGGTCTGTCCACCAGGCATGGTAATGCTTTTCAAGATATCTGCATCGTTATAGGTATACCGGAATTCAGCCCCTTCTGCATCCGTCAAGCTAATGAGCCGGTTCATGTTATCATAGATGCAGCCAAGACTCTGTTCACCCTTTTGGATCTTTATCAGCCGCCCTTTCTCATCGTAGCTGTAGACGGTGGGTTCCAGCCCGTCGATGGATACTTTCTCGATACGTCCATACCAGTCCAGAGTGCTGACCTTTTGCCTTCCTAAAGGTGTGAGATCTGTTACGATTACCTTCTTGCCGACTTTATCCAATTCATAAGTAGTGGTGTAGGTATTTCCATTGTTGATGACCTTGTCGGTTATTTTAGTGATATTAAATAAGTTATTGGCATCTCCGTCTGCAAATTCTAAAGAACGCTCCTTAGTAATTGTTGAGACCAGCCCTTTCGGTGTGGTGATGAGAAACTCTCCGGTAAAGGGTGCCCTCATCTCTATTCCCGGTCGCGGATCGGGCTTTGATAACATGACAGCCACAGTACCATCCGGATAGGTGACATTGCGAGTGCCATTCTTGTAAACCTCCATAATGGTTTTGCCGCCGGCCGAATCGGTGTTGATCATACGGGTTCCCACTCCGGGGATATTCTCTACTTTATATATGGATTTCCTGCCCTCGGCAGTCTTGACGTTTACTTGGTAGCCCTTATCCGGTTTGGTGCGGGAAAGCTCGGTAAAGCCGCCTGCAGGGTTTTCATCCTTTATCAAAAGCCCCATTTCATCATAGCTGAAACGATAGACATTACCCTTGTGGTCACTGAACATTGTAAGTAGATTTCCATTCCCGTAGGATAAGTTGATGGGTATCTCATAGGGGCAGCTAATGCTTGACAAGTAGCCGTTTGCATTCACCTTCAGATAGGTCTTTTGCCCTCCGGAAGCAACAATCTCTGTGGGATTCCCCTCTGCATCCCTCACGATAGCGGTCACATTGTCAAAAGCATCGGTTACTGCAGCCAGCTGACCATTATCATTATAACTGAACGTATAAATATCACTTCCGGTCAATGCATTAATGGTGCGGAAGTGGCGACCATTGCTATCAAAGGCAAACAGCTGGCCGCCTCCTTGGTCTGCAATAAGATACTCGTTTGCCAAATTGCCCATGGAGGGCTGTCCGACCCGGCGGATCCTATGATTATGAGTATCGGCAATATATAGGCTGCCATCGGGACTGAGTGCAATACCGGAAGGATAGCAAAGCTGTGCTTCCGATGCAAAATCCCCATCACCGTCGTATCCGCCGTCCGAACTCCCATCTCCGTTTTTATCCGGTGTCTCTGTGCCTGCCACAGTGCGAATAATCCCATCCGACGTCACTTTGCGGATGCGGTGGTTACGATAATCTGTAATAAATATGGTACCATCGGAGGTTACCATAATGGTCTGCGGACTATTAAGGTCAGCTTTAACAGCCGGGCCGCCGTCGCCGGAAAACCCTCCGAGGCTGTTTCCGTTGCCTGCCACCGTGGTAATCACACCATTGATTTCAATACGACGAACACAGTTGTTGCCGGAATCTGCGATATAAATAACACCGTCAGAGCCGATGGCAATTCCATTGGGATATTTAAGCCGGGCTAAGGAGGCAGGACCGCCATCGCCGGCGAAACCTCCTCCATCGGAGCCGGTACCGGTACCCGCTATGGTGGTAATGATCCCATTAGGGTCAATCCGGCGAATGCGATGATTATTGGCATCAGCAATGTAAATACTGCCATCGGGAGCTAATGCAATGTCACCGGGAGCATTTAATTGGGCCAGTTTAGCAGGTCCGCCATCTCCGCTTAATCCGTAAGAACCTGTACCTGCTACAACACTGATAGAACCCTCCGGATCTATTTTTCTGATGCGGTGCCGGGCATCCTCAGCAAAGTATATACTGCCGTCGGGACCAAGGGCAATGCTCATAGGCATTCCTATTTTAATCAGCTTGGCAGGACCATTGTCCAGTTCATTGCCTGCGGGATTCCCGGCAATCGTTGTGATGATCCCATTTGGACTTATTTTGCGAATTCGCTTGTTAAATCCGTCCGCAATAAAGATACTGCCGTCGGGGCCAGTTGCCACGCCAAAAGGACGGTCGAGCTGTGCAAGTCCGGCAGAACCGTTATCACCGCTAAATCCGCCGTCAAGGAAACCGTCTTCGTCTGTGTCCAATGCGGATGTACCTGCCACGTTGGAGATTATGTTCTCACTGAGTCCTGCATCAGTTCTGCTCCCGTCGCCCAGAAACAGCATCCCGCTGCCCGGATCGTAGGCATGATGCACATTAAGAGACCAGCCGCCGATTCCTGCAGGAGCACTATCCCAAAAGGATAGCATCCCGTACCAATCCTGCCATGCGGTGAAGGTTGCGCTTTCTCTGCTAACCTTCCATTGAACCGGGAATGGTTCGCCGTAATTGCCGAAAGCATTTGAATCTCTGTTATCCTGAGGTTCATAATAACGGGCATTATATACATAGCCTATGCGCACATGAATTGGCGTGGTGCCCTGAACCGTCTGACCATAAGGATTTTTACCATCCCAGGTAAAGATATAGTTTTGGCCGGAGACAGGCTTGAACCTCTTGGAAAAGAATCTGCCTGCCACCCTGACTTCCAATAGGATTTCCTTAAGACTAGCCGGGAGATCTGCACCGCTGATTGGAATCTCAAGAGAACGCTGCTGTTTACTTCCTTCGGCTCGGCTGCTATTGTAGTTCAGGCTGAACGGGGTGCCGTAGACCATGGCCTCTTCGCCTAATGCCTGGTTTTGGTACTCAATGATCGATCCTCTGCCCAGGCAGGGATCGTTTACCCTGTTGATCTCAGGCATGGGGACCTGCGGGCCTCTGGCATCAAGGGGCGGACCGAAGGGCCAGTTGCAATCCCAAGGAGAAAAGTGAGTAATAGGTACTCGCCACAACTCCTGTCCTGCCTTATAGATTGCAGCCAGCTTCTGCCTTTCCTCATCTGTTACACCTAGTTTTTCTAGACTTGCATGATTCGCTTCAAAACCGCTTCCATCTATGTCTAGCACAGCCTTGCCGTCCCCGCCGATTCTGAGTATTTTGATTATCTGACCGTTTTCAGAGGGGATCCATGCGGCCTGATCGTAATCGTAGTAGCCCATGGGTACAATACCGCCTACGGGAAAACCGATAAAGTTTTCGACATAGTGATAAATAGGTTCGTCAAATATTACGCTTTTGGCACCTGCGGCTATGGCTTCATCGACGCTGTATTCCACGCAATAGGTATATGCCACATTGGGAGGGAGGATAGCCGGCATAGCCTTTGGGCCGTTGGCGCCCACCGTGTATTCGGTAGCCCGCACTGTCAGGTTACTGATGGGTGTGCCATCCTCCAGCTTGGCTGTTACGCCTGCGGGTATTATTAATGTAGCCTGGCGACTGCCGTCAGCATCTGTAACTTCACTGCCCCTTGCCACCTGCATTGGGCTTGCCGGGGTCAGGCTTACAACAGTATTATTGCTATCATAGGGGATGAGTACCACCTCAGGCAGCACTGCAAAATCCTGCCAAGGTACATCTATCTGGCGTTGAGCGGTAATATACCCTTCTTTTTCATAATTTACAGTAAGCCGGTCGCCGCCATTTACCGCCATATCAAAGCAGCCGTTTGAACCGCTGAGGGTACATCCGAATTCAGTATGATCCAAAACGCTGATCTTTACCCCTGACAAAGGCTCATCATCGCGAGTAAGAATCCGGCCTCTGATCACCGCCGCCTGTTTTTGTTCAATGGTATTCGGCGCCATTCCTATTTGTACGGGGTCGTCACCGGAATAGAGGAATGCGGTAGAAGAAAACAGGCTTGTGGCCACAGTGCGGTCGTTTACCGGAGCTGCCGGATCATTGCCGCTGTTATCGCCATTGCCGCCATTTCCATTATCACCGGCGTTATCACCGTTGCCGCCATTACCGCCATTGTTACCGTTTCCTTTGTTGCCGCCTCCGCCATCCACCCCCTCATCCTTCACGTCCGGAATAGTCTCTTCCCTAAAAGAAAGTGAGCGATTAAGGGCTGCTACGGTCTCTGCCCTGGTTATGTTATTTTTTGCTTTAAAGGTGTTATCGGGAAAGCCGCTCATGATTCCATGGGCAATTACCAGCCTGATGCTGCCTTGAGCCCATTGATCCACGTTGGGATAATCCGTAAAAAACATGGAGCCTTCTTCTTCCTCGGCAGCTAGGTTCAAGAGCTTCACAATTATAACAGCCGCTTCCTGGCGGCTGATGTTGTTATGGGGTTTAAATGTGCCGTCCGGATAACCGGCTATGTAGCCTGCCGCCTTGCCGGAGAGAACTTCACCGAAAAACCAATCCGGCGGCTTCACATCGGAGAATGGGTTCAGTGAATCCTTTTTCTCAGTATTATAGGCCCGATTCACCAGCGCCACGAACTCAGCCCGGGTAATCGGCTCATCGGGTTTGAATTGCCCATCAGTATAACCGGTTATTAAGCCATCATCCGCCCATCTTTCAATTTGCGCTTGTGCCCAGTGACCATTTATATCTTTAATACCCTCGGCCGCCAGTGACTTAACGGGTGTTAGCCCAAGATAAAGCAATAATACAAGAATCAGAATTAGGGCTTTTTTCATAAACTGTACCTCATGTCGATTAGTTTTATTATACGATTAGTTATTGCGATTCCGGTCTGGTATCTAAGTTTACAATAGTATTAGACTGTGATTCCATAATAGTTATAGTAACCACGTATGTTTCCTTGATGCCTATGATTATATAGCTGTCTCCCATATCTAATTCTTGCTTATCCTTGCCATCCTTCATTACATTTTTATAAAACGTTACAGCCTCCTCTGAGCTTTTACCCGTGTTATAATTTACATTTATAGCTTTATTAGTATCGTTCTTAATAATATTGTCTATCTGAGCATCATCTAATAAAGGGAGGATATCCACGGGGAACCCATCCGGGATTTCTATTTTGATACTCCCTTGACTTTTATCGGCATCAGTCCGGTCATTATTCCCGGATTCTGTCTTCTCCTGTCCGGCCATGTCGTTTACCGAAACGTTTTCACCTATTCCATCTGCCTTTTCATCATTTCCTGTGCAGCTTGAAAAGGCTAGTAGGATTATTAAAACTACGATCAGTATAGTGCTGCTTCCTTTCATTTTGGATACCCCCTTGGTTTTATTCATTGTTTATTTTTAAGGCTATCGAGATTATAAAAAATATCTGCCGTACAGAATTATGATAGCAGATATGGACACTCTTCTTATTTCAAAAGCTATCTATATTTTTATAAAATACAATTCATATATAGATCAAAAAAGCATCCGGGCTATATACGTTCGGATGCTGTCAGACTATAAGCAAAGTTGCGAAGTTAGAATTATTTATATGTTTTTTTATATGCTGAAGGGGATATTCCCTCCCTCTGTTTAAACGCAGTCGAAAAATGGGAGCTATTTACGTAACCACACTGTCTGGCTATCTTCTCAATAGGAACATCGCTTGTCTCCAGCATTTCTTTGGCTTTTCTGTGCCTGCACTCCATAATATATTGATATGGCGTCTTTCCTGTATGCTTCAAAAATATCTTCTGCATATAAGGAGGACTTATATAAATAGCATCACAGATATCTTTATTTGTGATATTGCTGCTATAATAGGTCTCTATATATTTTATGGCCTTCTGAACAATGAACTGAGAGCTGTTTTGCGGGTTGCTTGAGTATATGGCATACTCTGAGCTCGAATCTCTCAATAATTGTAAAGCAATGCGATTCTCCATGCTTTCGATCATCAGCGGATTGGTTTTTCCATAATTTATGACTTCATATGCTAAAGCCTCTATCCCTTCCAACAGCTGGCAGCTGTATGTGCTGTCCAACTTCCTGAATGACAGATTTCCCTTACCGCCGGCTTTTATATAGATGTTTTGCATGAATTCTTTATTTACGCAAATTGTCATAAACTTTACCGGGGAAGCTCTTTTAATTGGATGGACTAAAATATCATCACCTGGCGCCATGCAAATAAGGCTGCCTTTTTTTAATCGGTGTTCCTCGGATCGAATTGTGGCTTTTGGGGGAGTTGTAAAACATATTACGAAGTGATATTCCTCCACATGTAATTTCTTACCTATAACGAACTCCTCTGGGATAAAAACCGCAATATGATCTGTCATGATCGATTTCGTATTATTATGTATATTAATAGGAATCTTTTTCACAAAGTAATCAAAATCTTTCTTCAAGTTTATCTCCGCTTATTACCGCTTGAAATTACTATTCTGTTGATTCATTATACCAGATAAAAGTTGAAATGAGAATTACCACATAATCTATTTAGCCAAGTCGGCAGTAACTGTTTGATAATTTCGACTATTGCAATTATAGGTTTCCGGGGCCTGCGACTCTTGACGCATAATTATCAATATGCTATGGTTTAAATGGCTATATTATGTGCTAGTTTTAATATTCTTGAATTTATATTTTTTTATGAAAAGAGGAGAAAAAATGGCAAACTTAACGGAAAAGTATCTTGAAATCGTAAAGCAAAGAAATCCGGGCGAAACAGAATTCCAACAGGCAGTGGAAGAGGTACTCCATTCTTTGGAACCGGTTATAGCAAAGCATCCCGAGTATGAGAATGCAGCTCTGATCGAAAGACTGATCGAACCCGAAAGAGTAATTTCTTTCAGGGTACCTTGGGTAGATGATGCAGGTAAAGTCCAGGTCAACAGAGGTTACCGGATCCAGTTCAACAGCGCTATCGGCCCCTATAAAGGCGGCGTAAGATTTGCACCCAATGTGAACCCCAGCATAATGAAATTCCTGGCATTCGAACAGATCTTCAAGAACTCTCTGACCGGACTTCCCATCGGCGGAGGCAAGGGCGGAGCGGACTTTGATCCCAACGGCAAATCCGATGCTGAAGTCATGAGATTCTGCCAGTCCTTCATGAACGAATTATACAGGCATATCGGCCCGTACACCGACAGCCCTGCCGGCGATTTAGGTGTCGGCGCCAGAGAAATCGGCTATCTGTTCGGCCAGTATAAGAGACTCGTAAACAGATATGACGAAGCTATTACAGGCAAGCACATCAATTACGGCGGCTTGAACGGAAGAACAGAAGCCACCGGATACGGGATCGTATATTTTGCCAATTGCATGCTTGAAGCAAACGGCGAAAAAATGGCCGGCAAGAAAGTCGTTATCTCAGGATTCGGCAACGTTGCCTGGGGCACCGCCTGCAAGCTGGACGAGCTTGGGGCCAAGGTTATTGCCTTCTCCGGTCCGGATGGATACATCCTGGACGAAGCCGGAGTATCCGGAGAGAAGATCGACTATATGATCGATTTGAGAAACAGCGGAAAGAATATCTGCCAGCCTTATGCGGACAAGTTCCCCGGTTCAAAGTTCATTCCCGGAAAGAAGCCTTGGGAAGTCAAAGCTGACCTGTATATCCCCTGTGCGATGCAGAATGATATCCGTTTGGAAGATGCTAAAAACATCTTGGCTTCCGGAGCCAAGTTCCTTTGCGAAGGAGCAAACATGCCTACCACAAACGAAGCTCTTGACTATTTGATGAAGAACGGAGTCATCATCGGTCCCTGCAAGGCTGCCAATGCCGGCGGCGTTGCCTGCTCATGCATCGAGATGGGACAGAATGCAGGACACACTGTATTCTCACCGGAGCAGGTGCACGCACAGCTTAAGACCATAATGATCAACATCCATGACAGCGCAGCCGCTGCCGCAAAAGAGTACGGTCTCGGCTACAATCTGGTTGCCGGAGCCAATATCGCCGGTTTCATGAAAATCGCCAATGCGATGATGGCCCAGGGCGTGGTCTAAATCCGAACAGTTAACCACTAAACTAATAATATTGAAAAAGCGCAGCCTCGAAAGCTGCGCTTTTAATATGGCTGAAGAAAAAAACGGAGTCAAGCCTAAAGACTTGACCCCGTTTTTTTCTTCTTGTTCTACTGCGCAAGTTTCCTGTAGGATTCGTATCTTTCCTTCGCATCCTCTTCAGCCTTTTTAAACAGCTTCTCGGCTTCTTCGGGGAATTCCGACAAAAGTGATGTGTACCTTACCTGCCCCATCAGGAATTCGCGGAAGTCCCTCTTGGGTTCTTTCGAGTCCAGAGCAAAGGGATTTTTGCCTTCTTTTTTCAGCTCCGGGTTGAAGCGGTAAAGATGCCAATAGCCCGTCTCGACAGCATCCTTGGTGTCTTCCTGTGTCTTTCCCATCCCCTTCTTAATGCCATGGTTGATGCAGGGTGCATAGCAAATGATCAGAGATGGTCCGTCATAACTTTCGGCTTCCGTGATCGCCTTCAGCAATTGGTTTTTGTCCGCACCCATCCCTACCTGTGCCACATAAACATAGCCGTAGGAAATGGCCATCATGCCCAGATCCTTTTTCTTGATCTTCTTCCCGGAGGCGGCAAACTTTGCTATAGCGGCCGTGGGGGTTGATTTTGAAGATTGACCACCCGTATTGGAGTACACCTCTGTATCAAATACGAGAACATTGATGTCTTCGCCCGAAGCAAGCACATGGTCCAACCCGCCGTAGCCGATGTCATAGGCCCATCCGTCTCCTCCGAGGGCCCAGACAGATTTTTTGACCAAAAAGTCTTTTCTGTCGGTTATTTCTTTCAACAGAGCTTTTGTTTCAGCATCCTTGGCCGTCGCTTTACCTATTGCTTCCAGCACCTTTTCACTAACTTCCCTTGATGACTCACCATCATTCTTTTTGGCGATCCAGTTTTCAAAGGCTTCTTTCATGTCAGAAGGGATACTTTTCTCCATCAGTGCTTCCATACTGTCCTGTATCTTGTTTCTCATCTGCCTGACACCTATGGCCATACCCAAGCCATATTCCGCATTATCCTCAAAGAGAGAATTTGCCCAGGAAGGCCCGCGGCCGTTCTCATCCTTGCAATAAGGCATGCTGGGGGCGGGTGCGCCCCAAATAGATGAGCAGCCTGTCGCATTTGAGATCATCATCCTATCTCCGAAAAGCTGTGTCACCAATTTGATATATGGTGTTTCTCCGCAGCCGGCGCAGGCACCGGAAAACTCGATATACGGCTGTGCAAATTGGCTTCCTTTGATAGTCGCTTTGTTCATAAGACCGTCCTTGATGGATACGGTCTGACCGTATTCCCAATTCTCGGCCTGCTCCATCTGTGATTCGATGGGTTTCATTAAGAGGGCCTTGTTCTTGGCCGGACAGATATCCGCACAGTTTCCGCATCCTAAGCAATCCAGAGGAGATACCTGCATTCTGTATTCCAAACCCTCAAAGCCCTTCCCCGTCGCCTTAAGGCTTACAAACCCTTCGGGAGCTTTTGCCTTTTCTTCGGCTGAGACAAGGACGGGGCGAATAGAAGCATGGGGGCAGACAAATGAGCACTGGTTGCACTGTATGCAGTTTTCCGGAATCCATTCCGGCACGTTGATCGCAACGCCTCGTTTCTCATATGCCGCCGTCCCCGATGGGAAGGTCCCGTCTTCCCTTCCAACGAAGGCGCTGACGGGAAGCTCATCTCCCTCCTGACGGTTCATGGGGATCATGACTTCTTCAATAAACTCAGGGCGATCTTTGGTTACGGGAACTGCATCCACTGCATCCGCCCAATTTGCGGGTACATTGATTTTAGACAGTTCCTTAATGCCCTTATCGATAGCCGCATTATTCATAGCAACTATATTAGCTCCCTTTTTCCCATAGGTGTGTTCCACCGCCTCTTTAAGATAGGCAACTGCCTCTTCAACGGGGATCACCTGTGCAAGCCTAAAGAAAGCCGATTGCATGACCATGTTTATACGGTTCCCGAGACCGATTTCTTCCGCAATCTTCGTCGCATTTATAGTATAGAAATTTATCCCTTTCTCAGCGAGATATTTTTTTATGCCAGCGGGCAGATGCTCATCCAGTTCACTATCGCTCCAAAGACAGTTCAAAAGGAATGTACCGCCTTTCTTGAGCCCTTTAAGAAGGTTGTACTGGTTTACGTACGCCTGGTTGTGACAGGCAATGAAATCTGCCTCGTTGACCAGATAAGGAGATTGGATCTTTTTCTTACCGAAGCGAAGATGGGAGACGGTAACGCCTCCGGACTTCTTTGAATCGTAGGCAAAGTAACCTTGAGCAAAAAGGTCCGTTTTATCGCCGATTATTTTGATAGCGTTCTTGTTGGCGCCTACCGTGCCATCGGATCCAAGCCCCCAGAATTTGCAGCGGATAGTCCCTGCAGGTTCGGTGTGGATACCTTCCACGGTATCCAAAGAAGTGAATGTAACATCGTCCACTATACCGATGGTAAAATGATCCTTAGGCTCATCTTTGGCCAGGTTATCATAAACGGCAACTATCTGACCTGGAGTCGTATCTTTGGAACCAAGCCCGTATCTCCCGCCGTAGATTTCCGGCGCATTCTTTTCATTGTAATACATGGAACGAACATCCATGTAAAGAGGGTCGCCGAGGGCGCCGGGTTCCTTTGTCCTCTCCATCACGGCAATGCGTTTTACGGTTTTCGGCATTACTGCTCTCAGGTATTCGGGTGCAAAAGGTCTGTAAAGCCTTACTTTGATAAGCCCTATTTTCTTGCCTTCCAGCCTTAAGAAGTTTATAGTTTCTTCGATCGTATCGCAGACAGAGCCCATCGCTATTATCACATGCTCGGCTTTCGGATCCCCGACATAATCAAAGAGCTTATATTTTCTTCCGGTCAGTTCTCCGATTTTGTTCATATAGTCTTCAACAACAGCCGGCACAGCTTCGTAGAATTTATTCGAAGCCTCCCTTGCCTGGAAGAAGATATCCGGATTCTGATTAGTTCCGCGAATGACCGGATGTTCCGGATTTAAAGCGTTATCACGGAATCTTTGGACAGCCTCCATATCCAACAGCTTTGCAAAATCTTCATACTCAATAGTCTCGATTTTCTGTATCTCATGCGAAGTCCTGAAACCATCGAAGAAGTGCAGGAACGGTACTCTGCTTTTAATGGCCGAAAGATGCGCGACCCCTGCCAAATCCATTACTTCCTGCACTGAGCCTGATGCCAGAAGGGCAAACCCGGTCTGTCTTGTGGACATCACATCGGAGTGGTCTCCAAAAATATTTAATGCATGGGTGGCTAAAGATCGTGCGGAAACGTGAAATACTCCGGGAAGAAGTTCCCCTGCGATTTTATACATATTAGGGATCATCAATAACAGCCCTTGAGACGCCGTGTATGTGGTGGTGAGAGCACCTGCTGCTAAAGAGCCGTGGACTGCGCCGGCAGCCC
>ERZ795059.5173-NODE-5173-length-11944-cov-6.197830_pt1 | contig 11944 bp, 10 predicted proteins | sample MGYA00375143_ERZ795059 | MGnify/ENA primary metagenome ERZ795059 (study PRJEB30188, sample SAMN05720168) | activated sludge metagenome | isolation source: Anaerobic digester | place: USA | collected 2015-01-07 ... | reverse complement strand
GATTGGCGATAACCTGAATGCCGCCCTCTTTCGATGCCTCCACCAAGCCGGCCCCCGCGTTGTGTCCCGCACAACCAATGCCTAGCACGTGCAGGGATCCCCCCCGTTTCAATTTCGCCCGAGCAGCCATCAGTGTGTCTTGGGCGAATCGGGCGCCGAGTTGAAACAACTTCCGATTCCTGCCGAAGACAGCCAGAAGAGGTCTCGTTCCGCTACGCACGAAACTCCGCAACAGCGGGAACCGTTCGCCGATTCGCTTTGTTACCGTTGACACGTGTCACCCACTTCCCGAGAACGGTGCCGGCGTCTTTTCGGAGCGGACTTTCTGAAGTCCGAAATCTCCGCGGAGAAGGTAACGAAATGGTATGGCTCTCAGGTCCATCGCGATCCACAAAGCGTTACCAACCGCGATCATGGTTCCATAGAGGGGAAACTCTCCTCGCATCGCCAGAGGTGCGAATACGAGCAGGAACCACAACGACTTGTATACCAGCTGTATCAGGAACACAGGCAAGAACTGAAGAGGCGATCTGAGCCCCAGCAAAGAGATGAGGGCCACGGCCAGCCAGAAAGCACCCAGTAGACCGAATACAATCGGGTCTTGCTCAGGCAGCCGGGACGGGGCGCCAAGCAGCCACATCGCTGTACGGGGCGCAACCAGAATCATCAACCCCGTGCCCGTGCCCACAACCGCAGTGCAGACGTAAAGATTCCTGATCCGCCGGTATCGGATGCCGTAATCCGCTGGTTTGTGTGGCATCGCGTTCACCCTGACGAGTGCGTCCTGCACTTCCTTGACGATAGCAACGCATGCAATGTCCGAAGAACGGCCAGTCAAATGTCACCTGCTTCCGAAAACCTCTTCGCCATACGATGAACTCGATATCGGCACTTTGACGGACGATCTGAAACTAACGATGAGGCAACCTATCGGAGGCCAGCACGTTTGCTCAGGCCCGATGCTGGAACGCACGCACGCTAGCATCGTTGGGTCGTCTTGCGGTCGCCAGAAAAGATCTGCTATTCTCTTTCGTCCTTGATCTGCTTCCTGACTTCCGCGGAATCGCCTCGGAGCCCAGCGAACGGCGGGTGTCAGCCTGCCGGTCTTCCCCACGCCTCGAGGGATGGGAGAAACCAAGGTGCCACGACCAATTAGACTGGCCATTTTTACCATTGATCTTCCAGAGGCGAATGCGATCACCCACAGGGTGCTCGCCGTGTTCCATCCTCAGGTCGCGGGCATGATCAGGTCCCGGTCACTGCGGCGAGGCCAGAGGACATGGGACGCGTTGAAGCACCTTTACCGGCGGTCGGGTCCGCTATTAGTCGCAAAGGGCCTGGAATCGGCTCTTTGCCACATCGTTTCCCGGCTGCCGCGATTGATCGGGCGGGTTCCTCGTACGGCGCCGCTACGCCGCATCGCCAAGTGTTACAGTCTTTCCGTTCATTCCACGTCGAACATCAATGCGCCGCATTGGCGCCAACTCGTAGCCGATTGGAAGCCAGATCTGCTCGTTTCGATCTACATGAACCAACTTTTTCAGCCGGAGTTGTTGGGTCTTGCGCCGTTGGGCGCCATCAACGTGCATCCGTCGTTGCTGCCAAATCATCGGGGGTTATGGCCGTATATTTGGGCCATGGCGGATGGCGATCGTCAGACAGGTGTGACCGTTCACTGGATCGACGAGACCTTGGATACGGGCGGGATCATTCAGCAACGGTCAACGCCGATTTACCCTGGGGAGAGTGCGATTTCGCTCGCCCACCGCTGCGCTGATATCGCCGCCGAAATGATGGTGGAAGCCATCCACAGCGTCGAACAGGGCCTGGCGGCCGACGTGCGACAAGAACTTGGCCAGGGAAGTTATCACAGTTGGCCCGACCGTGAGTGCTTGCTCAAGTGCAAGGAGAACGGGCACCGCTGCTTTTCCGTTACCGATATGTGGCGCGAACTTTTGCGTGCAGCCTAGACGGCATCGATGTTGGAAATCCCGGCGTCATCGCGATCGAATTGCTGGTTTTCAGATGGATTCTGTTCCATGAGAGGCTGGTTCCTATCGCGGGTCTCAAGGCGGACGGAAGTCGGCGCCGGCAACGGTGGCTGAACTGAGTTCGCAATTGGGCATCTGCCCCAGGGGCGGTAGCGGCGAACCGAAAATGAGCCGTTCACCGCACGACTTCGGTCCGGGCCAGGATTTCGCGAGCGGCGTCGAGGGTGGTGTCTCGCAGCACCAGATACGTCCGCGGGCCAAGGGACACTTCCGATGCTTCGCCTTGGGATGAGAACGGCTGCGGCGTGGCCAAGGGCCGCATCACGGCAAGACGCTTGGCCGGGATACTCAGTCGCAGCCGCAACTGCCCGGCGGCGGCCCAGGCCAGAAGGTAAGCGTCCTGCGGTGCGGCGGCTCGGCGGAAGACGTAGACTCGCACGCCGTCGGGTGCCACAGCGGATAGATCTTCGATCTCGACCAGTTCGTAGCGGCCCTGCTCGTTCCGCAACAGGTGGTGCTCGCGGCGGTCGGCCAGGATCCGCCGCTGGGCGTTCGTCAAGTCGCGGTTCTCGACGATCCGCTGGAAGATCTCGCGCTGCTCGAAACAGGGGACGTACCGCGCCTCTTCGGGCGCGACGTTCTTCAGCCGCTGGCGATCCTCGCCGGACAAGTGGTTGCCGACACGAGCATCTTCCCAGATTTTGATGGCTGCCAGGCAATCCTCGGCGCGCGGATTGGATTCCAGTTCCTCCAGGCTGGCGTGCAGCGAGATGGGGCAATCCCAGGCCGCCGCGCGGCTGGCGACGTACTCGTACACGTCCGGTTCGGCGGCGCCGGCGGCGCTGCGGCCAAAGCGGCCGAGCCAGCCGAATTGGATCCGCGAAAAATCCCACGCTCGCGCCGCCGCCGTCGGACACGGCATCAGGCGGCAGAAGTCCTTCATGCGGTCGGGCGGGGCGATCACGTCGTAGGCGTTGCTGCGGCTGATCATGTGCCAGCTGAAGTGCGTGTAGTGAGCCGATTCGCACACCGGGGGCGGCGGATCGAGCAGGCGAAACACGCGATACTGGGCCCCCGCGACGTGATGCCAGAACGGCTCGTGAACGTCTTCGGCCCCATCGAAGTAGACCATTTCATACGGGCCGGTTTCGCGGTAGATCTCGGCGATTCTACGGGCCGCTTCGTCCTGGATGTCGGTGTTCTGATCGTAGCGGACAAACGCCGGCCAGGTGTCGACGTCCAGCAAGTCCAGGCGGTTCCCCTCGGCGTGCGCGGCGGGCGTCGTGCCGAGATGACCTCGCCTGCAGCCGGTGAACCGATACGGCGGCTGGGCATCATAGCCCTCGTATTCAATCAACTCCCGTTGAAGCTTGAGCAGCCGGCGGTCCTTGTCCAGGGTACAGCCGGCGGGAGTTTCCTTCACAGGGAGGACGGCGGCGTCGGACGAAACGGGCGCGGCCAGCGTGAACGTGCGGACCTTGTGAAACCGGTCGTCGGGCACCGGCGTGACGTAGGGATCGTTCTTGCCGGCCTTGCTGTAGTGGAGGTGCAGCCCGGCTTTCAGGCCGGCCCCGCGAATCGCATCCGTGACTTGACGCAAGTCCGCCATGCCGCGAGGATAGGCGTCGTTCCAAAGCAGGTGCCCCGGCCCTTTGGCAAACGCAGTGTACGAGAGCAACAGGACGCGGAATCCGCCCAGTTTGGCCCAGTGGATGTACTGGTCAATGGTCTCCGGAGTAGGACGAGTGGCCCACAGATAGGAGAACTTCTGAGATGGCGAGCGACGGAAGGCCGCGCCCGACGGCAAGTCGAAATCGCGCTCGACCACGGCCATGGCGTCCAGGAATCGCGTCTTCGGTTCCGGGCATCCGAACAGCACCGCCGTCGCTCCGCGGAAACCGACCGCCGCCTCGGCCGTGGCCGTCATCAGGACGTTCTGGTCTTGCGGCCACATCTCGGCGTTGGTCTGCAGATTGCCGGCGCACAAGCAGACGCCGAAGTCGTCGTCCCAGGCGGCGTTGACCCACTGGCCCAGGAACGGCGGACGGCGGAGGTTCAGACGCAGCAGGTCGATTCGATCGATGCCGTCCCCCTCCACGGACAAGAGCTTGAAGGCGAGATAGTCTTCGGTGCTGTGGACTTGAAGCGTGGCCCGGACGTTGGCAGAGCCGAAGTCGATCGTCAACTGGTCTTCTTGCCGCGACACACGCGTGGCGGCCAATGGCGATCCACCTTGGTAGATCCAGCGTCCGACGACCGCAGCGTACGGACCCTCGGCGTTCGACACAGCGCGACCGCCGCGGTAGGCCATGGCCAGCGGGCACGGCGCGCCGGCTGCGTACTCGACGCCAGCGGGCTGGGACGTCAGGCTCCGGAGCGTGCCATCGTCACGGATCGCCAACCGCAGATGTTGCGTTTGGAACACGATTTCGCCGCGTGTCGGCGCGCAGGTCGCCGCTGCCAACACCGTCAGGCAGAGGAAACCAGAAAGCGATGGATGGGGCATGGCGATGCGTCTTGGGCCGTGTCGGAAAGCGCGCATCAGAAATTGCTGACCGCGACTTCCGCGTTGTAGTCGTCGAATTCCTGCAGCCGCTCGGGGGCCAGATTCTGGAAGCGGGTGTATTTCTTCTCCCAGCGCAGCTCGACTTCGCCCACCGGGCCGTTCCGCTGTTTGGCGATGATGATCTCGGCCAGGCCTTCGTGCTCCTTCTGCTCTTCGCCGCGCAAGTAGTACTCTTCGCGGTGCACGAACATCACGACATCGGCGTCTTGCTCGATGGCGCCCGACTCGCGGAGGTGGCTCAGTCGCGGGCGATGGTCGCGCGTGTCCTCCGCCTGACGATTCAACTGGGCCAGGCACAGGACCGGGACCTCGGCCTCGCGAGCCAACCCCTTCAGACGCCGCGCGATGCGAGCCACTTGTTCCTGGCGGGAATCGTCCGGGTTGTCGGGCTCGATCAGCTGCAGGTAGTCGATGGCAATCAACCCCAACCCGCCCTCTCGGCGTTTGATGCGGCGTGCCGCGGCGGCGATCTCGCTGACGGTCCGCGAGGGGGAATCGTCCACGAACAGCGGCGCCTGGCTGATTTCGCCCGCCTTCTCCACCAACCGCAGTTTGTCGGCATTGGACAGCGTCCCGTTGCGGAGCCGATGGCCGTCCACTTGGGCCGCCGAGCACAGCAAGCGGTCGGCCAATTCGACGGAAGCCATTTCCAGACTCACGAACAGGGTCGGCCGGCGGAGTTCGACGGCCACGTATTCGGCGATGTTCATGGCCAGCGCCGTTTTACCCATGCTCGGCCGGGCCGCCAGGATCACCAGTTCCGAGTTGTGCAGCCCGCCGGTCAGCCGGTCCAGTTCGGTGAATCCGGAATCGACGGCATCTTGCGTCTGCTCGCCGCGCATGCGGGCGTCCAGGCGGTCCATGGCCTGGTGCAGGATGTCCCGGATGGAGTTGACGGACGAGGCAGAGCGCTGGTCCAGGATGGAGAAGATCTTCTGCTCCGCCTCGCTCACCAGGTGCCGGGCCTCGTGCTGCTCTTCGTAAGCTTGCCGCAGGATCTCGGTGCTGGCGTTGATCAGCGACCGGAGCGTGGATTTTTCGCGGACGATGCCGGCGTAGTAGCGGGCATGGGCGGCGTTCGGCACCGCCTGGCTGATCTTGTACAAGTAGGCCGCGCCGCCGATAGTTTCGTAATGGCCGGACTTTTTCAGCCGGTCGACCAGCAGCGTCACGTCGATCTTGCCGCCCGCGTCGTGCATCGACTGCACGTGCGTGAACAGGCAGCGGTTCGCTTCGTCGAAGAAGTCGTCGGGCCGCAAGACCAGCGACACCTCGTCGCACGTCTCGGGCAGCAACAAGATGCTGCCCAGCACGCCCTGTTCGGCGTCCAGATCGTAAGGCAGCCGTCGATCGAGAACCGCCGAGGCGTTTTCGCGGCTCACCATCAGCGCCCCCTCCGTGAAAGAACAAGACCTACAACACGGCGTCGTCTGCAGGTCTCCGATGGTTCCAGCGTGCCGCCGGCCCGGCCCTACTTCTTGACCTGCGCGTCCTCGACGGCCGTGGGCACCACCCACACCTTGAGTTCGGTTTCGATATCCTGGTGCAGGTGCACCTTGACCGTGTACAGGCCGAGTTCTTTGAGAGGGCCTTCCAGCCGGATCTGGTTGGTGGCCAGCGTGATTTCATTCTGCTTCAGCGCGGCGACGATCTCCGGTGCGCCCACGCTGCCGTACAGATGGCCTTCATCGTTCGCATTGGCTTCGATGGTCACGCTTTGTTTGCTCAGCAACTCGGCCAAGCCGCGCAGGTCCGCCAGACGCGAACGCTCAATTTCCAGCAGCCGGGCCTTGTGCTTGTCCACCATCCGCTTGTGATGGTCCGTGGCAATGGTGGCCAAGCCCTGCGGCAACAGGTAGTTGTTGGCGTAGCCGGGCTTCACTTCGACCACCTCGCCCTGCCGGCCCAGATCCTGGACCGACTGGATGAGCAGCAACCGAATCCCGTTGCTCTTTCCCTTGGGCAACCGCTTGTATTCCGCCCGGCGTGCCTGTTTGCGAACCTGCGTTTTCGACATGCATCCACCTACAGTTCCAATGATCTCGAAACTCAAAACGGCAAGTTATCCTCCGACGGCGGAGCCGCCGCACTCGGCGTTGGGGTTCCACCGTTGCTGCGGGGCGGCGTCGTTTCGGCATAAGACGCCCGGCTGCTGTACTCCGACTCGTCGTAGGTAGTCGGATCTCGCCGGCTGTCCGGGGCCTGGTGCGAGGAACCGGACCGGCTCCCCAGCATCTGCATCCGCTCTCCGACGACCCGCAACCTGGAATACTTCTGCCCCTCCTTCTCCCAAGTGTCCAGCTTCAGACGGCCTTCGATGAAGATCGGCGAACCTTTGCTCAAGTACTCGCTGGCAACCTCAGCCGTCCGTCCCCATAAGGTTACGTCGACGAAGGTCGTCTCTTCAACCCACTCGCCAGCTTGGTTCTTTCGACGATCGTTAATCGCCATCCCAACTTCGGTCACCGCCAATCCACTTTGCGTGTACTTCAATTCGATGTCGCGCGTCAAGTTGCCAAGCAGGACTACACGATTGTAACTGGCCATGCTTTCGCCCTCATGTTGCAAGTGAACTGAAACCGAGCCTGCTCCTCACTTCCAGCCGTCTAGCGATCTTCCGCCTCGACGTCCTCTTCCTCCGCCCCTTCCTCGGGTACCCATTCGCCACCTACCGCCTCGGCCCCCGCGTCTTCCTCTTCCGCAGGTTTGACCGTCACCGTTTCTTCGACCGGCCGCGGCAGGAGCCGCTCGCCCTTGGCGTGCGCCACGAGCGTGTCCACCAACCGCGGGTCGACGCGCAGGGTGAGACTGCGGACGATGTCATCTTCCAGGCGGCAAGCGCGATTGAACTCCGTCAATTTCGTGCTTTCCAGCCGGAAGTAAGACAGCCAGTACGTGCCCTTGCGGTGGCCTTTGATCGGGAAGGCCAACTTCTGCTCGTTCCACAAACGGCTGACGAGCATTTCTCCGCCGCAATTGCTGACCATCTTGGTGATCTTGCTGCCCACTCCAGCCGGATCGCGCGCGTAGCTGTTGGAGTCATAGATCAACATGCATTCGTAAACGTTCTGAGCCAAAGGCGTGTCTCCCTGTCACTGTCCGATGCCGTTGTACTGATTCATACAGAATTCCGTGCCGTGCAGGACCCAGTCCTGCAACGCTTGAACCGCCGTCGCAATCGCTGCGTCGACCGCTTTTCGTTCTTCCGCCGTGAACTTGCTCAACACAAAGTCCGCCGGGTCCCACTGCGGTGGAGGCGTTCCGATGCCAATCCTCAGTCTTGGAAACTCCTCGGTGCCCAACCGCTGAATAATGTCCTGTAAGCCTTTTTGGCCGCCGGCCGAGCCCCGCGCTCGAAAGCGCAATCTCGCCAACGGCAGATTAAAGTCGTCACAGGCGACGATCAAGTCCTCGTTGTCGATCTTGTGAAAATCCCGCGCCGGCTGGACGCTGGCGCCACTGCAGTTCATGTAAGTCAGCGGACACAACAGAAGGACTTTCTGGCCTCCGATGTCCACATCCAGCATTTCCCCCTGAAACCGCTCTCGCGGAGTTCCCCCGCCGCAACGGCGAGCCAACGCGGCCAACACATCCCAACCGACGTTGTGCCGCGTAAAAGCGTACTTTCGGCCGGGATTGCCGAGACCGACGATCAATTTCATCCATTCGTCCTTCGCCAGGCAAACCGCGTCAGGACTCTTCCTCTTCCTCCTCCGCCTTGCCCTTGCGGCCAATCACTTCGGGCTCCGCGGCTTCCGCCGCGGCTTCCGCCGCGACTTCCTCTTCTTCCAGAACGCGACCCACGCAGTGAACCACGATGATGTCTGGGTCCGCGAGCAAACGCGATCCTTCCGGCAAGGGAATCTCACCAGCCTTCAGCGAATTTCCCACGTGCATCTCATGGACGCGAACCTCGATCTTGTCCGGAATCGAACCGGCGGGGCACTCGATCTCGATCTCGTGCATCACCAACTCGACGATTCCCCCCTCGTGCGCCCCGATGGCTGTGCCGCGTGTCTCCAGGGGCACGCTGACATGCACCCGTTCCTCGGCGCTAACCCGCGCCAGATCGACGTGCAAAACGTCGGTCCCGTACGTGTTCCATTGGAGATCACGAACCAGGGCTGTATCGGTCACGTCGCCCTTCAGATCCACCAATCTGGCACCGTGACGGAGGACGGAATGCAACTCCTCGGCACACAGCGACAGATTCACGTTCTGCTCGCCATGACCATACAGCACAGCCGGGACCCGCCCCGCCTTGCGGACCTTTTTCACTCCATTGGAGCCAACCTCGGTCCGAACTGATGCGTTCAGCACCGCTCTCATGCCTGTACCTCTGTATTTCACTCAGTGGAAAGCCCATGATTTTGGCAGAATCGGGACCGAATTCAAGCCCAAATCTGAAAATCCCTTCCATGGAAAAACCCAAGGAAGTGGGGCTGGAATGAGGTTGATTAGATCCCAGAAACCCGACCTTTTAGGAAGAGCCGGGGTTCTCCCGATCACGAGTCAGCGGGCGGTCACGGGTTGCCGTCACCCGATCTCCAGTCTCGAAGTGTCTGAAATAGGCTGTTCCGCTGATCGGTCCACATCAACTTCCGGTCCGGCGGTGCCCGTTTGGCTTGTTGGAGGGCTTCGGTTTCCAGCGTTTGGGGGTTTCGGGACAGCAGCATCCAGATGGCGTGTCGCGTTTGCCGCTGGTCATCGCCCGCGGATTCCACTTTGGCCATTGCCAAGCGGAAGTAATCGGAATGCCCTGCGACGACAGGACTTAGGTCGAGATGCACGTTGGAAATATGGACTGCCAAGATTGCGTCTTTCTGCATGTGCCGCAGGTAAACGGTAAACGCTTCCCGGGTCAACAGATGCACGGGAATCGAGTCACTGGAAAATGCGTCCAGAACCAGCAGGTCAAACGCCTGAGGTGATTCTCGTTCCAAGACAATCCGCGCGTCGCCCTCCACAACCTCCGTTGTGCCCCGACATTCGGACAGGTATTCAAAGAACCGCTGAGCCAAATCAATCACGGCCGGATTGATCTCGTAGAAGCGGAAATGGTCGCCGGGGCGCGCGTAGGCGGCGAGGGTGCCGACGCCCAGTCCCACGACGCCGACGCGTCGAGGATGCCTCGGACGATCCTCTCGCAGCACCAAGCCGATGCCCGACTGCGGGCCGTAGTAGGCCGTCGGCCAGCGACGCTTGTCCGCATCCGTCAGTTGCATCCCGTGCATCGTGCGGCCGTGAATCAGTTGGCACACGTACCCGTTCTCGGCGACCGCCGCCGGCTGCAGCTTGACCTGCAAAACTCCGAAGAAGTTCCGGTGAACTTCCTGGACCCCCGCCAGAGAACGCCGGAACAAGCCGACCTGTGCCGCCGCCAAAACCGCTACCGCCAGCAACAGGCAGTTCCAGGCCCAGCGCGGCCGTCCGCGCCGCAAGCGGCTGGCCGGATCACGATAGAACACGATCAGCACCAGTGCCGTGCAGGCCAGCATGGCAATGGACACTTCGACGTTGATCGGGAACACGTGCGGTGCGACGAGACCGACAAAGACGCCCCCCGCCGCACCGCCCGCCGCCATCGTCAAATAGAACGTGGTCAGGTGGGCAGGATCCGGCTTGGTGCGAGCCAACTCGCCGTGGCACAACATCGCACAGCAAAACAGCAAGCCGAACAGAACCGCAACCTGGACGGGAATGGGATCGCTGGTCACCACACCCACTCCCCGGTACAGGACGCGCACCGCGGCTGCCGCCATCACCGCCCAGGCAATCGCCCAGAATCCGCGCGGGCACCAGCGGAGGTCGTGGAAGCAGAGAATGAAAGACACCAGGTACAGCATCAGCGGCAGCACCCACAGAAAGGGCACCACGGCGACGTCCGTACACACCAGGTTCGTCGAGGCCAGCAACATCACGGACGGGACCATCGCCAGGCAGAACCACAGCGACAGTTGGCCGCCCGACGGCCGCGCAAACGCGGTCGGACCGCCCGCCTTCCGCGCCGCCAGGTCAACCCGGACGTCAGCCCTCGTTCGCCAGACAACGACTCCGCACGCGCCGCAACCGACGACGAATGCCAGAAAGCACCACGACCACATGCGGGTCTGTTGGTCGGAGGCCAACGCCGGTTCGACGACGAAGGGATACGAGATCAGACCCAGCAGCGATCCCAAGTTCGACAGCGCGTACAGCGGGTAGGGAGAAAGGCGGGGCCGCACCAGGGCAAACCAGGCCTGCAACAAGGGCCCGGTGGCCGACAACAAGAAGTACGGCAAGCCGACGGAGACGGCCAACAGTTGGATGATCCGCCAAGTGGGATCGCTGCCCGCAACCGGCTTCCAGCGGACGTCCGGCGTGATCGGCAGCAGCGCCAAGGCCGCCATGAGCAGTCCGATATGAACAGCCGCTTGCCATCCTGGCGGCACGTACCGCGTGGTCAGCATCGCGTAGGCATAGCCGAAGAACAGCCCGATCTGGAAGAACAGCAGGCACACCGTCCACACCGCCGGCGTCCCGCCAAACCACGGCAGGACGTACTTGGCGATCAACGGCTGGACCTGAAACACCAGCGCCGCGCTCAGAAAAATTGTCGCGGCAAACAGCACTACGGTTGTGGTCGGTCGACTGGGCATGTCGAATCTGACAGAGACGAGGACGGAATCGGTACTTGGCACCGCATCAGATTATCCCGCCAGCCGTGAACGAGCAAGCGTGCGGCCGGCGCGTGTGGCTTGGGGCAACCGCACGCAGCCGTCATCTCTCGGACCGCAGGAGCGACAATCTGACCGATCGTCGATTCCCCTGGCCGCGATGCGTGCTGCCACCAAGAAATTTGTCACAAAATTTTGCGCCGCGCGTGGAAGCCGCCAACGGCGTCAATATAATCTCCCGACACCTGCATTCGGCTCGATCGAGCGTAGCGCCTTTTCGCGGCGGGTGCCTTGATTTCGCGTCTCAGTGTTTCACCCAAGCTTCTCTTTTTAGGAGCATCTCTGATGTCTTCGCGGTCCAGTTCGCGCCGAAGGTATTTTTTTGAACCTCTGGAAGCGAGATGCCTGTTAGCTGCCGATTTTATCGGCTCCGCAGGGGCGGCGGCGGCGTTGGATGCCTTTCTGGAGATCTACGGCTTGCCGGGCCGACCGACAGGCGTTAGACCCGACCATACGATCGAGGTCCAATCGTTCAGTTGGGGAGCGACTCAAACCGGCGCCCTGCGTCCGACTCCGGCGACGGCCGATGATTTCGATTTTGTCGCCGCCGTGAACAAGGCATCGCCTCTCCTGTTCCAGGCCGCCTCCAAGGGCGAGCACTTCTCGAAGGCCGTTCTCCACGTTCGCAAGGCTGGGGGCGACCAACAGGATTTCCTCAAGGTCACGTTGCA
>ERZ795059.5172-NODE-5172-length-11944-cov-6.292539_pt1 | contig 11944 bp, 5 predicted proteins | sample MGYA00375143_ERZ795059 | MGnify/ENA primary metagenome ERZ795059 (study PRJEB30188, sample SAMN05720168) | activated sludge metagenome | isolation source: Anaerobic digester | place: USA | collected 2015-01-07 ... | reverse complement strand
CGTGCCGCGCGGCACGGTCAAGCAGTTGCGGATTTTTACTTATCATTTCGCCTACCAGGGCATGGGCGGCCTGCTGGGCGTGATCGGCATGGAAGGTCCGTGGGACATCAAACGCGTGCTGGGCACGGTTCCGGTGAATGCGGACGGTTCGGCCAAGTTCCGCATTCCCGCCAACACGCCCGTTTCGCTGCAGCCGCTGGACGACGAAGGCAAGGCGATCCAGTTGATGCGCAGCTGGATGACCGCCATGCCCGGCGAGACGGTCCAGTGCAGCGGCTGCCACGAGCGGCAGAGCACGGCCCCGCCGCTGAACAGTTCGCTCGCGTTGAACGACCGGCCCGCCGAGATTCAGCCCTGGTACGGGCCGACTCGCGGCTTCAGCTATCCGCGCGAAGTCCAACCGGTGATTGACCGCCACTGCGTGGGCTGCCATAACGGCCAGCCGCGCCCCGACGGCGTGACGCTGTGCGACCTGCGCGGCACCGAGAAAATTAGCGACTGGAAATCCGTGACGCCGGGCAACGGCGGTGGACATGCGGGCAAGTTCTCCGTGGGCTACGCCGAGCTGCACCGGTTCGTCCGCCGGCCGGGCATCGAGAGTCCGTACCGCGTGTTGGAGCCGATGGAGTTCCACGCCGACACCACGCAACTGGTCCAGATGCTCAAACAAGGCCATCACGGCGTGCAATTGGATACCGAGGCTTGGGACCGGCTGATCACCTGGATCGACTTGAACTGTCCCTACCACGGCACGTGGGGCGAGGAATTGGCCAATCCCGGCGTACAGCGCGAGCGGCGGCGGGAATTGCTGAAACTGTACGCCAACGTGGACGACGATCCGGAATCCGTGCCCGACGTCGCGCAGCCGCCCCTCGAACCAGTGGTTCCTCTACAGCCAGTCGCCGTTTCGGCCACCGCCGTAGATTGTCCCAACTGGCCGCTGGACGCCGCCGCGGCCCAACGGCTGCAGGTGGAGGCGGCCAAGATCACACGGCGGGAACTCGACTTGGGAGACGGCCTGAAGATCGAACTGGCGCTGATCCCCGCCGGCCAGTTTGTGATGGGCAGTTCCACGGGCGGCGCCGACGAGCGGCCAGCCTGCCGAGTCCGGATCGAGCGGCCGTTCTGGATGGCGACTTGCGAGATCAGCAACCAGGTCTTCGCCCGCTTCGATCCCGACCATGACAGCCGCGTCGAGGACAAGAACGCGTACCAGTTCGGCATTCACGGCTACCCGGCCAACCAGCCCGAGCAACCGGTCGTGCGCGTCTCGTGGGACGAAGCCGTACAGTTCTGCCGCTGGCTGTCGCAGCACACCGGCGAGAGCTTCACGCTGCCCACGGAGGCCCAGTGGGAATGGGCTTGCCGCGCCGGTTCGGACGCGTCGTTTTCGTTCGGCGGCTCCGAGGCCGATTTCTCGAAGTATGCGAACCTGGCGGACGCCAAATTGAGCGAATTTGCCAGCAATCCTTACACCGTGGACCAGCCCCTGGCAAATCCGACCAAGTACGACGACTGGATTCCCAAGGACACTCGCTTCCACGACGGGGCGCTGCTGACGGTCGCTCCGGGCCGCTACCAGCCCAATGCGTGGGGCCTGTACGATATGCACGGCAACGCCGCCGAATGGACGCGCTCCACGTACCTGCCCTACCCGTATGCCGCCGGCGACGGACGGGACGCGGGCGGCAGCGAGGGCCGCAAAGTCGTCCGCGGCGGCTCGTGGCGGGACGAGCCGAAGCGCGCCACGGCCAGCTTCCGCCTGAGTTACCTGCCGTGGCAGCGGGTCTACAACGTCAGCTTCCGCGTGGTCTGCGACACCTGAATCCGTCGGACGGATTCACGGTTTTCGCCTTTCGTCCTTTGCCGCGCGGCGCCAGAGGAGGTCCACGTCATCTCGCGGCCGGAAACCGAGGATGCGTTTGGCCTTGTCGTTGCGGAATTGACCTTGCGGCGCGTCGCCCAAAATGAAGAACACCTCGAATCGCGAGGGCAAGTTCTCCAACTCGATGGCCAGCCCCAGACGGAAAGCTTCCGCCGCGTCGCGCCAGGAAACCACGAAGGGAACGCCGCCCGCACCGAGCGTCAACTGGCCGGTCTCTTGCAAGCTGTAGAACAGGTACTCTTGCACGTAGATATCGTGGGCTTCCGCCCAGATGCGGCAGATCTCGTGACCGAGCGACTTGGACAGCGGGTACAGGCCGGTTCCCGGATGCGGCGGGATGTCCGGCGGGATCGCAAAGTCCACTCCCTCGTACGTCGGCCCCGCCACGGTAAAATGCGGCCCGGTATTGATGACCCGGCGGATGCCGTGCTGGACCGCGGCCCGCATCACGTGATAGCACCCCAGCGTGTTGACGCGGAACGCCAACACCGGATCGCGACGGACAACCGCCATGTTGACGATCGCATCCATGCCCTCCGCCGCGCGGATCACCTGATCCTGGTCCGTCACGTCCACGTCCCGGAATTCGTGGTCGCCGTACTTCCGCTTGATCTCGTCCGGCGGCGGATGGATGTCCGTGATGCGCAGGCGATGCTCCGCCGCGATCGCTTGCACCACGTGAGGTCCCATGTAGCCGTTGGCGCCGAGCAACAAAACGTTCATGGCATCACCACCGATAATGAGGCCGATAGCCGAGCCCCGCTTGAGCCTTGTTGACAGAAAAACGCGCACCGGGAGAATCCGACAGGATGTGAAACACGGCCCAGTTTTCGGTTCCCCGTGGATAGGAAATCTGTTTTGCGCCGAGGGCCAGCGAGACGGCTTGCAGCACATCGCGCTGGTCGACCCACCAGGGATCGAACGGCTGACCGGCGACGGATTCGGCCCGGACCACCTTGCCGATTCTCAAGACCACGACTTCCAGCTTCCGTTGGCGTGCGAACTCGCGGCCCACGCGTTCAGCCAGGTACTCGGCGACCGCCGGCGCATCGGCGGGAGGACGCGGTTGCCAATCCTCGGCAACCTGAAACACCTCGCCATATCCCGACATCACTTCCAATGAGCTGACGAGTACGGCGCGTCGGACGCCGGCTGCGGCAGCCGCGGTGAACAAGTTGTAAGTCCCGCGTACCCCGGAGTCGATCTGCTCGGCCAGCGCGATGCCGGCCGGCGCCAGCGCAAGGTGGACGATGGAATCGACTCCCTTGACAAGCTCACCAGTGCGATCGTCCGCGGCCAGTTCGCAGCGTGCAAACGGTAGCCGAGTTTGGACGTCGGCGGGCGAGGTCAGTTGCACTGGCCAAGCCTCCGCCAGGCCGTCACCCAAGGCCCGCGCCAGGGGCGTATCGGCGGCAGTCACCAGCACTCGCCGCCGCTGGTCCCCGTCCCGGACCCTGCTCGCCGCTTGTTCCGCCGCCACGAGCGGGCCCGCGGGCCGAGCGGCGACCGCTCCGGCGCCGCCCGCTACGGCCAATCCCGCCCGCTGCAAGAATCGCCGCCGTTTCATGGCCGCCCCCTTTCCCTGCAGGTGCCTAATTCGAGTGTCTTACTTCGGCGGAATCACCGCGGATCCCGGCGAGCGGTGGGCGTTAGCCCACCGGTTTTCCTGGAGGGTTCTCTTGTCAGCATCAGAGGAACCGGTGGGCTGACGCTCGCCGTCCGCCGGAACCGGTGGGCTGACGCCCACCGTTCGCCGAGGTGAGACAGTCGCATCAGTTCATTCTAGGCCGATCAGAACGATTCGGCGAGTAGCCGGAGACCGCAGAACGAATCCTTGCCAGAGCGTCCCATCGGGGCGATAATCAGAGGCGGTGCCGGCGGGCACGCCACGGGCGGACGCGTCTTGCGTTTCTTCGTTGACCTGCACGCGTGATTTCGCACCTTCCTCCTCCTCGACGACGGCAAAGGAGCAGCCATGATTCTGTCCTGTTCGCCGCGCTGGGCCGCCTGCCTCATTTTCGCGGCTCTTACCGCGCCAAGTGCCGGCGAAGACGTACTCCGCGAGGCCTTCGATGTCGAATCCGACCGTCCGCCTCTGGAGCACACTTGGGGCGATGTCCCCTCGGCGGTCAACCGCAACGCGATCCGTCCCGGAGTCGGCTTCGACGGTTCCTGCGCGGCCCTACTACAGGCCGATTTTCCAACCACGGTTCAGCATCGCCTGTCGTACTGGTCGTACCGACTGCCGGATCCCGTGCCCTTGATTCCGCAATTGGAGAGGATTTCGTTTCGGGTGAAGACCAACGTCCCGGTGTCGATCAAGATCGGCATTTCACCCTTCGGCTTCATCTATCACGGTCCCGGCGTCGGCGCATCGCCCCAGTGGCAAGAGGTGCAGCTGAGCAATGCCTACGACGAATTGAAACGCTGGTGCGAAGGCGGCCAGCGGCAGGCCGGCGACGGATGGATCCAATCGGTCATCGTGGCCGTTGCCGACGCACCGGAGACGCGGGCCGAAGTCACCGTAGACGACATTTTCATTAGCGGCGCAGCGGGAGTCGCCGAGGCGGTCAAGAGAGAGGCGTTTGCCCGCCGGATCAAACGCATCCGCATCGCGCCAATCTCGCTGGTCTGGGACGAAGGACACCGGACGCTGGACGCGACCCTGACCGCGCTGGACGAGGCCGGCCAATTGGGCGCCGACCTGGCGTGCCTGCCGGAGGAATGCGTGGACCAGTCGCCGGAAACCATCCCCGGCCCCGCGTCGTTGGCCATCGCTCAGAAGGCGGCACAGTACCACATGTACGTCGTCGGCAACCTCCGCGAACGCGACGGCGAGGAGGTTTTCGTGACGTCCTTCCTGTGCGACCGCGGCGGGCAGATCGCCGGCAAGTATCGCAAGTCGCACCGCTTGCCCTACGAGCACGACATCGCCCTGGGCGACGATCTGCCCGTGTTCGCCACCGATTTCGGCGCGCTGGGGTTGAAGATCGGCAGCGACCACTACTTTCCGGAAATCGACACGGTGCTCGCCCGCCGCGGGGCGACGCTGGTCGTGTGGTCCACACGGCCGTTTCCGTGGCGCGACGAGCACTACTTCTCATACGCCCTGCGCGGCCGGGCAGTGCAGAACGGCTTGCACTATGCGGTGGCCCAATACGCCGGCAAGCACGGCTACGGCGGCTATGCGGACCGTTTCTCCTGGACGGCCTCCTGGCCGCTGGGACGGGCGCAGGTCCTGGACCGCGACGGCCACACATTGGCCGATTCGGGCCACGCGGGTGGCGTGGCCCTGGCCACAATCCCGGCCGCGCGGTTGGGCGGCAGTCCGCACAACGGCGGCTATGAAACCACCGGCCCGTTCGCGGCGATCGCGGCAGCCGATCTGCCGCCGCCCCCGCCGGCCCGTGAGAAACGCGCGATCAAGGCGGCGGCTATCGAGTGCGATACGGACATCGACCGGCTGATCGCCAAACTCGATCAGTGCGGCCAGCAAGGCTGCGACATCGTCTGCCTGTGGGAATACGTCTGGTACGCCAACGATGAAGAAGTCGAGAAGTTCAAGACGCGCAACCAGCAATGGCTGGCACGCATCGCGGACGCCGCCAAGCGGAACCGGATGAACGTGGTGATCGCCGGCGAATTGGAACGCGGCTTCAACGAATCCATCGTGTACGACCGGGAAGGCCGCGAAGTGGGCCGCTACACCAAGATCGCTCAGACCACGTCCCGCGAATCCAAGTACTATCGTGCCGGCGATCGCGTCGGCGTCTTTGACCTGGATTTCGGGCGGATCTGCAGCAAGATTTGCCCTGGACGTCTCGCGGCACGAGATTGACCGGGTGGCGGCGCTGCACCAGGTGGACTTGATGCTGCTGTCCACGCAGGACGCCGGCCCGTACAGCGAACACATCCGGCTGCGCGACGGCCATCGCTGTGTGGACAACGGCTACTACCTGCTCCGCGCTGGCGGCGGGGGCGCCGAGTGCGATCATCGGACGTACATCATGGACCCTTGGGGCGTGGTGTTGGCCGCCTCGCAGTTCGGCGTCAATAACCCGCCGATCGTGACGGCGATCGACCTGAACAACCGGCCGAAGTACTTTGAGTGGCCGGAAGAAGTCCGCCGCGCCGGCGTGTATCCGGACCCGGTGGTTCGCGGCATTCCGGCAGAGCAGCGGATGAAGATGTACGGCCGCTTCCATCGCCCCACGGCGAAAGGCGACCTGCGAGCGGTCCTGCTGCCATGCCGCCGGCCCGAGCTGTATGCCCCTTCTAACAAGCCGCAACCTTAACCCGAAGCACGAGGTCTTGGTATGTCGTACGCGTACGACGAGACACTTCCGTCTGACGACTCGTCGACTCTCGAACAGATCGTCAAACAGTTCGAAGACGCCTGGCAGCGAGAAGAACGGCCGGTCCTCGGCGCGTACTTGCAGGCGGCGGATGTCCGCGTGGATCACCGCGCCCTGCTGGTCGCGTTGGTGCGGATCGATCTGCAGCACCGCCTGCAAAGCGACGTCACCGCGCGCGTCGAATCGTACTTGGAAAGCTATCCGGAGATCGCCTCGGACGATACGGCGCTGCTCGACTTGATCGCTACCGAGTACGAACTGCGCAGGTGCCGCGAACCCTCCGTGGCGATTGCGGAATACGTGCAACGCTTCCCGCGGCTGAGCGGTGAATTGTCCTCGCGGCTGAAATCTCCGTCGGGCACTTCAGGGCGGGGTGCCGTGCGATTGAATTGTCCTTACTGCAAGGCCGCCATCGAGATCCCTGACGAGGGCCAGCAGGACATTACGTGTCCCCTCTGTGGCAGCACGTTTCGGCTCAGTTCCGAGCGGTCGACGGCCCTGTGGACGCCGGTCACGCTGCCCCCGATCGGCAAGTTCCAGTTGATCGCCCGAATCGGGCAAGGCGGGTTCGGGACGGTCTATCAGGCGCGAGATACCGACTTGGGACGCATCGTGGCTATCAAGATCCCGCGGAGCGAACGATTCTCTACCGTGGAAGACCAGGAACGGTTCGAGCGTGAGGCCCGAGCCGCAGCCGCGTTGGAGCACCCCGGAATCGTCCGCGTGCTGGAGTTCGGCCGCAGTGAGGCCTATCCCTATATTGTCACTGAATTCGTGCAGGGGATTACTCTGGCCGACGCCCTGACCGGCCGGCGATTCGGCTTCCGCGAGACGGCCCACGTCGTCGCCCAGGTGGCCGAGGCGCTGGAGCATGCGCACCAGAGAAAGGTGATCCACCGGGACGTGAAACCCTCGAATATCATGCTCGCGATGGAACAAGCGGCAACTCCGGACGCGGCGCCGCCCGACGCACCGGGCACGAGGTCTGGCGACGAGCCGTCTTGGCGGCCGCGACTGATGGATTTCGGCCTGGCGCGGCAGCAACAGGACGACGTCCGCGTGACCGTCGAAGGCCAGGTGCTGGGAACGCTCGCCTACCTGAGCCCCGAACAGGCGCGGGGCGAGGGCCACCGCGCCGATCACCGCACCGACGTGTACAGCCTGGGCGTCGTTCTGTACCAGATGCTGGTGGGGGAACGCCCCTTTCACGGCAATCGCAAAATGCTGCTGCACCAGGTGATGTACGACGAGCCGCGGGCGCCGCGGAAGGTGAACGATCAGATCCCGCGCGACCTGGAGACGATCACGCTCAAGTGCCTGGCCAAGGAGGTCGATCGTCGCTACCGGACGGCGGGCGAAGCGGCGGCGGACCTGCGGCGTTGGCTGGCCAGTGAGCCGATTCGGGCCAGGCCGGTGAGGGCCCCGGAGCAGCTCTGGCTGTGGTGCCGCCGGCGCCCGGCGATCGCGTCGCTCTCGGCGGCCCTGGTGCTGGCCTTCGTGATCGGATTCGCCGGAGTGACCTGGCAGTGGGTCCGGGCCGAGTGGCACGAGCGCGAGGCCAAGCGGCACTTCAAGGCCGCGCGGAACGACGTGGACACGTTTCTGATCGGGGTCAGCGACACGCTCCGCTACTACCCCGGCGTGCAGAAGGCGCGAGAACGGTTGCTGCAACAGGCGGCCGCCGAGTACGAGCGGTTCGCCAACGAGCAGAGCGACGACCCTGAATTGCGTTCGGAATTCGGCAAGGCGTTCATTCGCTTGGGCGACGTGCGGGTGAGCCTCAACGAGTTCGACCGCGGCGTGCAAGCCTACCGCTCGGCGCACTCGCTGTTCGACGAGTTGGCCCGCAAGTATCCTCGCGATCCGGACTTCCGCTTGGAGCGGGCCAACAGCCGCACGAAGCAAGGCATCGCGCGGCACGAAATGGGCCGCCACGACGAGGCGTTCAACGAGTATCAGGACGCCCGAACGGAACTGGCCGCACTGATCGAGACCGCTCCTCACGTTCCTCAGTACCGGGACGGCCTGGGCACCTGCCTGGTCAATTTGAGTCTGCTGCAAAACGCCGCCGGCCGGCATGCGGAGGCGGAACAGACGATTGGAGAAGCGATCCAGCAGTTCGAGAAGCTGGCGCCCCCAGGGGACAAGCCGCGGAAGGACACCGACGGGAGGCGATACCGTTTTGCGCTCGCCACGGCCCGCAACGTTCGGGGCCTGCTGCTGAGTTCACAAGGCCGCAACGCGGAGGCCGCCATCGTGTTTCAGCAGGCCGCTGGCGACTTCGCGGTATTGGGCCGGGCCGATCCGGATCATCCAGACTACGTCCAGGCCCGAGCGGACAGCCATCTGAACCTGGCAAATGCGCAACGGAATCTAGGGGGGGAGGACGAAGCGCTGAAGGCTTACGAGGCCGCAACCAAAGACTACCGGGACTTGCTGAAAGCGATCCCGGACGTGCCCGCCTATCGGGAAGACCTCGCGCGGTCGCTCACCAACACCGGCCAACTGTGGCACAAGATGGATCGGAATAACGAAGCGAAGCAACTCTTGGACGAAGCGTTGGCCATTTTCACGGGCCTCGTTGAGGAGTACCCGCTGTTCGGCCGCTACCACAAGGAACTCGCCCTGACGCGCTGTTCGCTCGCTCAAACCTTGCGAGATCTGGGCGAACTCTCCCAAGCGGAATTCCTGCTCCGCTCTGCGCTGGAGACTTGCCGCCTATTGGCGGAGAGCGACAAGAACCCGGAGTATCAGGAATTAGGAGCCGTGTTCCGCAGCAATCTGGCTGGCGTACTCCACCAGCGAGACCAGCAGGAAGAGGCGCTCCAGGAATTCCACACCGCCATCCAAGACCTGCGGACGCTGGCCGAAGCCCATCCTGACATGCTCAGTCATCGGGACGAACTCGCCTGGAGCTACGCCTACCGCGGCGATCTGCTGCTGGACATGAAGCAACCGCCACAGGCAGCCGACGATTACCGGCAAGTACTGCAACTGAGGCAACAACTCGTCAAGGATTCTCCCGACGCGGAATACCGGTACCGGCTTGCCTGGTTCCTGGCCAACTGCCAAGACGCCAAGCTGCGAGATCCTGCGGCCGCCATCGTACTGGCACAGCAAGCCGTCGACCTAACGCCCAACAGCGCCTCGTACTGGAACGCCTTGGGTGCCGCCCATTACCGGGCAGGCCACTGGGACGACAGCATTCGGGCGCTGAACGAAGCCCAAAAACGCCGGCCAGAGGGCCATTGCCTCGATTGGTTCTTCCTGGCGATGGCCCACTGGCAAGCGGGAGAAAAACAAACGGCTCAGGACGATTGTGAACAAGGCGTCCGCTGGATGGACATTAACTGTCCGGCCAATCCCGAAATCAAGAGGTGCCGTGACGAAGTTCCGTCGCAGTTACGCCCGCGCGACAGCCAAGAGTGATCTTCCGATACTTTCACGCTCACTGTCGCGCGGCGACGACGTTCCGCCGCATGCTCCACTACTCCGTGTCATGGCTAGTGCGTCGTCAAGGCTAAACTTTGGGGTAGCGTGGGTGAGCGGCACGGCGCTAGCCGCCGGTGGCGACCGGAACCGGCGGCTAGCGCCGTGCCGCTCACAACCCCCGGATTTAGCCTTGACGACGCACTAGGTGCATGTCAGGCTGTTGTGGAAACCGCTAAGCCTCCGGTTGTCAGCAATGTCCTGGAGCTTCGCATAGAATCCCGAGCGCGGGCACTTATCGGATATCCCCGAGTTGTGATGGATCTTGTAGTATCGGTCCGCATTGGTGCGGTTGATTCGCTCGATGATCCAGTTCCCGTCGTCAGCCGCTCCCAAGGCCGGTAAGGCCAGTTCGATGTTTTCAATCGTAGTGCCGACGGTATCGTTAGGAAAAGTGACGTAAGGGAACGGGAAGTAAGGCAACGTCGGGGAATGGAAAACGTAAAAAGTCGTCTTGCCGTACAAGACGAATTTGTGGACCCAAAACGGAAAAACGAAATGTCGTTTCACAAGTTCTGCGGTCAGGTCTGGAAACTCGGTGAGGCGATCTTGAAAGTCGTTGTCTTCACACATGGTTTTGTCTCCAAAACAAGTACGAGGAAACGTGGCCCAGGCGACAGCCAGTTTGTATGAGAATGTCGGGCCTTGTCAACTACCCGTAGAATTAAGGATTCGATCGTCGCTTTGACCAGACCGCGCCCTTCGGCACAGTTTCTTGGGAATGATGAAGCCGGGAATGCCAGATACCGATAAGTTAGATGACACCGGAACTTCGGCGGATGGAGATGCCGACAATTGGACTGGCTTGCCCGCAACCTGTAAAGGATGACATGACGCGTGGGACGACTTACTGCCGGACGCCATTTGGCACTTCTCGCGAGCATTGCTGTTGGGTTGTTTTTTCCCGGGCATAGTTCTGCAGCTGACCCGCCAGATGACCAGGCACCATCGGCGAACGAGACCTCAAACACTGAGGCAGAAAGTCGTGACGCAGAGACTGCCGAACCGCAGATCTTCGAACCAGGTTGGCGATTGGATGAAGCGTCCTATCTGCAGCCCACATCACCGCTTCCCGCCGATCGGCTCCTTGAGCCGACGTTCCCCGGAGTCGATGTCATACCGCAAGGTTTCGCTCCGGGGCCGGACTTCAACCGCAGCTTGCTGTCGTCAGATCGCTCGGAGCGAGCCAGGGGGCCCAGCAGCGAAGTCATTTTCGGTACCGAATCGATGCTGCGGGTCACCACGGATACGGGCAACCTTCTTGGCAAGTCACCACTCGGCCTGGGACTCGGAATTCAACGCCGGACTCCGATCGTGACCGATTCACGGATCCGGGGCCAGACCACCGGCCAGCAACTGGCTTCCGGCTCCTACTGGTTTCCTGCTCGGCAGGACCTGGACACGATGCTGAGCAAAATCGACTCACGCATCGTTCAGAACGTGATTGTCATCAAAGGGCCCTACAGCGTCCTTTACGGGCCCGGATTTTCGTTCTACGACGTGGAACTTCTCAGTACCCCTCGATACCAAGACGGCCGGGAGGTTCACGGCAGTACCAGCCTGGACTATCAGACGAACGGTCAACAGTTCTATGGGCGACAGAACGTTTGGGGTGGCTCGGACAACTGGGGAGTCCGTGTTGGCTACGGTCATCGCACCGGAAACGACTACGAGACGGGCAATGGCACGGAGATGCCGTCCAGCTACAAATCGCGAGACATGGACGTTGCCTTGGGTATGGACCTTTCGCCCGACAGCCATCTGGAATTCAGTTACTTGCGTCTGGATCAGACGGACGTCGAGTTTCCCGCCCAGGCATTTGACATGGACTTCCTCGTGACCGACGGGTACGAACTGACCTACGTCTTGGAGAATCAAGTCTTTTTCGATCGCCTGACCCTGGACACCTGGTACAACCGGACTCGGTTTGAAGGGAACTCGCAACGTAGCGGCAAGCGCCGTCAGATCCCGCAACTGGACGACCCCTTGCACTTTATCGGCTTCACGGACGTGGATGCGATGTCCACAGGTTTTCGAGCGGCCACATGGTGGGGTGAGATCGGCGAAACACAGCTGACAACGGGTGTCGACTTGCGTCTTTTGACGCAGCGTCTGAACGAAACCGACCTGAGCCCTGCACTGGGAACGTCGCTCGATCAGAAGAACGTGTCCTTTCCGCAAGCGTGCATGAAGATTTTTTGGGGGGCGGGTATCG
>ERZ795059.5168-NODE-5168-length-11948-cov-6.606407_pt1 | contig 11948 bp, 13 predicted proteins | sample MGYA00375143_ERZ795059 | MGnify/ENA primary metagenome ERZ795059 (study PRJEB30188, sample SAMN05720168) | activated sludge metagenome | isolation source: Anaerobic digester | place: USA | collected 2015-01-07 ... | reverse complement strand
CTTCTAAATTAATAGATAAAGAAAAAGTTAGAATTGCTTCTAATTATATAACTTCTGACTTTTTAGGTCTAAAGAAAACTAATTTAGACATCAAGCTTCCAAAAACTAGTAATTTTGTGGAGCTCATAGAGATGATAAGCCAAAATCAAATTTCTTCTCGCTCGGCCAAAGATATTCTAGCAATGATTGTTGTTGAAGATAACTCTCCCATGGAAATAGCCAAAGCCAAAGATCTTTTGCAAAAAAACGACGAGGGACAATTAAAAGAAGTTATTCTAAAGATAATTAAAGATAATCCTAAAGTAGTTGAGACATATAAATCGGGAAAGGAAAATGCCATTATGTCTTTAGTAGGGCAAGTCATGAAAGAAACAAAAGGCAGTGCCAATCCACAACTAGCCTTAAAATTATTAAAAGAATTAATTTAATAGTCGAATTACTAATTTTTTGCTTAGCTTTTAGCTAGTGTTATAATATAAATATTATGGATACAAATAAAAAAATTCGTGTAGCAATTAATGGTTTTGGTAGAATTGGTCGAGCTTTTCTTAAAATAGCTTGGGATAGAGATGACATAGAAGTCGTCGTCGCTAATGATCTTGGCTCTATGGAGAGTCTAGCTTATCTTCTTCGTTATGACACTGTTTATGGAAATTGGAATCATAAAGTAGAAATAGATGGTGATTATTTTATAATAGACGACAGAAAGATTAAATTTATTTCAGAAAAAGATACCACAAAATTACCCTGGAAAGAATTAGACATTGATGTCGTTGTTGAATCAACTGGCTTATTTACTTCTTTTGACAAGGCTAAGTTTCATCTAGATTGTGGGGCTAAAAAGGTAGTTATTTCTGCACCGGCTAAAGGAGAAAGCCAGACAAAAGGAGAAACAATCCTTCTTGGTATCAATGAAGAAAAATTTGGAACAACAGACATTACATCTAATGCTTCTTGCACCACAAATGCAGCTGGGCCTCTAATTTCTATTTTAGATGAAGCTATTGGAGTTGAAAAAGCTATCTTAAATACGGTTCATGGTTATACTGCCACTCAAGCAATAGTTGATGGGCCAAGTAAAAAAGATTTAAGAGAGGGGAGAGCCGCCGCTCAAAATATTATTCCTTCTTCCACAGGAGCAGCCATTGCTGTCGCTAAAGCTTTTCCATCTTTAACCGGTTTGTTTGATGGAATATCTATTAGAGTTCCAGTCGTCTGCGGTTCTATTGTTGATATTACTTTCATCGCTAAAAGAGAAACAACCAAAGAAGAAGTAAATGCTATATTAGAAAAAGCAAGCCAAGACCCAAAATGGCAAAAATTATTCCGAGCCACAAATGAACCAATAGTCTCATCAGATATACTGGGGGAGAGTCATGCTTGTATTGCCGACCTAGAAATGACCCGAGTTGTTGGGGGTAATTTAGTGAAAGTCTTGGGTTGGTATGATAATGAAATGGGGTATACTCACACATTAATAGACCACGTTATTAGAACAGCTAAAACTATATAATATAATTATGAAAATATATATTGGGGCGGATCATGCTGGTTTTGAATTAAAAGAAAAATTAAAAAAATTTTTAGAAACTTTGGGTCATGAAGTGGATGATTTGGGAGCTTTTCAATTAAACCAGAACGACGATTACCCAGATTTCATAATACCCGTAGCCAAAAATGTATCAGGCGAACCAAGAAGTATGGGTATAATTTTAGGTGGTAGTGGACAAGGAGAAGCTATTGTGGCTAATAAAGTTGTTGGCATTCGTTCAGCCGTTTATTACGGTGGTGATTTGGAGATTGTTAGATTATCAAGACAACACAACTCGGCCAATATCCTTTCTCTTGGAGCCAGATTTATAAATGAAGATGAAGCCAAAGAAGCAGTTAAAATATTTATTGAGACTCCTTTTTCAATTGAGGAAAGACATATTAGAAGATTAGATAAAGTTGAAAATATTTTAAGATGATAGAAGTAATACCAGCCATCTTAGTTGATAATTATAAAGAGCTACAGACTAAAATATCAAAGTTTGTTGGTCTTTCAGAAATGGTTCAAATAGATGTTTGCGATGGTTCTTTTGTTCCTTCGGTTTCTTGGCCAATGAACAAAAAAGACCGTGATAGCATATTGCCAATTATTGACGAAGAAGAGGGTTTACCTTCTTGGGATAAATTAGATTTTGAATTTGATTTAATGATAGAAAAAAGCTATGAACATTTTGATTTTTTCGCCAAACTAGGAGCCAAAAGAATAATCTTTCACATCAAAGAAAACGATATTCTAAATCTGCGAGATTTTTTAGAAGGTATTGATATGTATTTTAGAGAAAATATTGAAATAGGGTTAGCTATTAGCAGTGAGATTGATTTAGAAAAAATTAAAACCCTAATAAATCGAGTTGATTTTATACAATGTATGGGGATTAGAAAAATTGGTTTTCAGGGCCAGCCATTTGAAGAAAAAATAATAGATAAAATCAAAGAGATAAAAAGAATATATCCTGATATAAAAATAAGCGTTGATGGGGGAGTCAACGAAAAATCAGCCCCTTGTCTAATAGAAGCAGGAGCTGATAGGCTAGTGATTGGAACAGCCCTAGATCAAGCTTTGGATATAAAATCTAAAATTAGAGAATTTGAAAACCTTAGCACCGACTAAAATTAAAAGTGTATAGTTACCTCCATTAAGACAAAGATTAGCCAGAAGAGGATTAATAAATAACCCTCTCTTTTACTTAGTATCTTGCCTGAACGCATTAGATAATAAAGCATAAAGGCTGCGGCAAACATAAATATACCAGCAATATAAATAATCTTTATCGGAAACTCAAATGGTTTAATAAAAGCAATCAAACCAACTAAGATGGTTGCATCAGCTAAAACAGTTCCGAGTAAATCTCCAATAGCTAATGAATCTTGGTCTTTTTTAACAGCCGAAATACTAAATAATAATTCTGGAATAACAGTTCCTAACCCAATAAAGAATAAACCAATAACGGCTGGACTAATTGTTAAATACTCTGCTATTTTTACACCAGACTCTACTATAAAATGAGAGCCGACCAGCAAAACAAGCAAGCTTAAGACAAAATATAAAATATCTTTTTTGATTTTCTTGTCAAACTTTATTTTTGATTTTTTCTCTTCTCCTTCTTGGCTTTGATGAAAAGCTAGATAATAGAAAATTACACCCGCAATAATTAAACACAAACCTTCTCCTCGGTTGTAAGCTCCATCAATCCCAAGAGCAATTGGTATTAAGAAAAAGAAGGGGTAGATTAAATTGCTTTTTAATATCTTACTTTCAATCTTTAGACTTCGCCCGGCAACTAAAACAACAATGGCAAAGACTAGGGTTAAGTCTGCTATGTTGGAACCAAAAATAGTTCCTAGCCCCATAGATGGAACACCTGAGATGGCTGAGTTTATGGCAACGAAAGATTCGGGGATTATAGAAATTACAGCTACGATTAAAAAACCAACAACATAGTTAGATAGATTAAAACTCTTAGCTATTCGGCCCGAAAACTTAGTTGATAATGTCGCCCCTCTAATAATCAAAAAAATCGACACCGCAAAAATTAAAATTTGTAATATCATACCCCCCAATTATACTATAAAAGGTTTTATTTTTACAGCCCCCATAGTTTTTTATCTTTCTTTTTGCTAAAATATAGAAAGATGGAAAAGTTAGACTACAGAAAAATAGAAGGTCTTAAAATAATTGCTAAAAATATTAGGCTGTCTATTATTGAAATGCTTGAAAAAGCTGGATCAGGACACACCGCAGGGTCTCTTGATTTGGTTGAAATATTAACTATTCTTTATTTTCATACCCTCCGACATAAACCCCAAGATCCAAGCTGGGAAGAAAGAGACAGGTTAGTTTTATCTTGTGGACACACCTGTCCAGCTTTATATGCCACACTAGCTTATGCTGGATATTTTCCTAAAGACGAATTATCAACATTAAGACAATTTGGTTCTCGTTTACAAGGTCATCCCGACAGACAATTTTTAGATATACTAGAAACTTCTTCCGGACCTCTTGGCTCAGGATTGTCTCAAGCTGTTGGTATGGCTATGGTAGATAAAATCTATAATGATAGTCAGAGAAAATTTTACGCCATCTTGTCTGATGGAGAATTTGATGAGGGTAATACTTGGGAAGCTTTAATGCTAGCGGCAAAAGAAAAACTTTCTAATTTAATTGTCATTGTTGATAGAAATTATATTCAAATCGGCGGAAACACCGAAAATGTTATGCCTCTTTTTGACCTAAAAGATAAGATTAAATCTTTTAATTGTTTTGTTGATGAAGTAGACGGTCACGATTTTGAAGAATTAGACGATGCTTTCCGTCGAGCCTTAAATAATAAAAATTCACCGACTGTTATCGTTGCTAAAACAATTTCTGCTAAGGGGGTAAAAAAATGGGAAAATGATTATCGTTGGCATGGCAAAGCCCCAAATAAAGAAGAAGCCCAAATGGCTATTAAAGAAATAAATAATGGATAATTTATGTTAAATAAAAAATTAAAATTAAATCCTAAAATTTTTAATCCTGATGTTGAAAAAAGGGGGACTCGGCAAGGTTTTGGTGATGCTTTGATAGACTTAGGCTTAGAAAACCCTGATGTTATGGTCCTAACAGCCGATTTAGCTGATTCAACAAAAGCTAATCTTTTCGCTGATAAATATCCAGATAGATTTATAGAAGTTGGAGTTGCCGAACAAAACATGGCTAGTGTCGCAAGTGGTATTGCTTCTATGGGAAAAATTCCTTTCATGACATCTTATGGCATTTTTAGCCCGGGGCGTAATTGGGAACAGATAAGAACGACTATTTGTTATAATAATCAAGCTGTTAAAATTATCGGATCTCACGGGGGAGTATCAGTTGGAGCAGATGGAGGTAGCCACCAAGCACTAGAAGATATTGCCCTCATGCGAGTCTTACCAAATATGACCATCATCTGTCCAGCTGATTATTTTGAAGCCAAAAAAGCAACTCTTGCTTGTGCTAAAACAAAAGAACCAACATACATAAGATTATCCCGCATAGATACTCCTCTTATTACCGAAAGAGATAATCCATTTGAAATTGGTAAAGCTCAAATAGTTTTTATTCCCGAAAATGATAAAGCAGATGTTGGGATAATCGCTACTGGACCAATCCTATACGAAGCCATATTAGCTGCTCATGAATTAGAAAAAGAGGGAGTAAAAGTTAAAGTTATGAATCTTGCCACGATTAAACCTCTTGATAAGTGGGCCATCTCTTCATTGGCGAAAGAGACTGGGGGAATTGTGACAGTGGAAGACCACCAGATAACGGGTGGCATGGGTAGTGCCGTGGCCGAATATCTTGCTCAAACCAATCCCACCATAATAGAATTTGTTGGTGTTTTAGACCGTTTTGGACAATCAGGAACACCGAAAGAATTATATAAAGAATATAAATTAACCCGAGAAGATATTATTGAAAAAGTTAAAAAAGTTTTAGAGCGTAAAGAGTCTCGCTAAATCTTTTTAGGATAATAAGCTACATCAATTTGTTGGTATAATTTTTCTAGTTCAGCTCTATTTAATAATCCCTTGTGCGGACCAACTTGTCTGACAACACTACTAGCGTTTAGTGTGGCCCAAACTAAAGACTCAGCATTGTCTTTACCTAATACCTTAGCTGACAAAAAAGAGCCAATAAAAGCATCTCCGGCACCAGTGTTTTCTACGGTCTTTTCTTCTTCATAAAAAGCTCTCATAAATAAAATATCATTACCATCATATAAATAAGAACCATTAATTCCATCTGTGATAATAACCAGCTTAGGGCCAAGAGCATAAACTTCTTTTAATAATTCTTTAATGTCACTTGCCTGCTTACCAAACATATCTTCCACCTCTCTTCTATTGGCGCAAAATATATTAGCTCTTTGATATAAATTTTTTAATTTTTCTAAGCCTAGTCTTATTTGGAAAGTTCCTGGTTGAATAGCTAGAGAAACTTTTTTGTGTTTGTCTAAATATTCTTCTATTTCTTTATGATAATCTTCAGAGTTTTTTGATAGAGAAGACAAGTATAGCCACTCTGGCTCTTTTATCTTTTGATCAAAGTGATAAGGGTAATCTATATGGTGAACTAAAATTGTTCTTTCTTTTTTGTAACAAAGAACATAATGAAAATTGGATTCTAAGCCCTTAATCTTTTTGACATATTTAGTTTCAATTTTTTCGGATTTTAATTTTTTGATATTTAATTTTGCTACATCGTCATCTCCTAAATAAGAAACGAGAGAAGTTTTTAGTCCTAAGCGACTAGCGCAAACAGCCACATTTGGACTATTGCCAACAGCGTAACAAAACATGGATGATTCATAAGGAATCTTGCTTCCATAATCTAAGCATAAGTTCCAATCTTTTTCCTTGTGGTCAAAATTAGTTTCTGCCTCCTCGGGTTTTATTTTTATAAACGGCTCAGCTGCCATATCTCCAACAGCCAAGATTTTTATCTTTTTCATATTTAATATTTTTTAAGCTTCTATACTTAATAATATAACATATTGTGGTATAATAATTAATATGAAAACCTTAAGAGAATATGTCAAAGAAGCCGATGAGGGTGGTTTTGCTATTGGACATTTCAATGTTTCTAATTTAGAAATGTTGCATGGAGTCTATAATGCTGCCTTAAAATTAAGTGAGGAAATTGGACATAAGATTCCAATTATTGTTGGAGTCTCAGAAGGGGAGGAGGAATTTATCGGTAAAGATGAAATTGTCGCTTTGGTTAGAAACATAAGAGAGAAAGATATTTATCCATTATTTTTAAATGCTGATCACCATTATTCATTCCCCTCAGTCAAATCTATTGTTGATTTGGGTTATGACGCTTTTGTTATTGATGGAGCAAAATTACCCTTAGAAGAAAACATTGCCTTGGCTAAAAAATGTGTAGACTACGCCAGAGAATTAGGCCACAGAGAAGAAAGATATATAATGGCTGAATCAGAGCTTGGCTTTATTGGTCAATCATCTAAATTATTAGAGGAAATACCAGAGGGGGTTAGTGAAGAAACAATGACCAATCCAAAAGATGCTAAAATTTTTGTTGAAGAAACTGGTATAGACCTACTCGCTCCATCTGTTGGTAATATTCACGGCATGGTGCATGGAGGCAATCCTAAATTAGACATTGGACGAATAAAGCAGGTGAGGGAAGCTTGCGGTATTCCTCTTGTTTTACACGGTGGCTCAGGAATTAGTGATGAAGATTTCAAAAATGCTATAGAAGCAGGAATTTCAATTATTCACATCAGCACAGAACTTAGAGTGGCTTACAGAGAAGCTTTAGAAAAAGAATTAAAAGAAAATAAAGAAGTTGCTCCATACAAATATCTTTCCCCCGTAGTTAAGGCGATAGAAGAAGTGGTTTATAGAAGATTGAAATTATTTAACCAAATTTGATTGTTATAATTTTTAACCTTATTTTTTAAAGACCAAAATAAACAATAATTAAAAAGACTTATTTTTTAATGTTTTTTGGGCTTTTTTATTGACAGAAATGTTTATTTTATGTTCTGGTTACTAAAAAAAGCCTTTATTTCTATCATGTAGTATTGTCACATGTGATTTTTAGTGTTATTATTTTCTCATATGAATACATTAATCGCTAAGAAGCGAAGTAAGACAGACAAGCTTGGTGTCATACGACATAACGGTATGATTCCAGCAGTAGTCTATGGCGCTCAAGTCGAGAACACTATGCTTTCGGTTTCGAGCATCAACTTTGCCAAAACATTAAGAGAAGCAGGAGAAACCAGCACTATTACACTTGAAATAGTGGATGAAGATTCTAAACCAATTAAAAAGGTCGATGTTCTAATTCATGAAATCCAAGAAGATGGCATAAAAGGATTTCCTTTACATATAGATTTTCTAGCTGTTGATATCAACAAGCCGATTGAAGTGGCAGTACCGCTTGAATTCATTGGTATTTCTCCAGCTGATAAAAATAATTTGGGTATTTTGGTTAAAGCTTTGCACGAAATAGAAGTTGAGGCTCTACCAAAAAACATTCCCCAGAAGATTGAAGTTGATGTTTCCTCTTTAGTTGATTTAGAAAGCCAGATAAGAGTTAAAGACATTAAAATGCCAGCCGATGTGACCGCGAAGACAAGTTTGGACGAAATTGTGGCCTTAGTTACACCTTTACAAGAAGAAAAAGAAGAGGAAGTAGTTGATATTTCATCTATTGAAGTAGAAAAGAAGGGTAAGAAAGAGGAAGAAGGCGAGACAGAATCCACAAGCGAAGAAAAGAAAGATTAATTATCTTTTTATAAAAACCACCAGCCACTCGACTCGGTGGTTTTTATGTTATAATAAAGCAATGCATTTTAGTTTCAAAAGATTAATTTCCGGAATAATTATTGTTTCTTTTTTGGCTACTTTTTTTGTAGCTAATATAGAAACGATAAAGGCTGATGTTTATCTCGATAATGCTAAGGCTGATAAAGCTTTACTTGAAGCTGAGCTAGCAAAACTAGAAAAAGAAATCGCCGAAAAAGAAAAAGAATTAGCGGGGCAAAAAGGACAATCTGTTTCTCTCTCTCGAGATATTGCTATCCTAACTTCGCAAATTCAAAAATCCAAACTAGACATCAAGGCTAAAAATTTAGTTATCCAAAAATTGGGTGGCGAAATTTCAAATAAGAATCAAGAAATTAGCGCCTTGTCTGTCAAAATAGATAGAGAAAAAGAATCCCTGGCTCAACTATTGAGGAAAGAGAGAATGATTAATGACAGAGATATAATTTCTTTAATTTTATCCAAAGACAATATATCTGATGTCTATGGCGACATTGAAGCTTTCTCGTCTATAAAAAAAGGTATTCAAGAATCAATAAACGAAATTAGAAATATGAAAGATCTAACTGAAGCTGAAAAATTGGCTTTGGAAAAGAAAAAAGATGAGGAGACTGACACTAAATATGAATTAGAAAGAGATAAGGCTAAAGTTGAAACAAGCGAAGCTGAAAAGCAAAGATTGTTGTCTATTAGCAAAAACAAAGAAGCCGAATATCAAAAAGTTCTTCAAGAAAAAGCTCAGAAAAGAGCTCAAATACTCGCTGCTATATTTAGTCTAGCCGGTGGGGGTTCTACAAAAATAAATTTTGAGACAGCTTTGGTTTATGCTAGGGAAGCCCAAAAATTGACAGGCATAGATCCTGCTTTCCTTTTAGCTGTCTTAACACAAGAAAGTAATTTGGGAGCTAATGTTGGGCAGTGTTATTTAACAGACACTAAAACAGGCGCCGGGATGAACCCTAAGACAGGCAAAACTTATCCAAATGTTATGAAGCCAATGGGCTTACCGGGACGAAAAGGAGATATTGATGACTTTTTCTTAATCACCGCTGCCGTTGGCCGTGATCCATACAAAACACTTGTTTCTTGTCCAATTGCTGGAGTGGCCGGCTATGGTGGGGCAATGGGACCAGCTCAATTTATTCCTTCAACTTGGGGTGGGTATAAAAATAGATTAAAAAATCTCTTGGGGCTCGATGCTGACCCTTGGAATCCAAGAGACGCTTTCATGGCTTCAGCCACCTATCTGACAGACCTTGGGGCGGTGGGTAATAGTGCTAGTGCTCAGCACAAAGCCGCTTGCCGTTATTACGGAACAGGGGGGGCCACCTGCTCGTATAGTAATAGTGTTATGCGTCATAAATTAACCATTCAATCTAACATAGATTTATTGCAAGATTAAAATAATTGTGCTAGTATACGAAAACATATGAAGAAAGATATACACCCAAAATATAATGATAAAGCCAAAGTAACCTGCGCTTGCGGAGCTACTTTTACAGTTGGTTCAACAATGGATGAAATAAATGTAGAAATTTGTAGTCAGTGCCATCCTTTCTATACTGGTAATGAAAAAGTCTTAGACACCGCCGGCCGAGTTGATAAGTTTAAGAAACGAGTCGCCGCTTCAAAAGCTAAAAAATAGATACTTTTAAAATAGCTCTTTTATATTTATAAAAGGGTTATTTTTATTGGTCTTTAATCTTTTTAAGATTTATAATAATAAAAGCACTTGTCCCGTTTAAATCAAAGAACATACGAGACAACAAAAAAAGATTTCAAAAAATAATTATTATCAAAATTTAAAATGTAATGGAAATAGATTTAGAACAATTAAAGAAAAATTACAAGACGACATACTTTGCAGAAGAATATGAGCGTCTTTTGAGAGAAGAAGAAAAAACCAAAGAGATGATAGCTGAAAATCCGGAACTAAAAGAATTAGCCGAAGAAGAATTGTCTAATCTAAACATTCAAAAAGAAGCTCTGGAAAAACAAATAGAAGAGATATTAAAGAAAGAAGAGGAGGAAGAAGAATTCCCAAATGAAATAGTCTTAGAAGTTAGAGCTGGGGCTGGAGGAGATGAAGCTTCTTTATTTGCTTATGAGCTGGCAGAAATGTATTTGAAATTTGCCGAGAATAAGGGTTGGCAAACTAAAAAATTAGGAGAATCTATCAATGAAGTTGGGGGATACAAAGAGGCTTCTTTTGAATTCAAGGGACAAGATGTTTATAAATTACTTCGTTTTGAAACGGGTGTTCACCGTGTCCAAAGAGTCCCAGTGACAGAAAAAAATGGACGCATCCATACCTCCACATCTTCTGTTGCTATTCTACCAATCAGAAAAAAAACAAGTATTGTCATCAATCCTGCTGATATAGAGATGGAGTATTCTCGTTCCGGTGGAGCCGGCGGGCAAAATGTAAACAAAGTTGAGACAGCTGTTAGGCTAATTCACAAACCAACGGGCATTGATGTTCGTTGCACAACAGAAAGAAAACAATTAGCTAATAGAGAAAAAGCAATGCAGATTTTAATTTCTAAATTAGAGATGTTAAAAGAGCAAGAAGAAGCCGAGAAATATTCATCCGAAAGAAAAGAACAAATTGGGACAAGTGACAGAAGTGAAAAAATCAGAACATATAATTTTCCACAAGACAGGGTCACAGATCACCGAATTAAAGAATCGTGGTCTAATCTGCCATCTATTATGGAAGGAAATATTGAAAAGATTATAGAAGCATTGTCTGGTGGTTTGACTAAGGGGAAGTAATATAATATAGTCTAAGGGAATTTAAACTATTTTGCCATGGAAAATTTACTAGCTCTCCTACTATCCTGGGACATCGTTCTCTGGATAGCGCTTCTTCTTTCTGCGCTTAACTTCCTTTAATTAGGGGGTAAAGATAATATTTCTCAAACCGCCCATTGTGGCGGTTTTTGCTATTGCTTTTATTTTTCTTTACTGTTATAATCCCGCCAGTAGTTTGCTTATGTTTTGGTATCTTTCATTCCTTCGTATGTGTAAACATTGAGGCATGTAAATGAAATCGGGCTATGCGATTACATTTATAAGTTAGTTTTCTCCGCGTGGTTGGTATGCAAGTATAACTATGTGGAGCACAATTGTCATATATGGCAAAAAAGTTATATGTTGGAGGTCTTCCTTACAAGACTACCAACGATGAGCTTAAAGCTCATTTCAGTTCTGCCGGAGCAGTTGCTTCAGCAACAATTATTATGGATAAGATGACCGGCCGTTCAAAGGGATTTGGTTTCGTTGAAATGGAAAACGATGCTGATGCAGAAAATGCAATCTCAATGTTTAACGGTAAAGATTTCGATGGTAGAAATCTTACAGTTAACGAAGCTCGTCCAATGGAAGAAAGACCAGCTAGATAATAAAAGAATTGAAAATAAAACCCCGCTAATTGCGGGGTTTTATTTTTGTTTGCAAGTTTAAGTGTTTTTTGATATATTTCTTATGTTATTTGAAAAAATTGTAGTTAGATATTCTCTTATGGAAACCGCCACACAAAGAATAGCTTCCACAAAAGAGTACGCAAAATTTTTTGC
>ERZ795059.5164-NODE-5164-length-11957-cov-4.908419_pt1 | contig 11957 bp, 7 predicted proteins | sample MGYA00375143_ERZ795059 | MGnify/ENA primary metagenome ERZ795059 (study PRJEB30188, sample SAMN05720168) | activated sludge metagenome | isolation source: Anaerobic digester | place: USA | collected 2015-01-07 ... | reverse complement strand
CCTTTGCCCTGCCTGCACAAAGAACGCGGCGCCCATGCCAGGGGCGCAACGAGTCGTATCGGCAAAGGGTGCCCAACAAGCTTAGCGCAACCGGGAAAGGCCCCCGACAATCGTCGAAAACCGGGCGTGCCTCCCGCAGGACCAGGGTCGTGGGCGCGCCGGGAGCCGGCTTGTGACCTTCGCGGCTCATGAAGGGTAAGGGCGGGGGCGCTGCGCCGGTCGGCACGCGCGGCGCGCCGGCCCCCCACATCGTGGGGCTGCCGAGACCGCAGCCCCTAGCGTTTGCTACCGGTGGCTTTCGCCTTTGCGATGATCTCTTCCTGCACGTCGCGCGGCGCCGCCCGGTAGTACCCGAACTGCATCGAAAATGTTCCCCGCCCCTGCGTCATCGACCGCAGATCCGTCGCGTAACCGAACATTGTCGCCAGCGGCACGTCGGCGATGATCACCGTCACGTCCGCGCGGATGTCCGTCCCGTGGATGACGCCCCGGCGCGACGTCAGGTCACCCACGACGCCACCCTGCAATTCCGTCGGCACCTCGACCTCGACCTTCATGATCGGCTCGAGAATGGCCGGCCGCGACTCGGCGTAGGCCTGCTTGAATGCCTCGCGGGCCGCGACCTGGAACGCGAGATCGGAGGAGTCCACCGCGTGCGAGGTGCCGTCCTCCAGCACCATCCGCACGCGGACGACCTCGTAGCCGGCCAGCGGCCCGCTCATGCGCGCCGCCTGAAAGCCCTTGTCGCACGACGGAATGTACTCCGTCGGGATCCGGCCGCCGGTGACTTCGTTCTCGAACTCGTAGTCCGCGGCCGCGTCCTCGGGCAGCGGCTCGAGTCGGCCGATGACGTGGCCGTACTGCCCGGACCCGCCGGTCTGTTTGCGGTGCCGATAGTTGAACGTCGCCGGGCGGGTCGGAGCCTCGCGGTAGTTGACACGCGGCGCGCCGGTGACGACCTGGCAGCCATACTCCCGGCGGATGCGCTCCACGTAGATGTCGAGCTGCAGTTCGCCGACCCCGGCGATGATCGTCTCGCCCGACTCCGGATCGCTGCGCACATGAAACGTCGGATCCTCGCGGACGAAGCGCGCCAGTGCCTTCGAAAGCCGGTCGCGGTCGGCGCCTTTCGCCGTCGCGATCGCGAGCGAGATCACCGGCTCCGGCGTCAGGATGTTTTCGAGCGCGTAGTTCAGCCGGTCGTCGCAGAACGTGTCGCCCGAGGCACACTCGACGCCGATGAACGCGACGATGTCGCCCGGACCAGCCTCATCCACGTCCGCGCGGTCATTCGCATGCATGCGCACCATGCGCCCGACGCGTGTTGTGCGGCGCACGCGCGTGTTGCGCAGCACCGTGCCCTTGCGCACGTGACCCTGGTAGACGCGCGCGTACGTGAGCTGCCCGAACGATTCCTCGACGAGCTTGAACGCCATCACGACCGGCGGCGCGTCCGGGTCCGCGGTGATGGCCACCTCGGCGCCGTCGTTGTCGTTGTCGCGCGCGTAGTACACGATGTCCAGCGGCGAGGGTAGGTACTGCACGATCGCATCCAGCAGCGGTTGCACGCCCTTGTTGCGGAACGCGGAGCCCATCAGCACCGGCACGATGTCGCGCGCAATCGTCAGCCGGCGGATCGTGTCGTGCAGCCGCTGCGGCTCGGGCACGAGGGTCACGCCATCGGCCGCCGCGGCGTCGTTGTCTAGCAGCAGTTCCATGAGCTCGTCGTCGTACAGCGAAAGCGTATCAAGCAGTCCCTGCCGCGCGCGCTGGGCCGCCGCGCGCAGCTCGGCGGGGATCGGCTCGCGCCGCACGCGCTCGCCGGAAGCGCCGTCGAAGTACAGCGCCTCCATCGTGATCAGGTCGATCACGCCGCGGTGGTCCTGCTCGAGCCCGATCGGCAGTTGCAGCGGCACGGCCACCAGGCCGAGCTTCTTCTCCACCTCGGCGACGACGCGGGCCGGATCGGCGCCGACGCGATCAAGCTTGTTGATGAAGGCGATCCGCGGCACGCCGTAACGTTTCATCTGCCGGTCGACCGTGAGCGACTGCGACTGCACGCCACCGACGCCGCACAGAACCAGGATCGCGCCATCCAGCACCCGCAGCGAACGTTCGACTTCGACAGTGAAGTCGACGTGGCCCGGCGTATCGATCAGATTGATGTCGTGCTCGCCCCAATGGACGCTGGTGGCGGCGGACGTGATGGTGATGCCGCGCTCGCGTTCGAGGTCCATGTAATCCATGACCGCGCCGCGGCCGCCGTCGTGCACCTCCCCCATGCGGTGAATCCGCCCGGAATAGAAGAGAATGCGCTCTGAGAGCGTGGTCTTGCCCGAGTCGATATGGGCGGAGATCCCGATGTTGCGGATGCGGTGGATGGGGTTCATGGCGTAGTTCGCGTTCTGTCTTAACTTCTTGTCTGTGCTTCGGTTACTTCAAGTCTGCTACATGGACGGTCGCGCCGGCGGGATGCACCTGACGCGCCCCGTGCGGCACGGGCTTTACGTTCGCTCGGTTCTTGGGCCACTGGCACGCGTCAGAGCGCAGAATCTCGCCCGGGCGGGGCGTGGCCGATCGGGTTCCCCCCACGGCCCTCCGAGTTGCCCAGACGATAGCAGAGGCCCTCGGACGAATCAAGTTAAATTCGCGCAACCCGGCAGGCAAGCGGGGGTTTGAGCGTTTCCACGGGGGGTCGGGTGCCGCGGCGCCGGCTGGCGTGTATAGTGTGCGCCACGCGGAGCAAAGCGCCAGTGACCCCGGCTAATCCAGAACGAATTCTCATTATCAAGCCCAGTTCGCTCGGCGATATCGTCCATGCTCTGCCGGTCCTCGTCGGGCTCCGCGCGGCGCACCCGACTGCCCGCATCGCCTGGCTGGCCGGCAACGCGTTTGCCCCGCTGCTCGATGGTCATCCGTTGCTCGACGAGGTCATTCGCTTCGACCGGCGACGCTACGGGCGCATGCTCCAGAGCCCCCGCATCCTCGCGGAGTTCGTCCGCTTCGTGTGGGGCCTGCGCCGTCGCCGGTTCGACCTGGTCATCGATCTTCAGGGGCTCGTACGCAGCGGGTTTCTCGCCTGGGCCAGCGGGGCCCGCCGGCGGGTTGGCTTTGCCGCGGCGCGCGAATTCGCATGGCTGTTCTACACGCAGCGCGTCCGCACACCTGCGTCTGGCCCCGCCGACTGCCACGCCGTCGACCGAAATCTCGCCGTCGGCCGCAGTCTGGGGCTGCCGCTCGACACGCCACGGTTTCCGCTGGGGCTGCGCGCCGATGAACTCGCAGCCGCCCGGAGTCTGCTGGCCGACGCCGCCGGGCGGCCGCTCGATCACTTCATCGCCGTCATTCCCGGCGCGCGCTGGGCGTCGAAGCGCTGGCCCGTGGCGCGTCTCGCGGCCTTGTGCACGCGTTTGCACGCCGAGGGCTGGCCGCCGTGCGTGCTGCTCGGGTCGCCCGACGATCGGACGTCCGCGCAGGAACTCATCGCCGCCGGCGCGGGCCCGGTGGTCGACCTCGTCGGGCGCACGTCGCTGCGCGCCCTCAGCGCCGCTCTCGCGCTCGCGGACCTGGTGATCTGCCACGATTCGGGGCCGATGCACATCGCGGCCGCGCTCGGCAAACCGCTGGTGGCGTTGTTCGGCCCGACCAACCCGGCGCGCACCGGGCCGTATGGCGCGACGGCGCGGATCGTGATGCGGCCGCTCGCGTGTGCCCCGTGCTACCGTCGCACGTGCCCGCTGGGCCACCAAGACTGCCTGGCCGGGCTCGACGTGGACACGGTGCTCGGGCACGTCCGAGAAGCCTGGGCGGCCGTGACGGCCGCCGGGGCGGTCAATTCTGCGCCCACCGCGCAAAGCGCGCCGGAACGCATTTCGCCGCCGCCATTCCGCGCTCCCGCCTGATTCCAAGTCAAGCCACCGCTGCGAAGTGCCGACCCGATAAGTGAAGTGTATCTGGTTTCCGCCGGACCGCCGGGTCTGCGGCGGCCGGCGCTGGCCGGCGTGGGCCGCGGGCCGGCTGCCGGCGTCCGCTCAGATGGAGCCCTGAACATGCAGCTTCGCCATATGCGCCTGACGCTTGCGGTGGTTTGCGGGGTACTGCTGGCTGGCAGCGTGCTGAACTGCGCGCCGGAGTGGCGCTGGTGCCTGTTAAACGGGAACTGCGGCGGCACGGCCGTGGTGGCGGGCAGCACGTTCATCTCGGGCTCGGGCAGCACTTTCACCGAGTTGCTGATCGACGGCCGGACGTTCACCGGCGGGCAGGCCGTGACCACGGTGACATATCGCGTGGGCGACCTGACCCGCGCGCCCGTGCTGATTGACTTCAACGGCGACCGGCGCGTCGACCCGGTGGTGGGCTACAACCAGGAAGGCAAGGGCATCGTGCAGATCCTGCTTAGCTACGGCGAGCTGAGCGCCGGTCAGTTGGCCAGCCTGACGCTCGACGGCGGCGAGAACGCTTGGAAGGAACTCACCGACCTGGCCGTCGGCGACCTCGACGGGGACGGCAACCTGGACATCGTGATCGCCACGCAGGACGGCGTTGTTTACATGCACCACCCCGCGGATCCCGGCCGCACGCACGTCCTGAACGAATGGGGCCAGCCGACCGGTGCGCTCGAGATGATCGCGGGTACGACCGAGTCGATTTCCAACGAGGAGCTCACGGCGATCCTTGCCCAGGAGGTCGGCGTCGGCACCAATCTGGACAACTACATCGTGACCGTCGAGCAGGGCTACACCAGCGTCGAGATCGCCGACTTCGACCGCGACGGCAACAACGACATCGCCGCCTCGCGGCGCCTGCATGTGCAGCTCACGCCCAAGCCGGACCTGCCGCTGGAGACCATCGACATCGTGGCCGGTTCCGTGCAGGTGCTGATCAACCCGGGCGGCGCGGAGGACGGCGTGGGGTGGACGACGCTCGCGCTCGGCACGCACGAGCGCCACGATGTGCTCGACCGCGAGGGGGCGCGCGACCTGCGGGCCTACGACCTGAGCGGCGACGGCTACTTCGATCTGATCTCCACCGCGACCGACGACCAGAACGTGCAGGTCGCGTGGTTCGAGAACCCCGGCGGCGGCGATGCCAGCGATCCGGCGGCCACCTGGCTGCAGCACCGGATCGGCAGCGTGCGCGGTGCTTTCACCATCGACGTCGCGGATCTCACGGGCGACGGCCTGGTGGATGTCGTGGCCACGAGCCCGGAGCAGTTGCAGTTGACGCTGTTCGTGCAGCCGACGGAAGTGAATGACCGCGGCTTTGACTGGTACACCGTGCCGATCGTCAATTTCGAATCCTTCGAGCCCCGCGCGGTCAAGGCGCTGGACGTGAACAACGACGGCATCCTGGAACTGGTGGTCGGCGGGACCCGGGGGGCCCTGCGGTACTTCGAGTCGCCGACGATCCCGTTCGACGAGTGGACCGGGCACATCATCGTGACCTTTGACCCGCCGGGCGACGTCGGCCGGCTGGGCTACGGCGACCTGGACGGTGACGGGGATGCCGATGTCGTGGCGATCCTGAACGGCGACGACCCCGCGGCCAACCACGTGAGCTGGGTCCGCAACGAGTTGATCGAATGAGACCACCGGGGGTGGGTTTGGAGAACGTTCCCATGCTGAGGTCCTCCAGCAAACTGACCAATCGGTTTCTGGGCGTTGCCCTGCTAGGCGGCGTGGCCGCCCTGGCCGCCCTGGCCCAGAACGGGCTCGTGCTCCGCTACGAGCTGATCGAACTGACCGCGCCCGAGGGCGGACAGAGTCGCGCGTACTCGGTGAACAACACCGGCCAGGCCGTCGGCTGGGTCCAGGCCGACAGCGGCAAGCACTCGGCCCAGTGGCACAACCGGGCCACGACCGACCTGCACGGCACCGTGCATTTCAGCCTCAAACACCCGCTGTTCGACCAGGACTACAGCGAGGCCTTCGCGATCTCGAACGGCGGCCAGATCGTCGGCACCGCGCGCACCTCGATCGAGTGCCCGCCGACGTTCGTCATCACCAACGCCTTCGTCCTGCGCCCCTCGGTGCTGAGCGACCTGGCGACGCCCTATCCCGGCGACGCCCTCGCCAACCTCATGACGCTCGGCAACCCGTGCCAGACGGCGTATGACAGCGCCGCCATCGGCATCAGCAACAGCAACTACGTCGTGGGCTGGGCCGATCGCATTGACGGCGTGACGCACGCCTTCCTGGTCCGCCCGCTGAATGGCACGTTCGTGGCCGACCTGAACGAGGACCTCGTGAATGACCTCATGATCGACCTCGGCACGCTCGCCGCCTCGGATCCCGTCAGCAGCGCCACCGCCGTGAACGACGCCGGCGAAGTCACCGGCTACTCATACACCTTGCGCGGCGACGGCACCGGCGGCTACCACGCGTTCCTGCTGACGCCGCTGGACAACAACGCCGACGGTTTTCCCGACCAGTGGTACGCAGGCGCGGGCGGCGTGAATGACCTGATGACGGACCTCGGGACGCTGGGCGGCGTGAACAGCTGGGGTCGCGCGATCAACAACAACGGTGACGTGGTCGGCGAGTCGGACTATGACGCGCCCACGGGCGAGCACTACACCCGGGCGTTCTACTGGAGCGACGGTACGATGACGGACCTTGGCACGCTGCGCGACGACCCGCTGCATGGGTTCAGCGCCGCGTCCGCCATCAATGATGCCGGCGTCATCGTCGGCTGGGCCGAGGATGAGGAGCGGAACCGCCGGGCCTTCGTCTACCGTGACGGCGTGATGCAGGATCTCAACGACCTGCTGTATCTGCTGGACGAGGACGGCAAGCGGATCACTCCGGGCATCACGCTGACCGAGGCCCGGGACATCAACGAAGATGGCGTGATCGTCGGCTGGGGCACCATCCGGGGCAGCAGCGACGGCAGCACGCGCGGCTTCCTCTTGAACCCGGTCATGGTCGATCCCAACGCGCTCGAGCCCACCGAGCCGGACGACAGCAATACCCCCGCACCGGGAGATGATGACAACAATCCACCCACGGACTACAGCGGCGTGCCGGATTTCGGCGCGCCCGACACCGGGGACGACACGGACCCGAACGACGGCACGCCGAACGGCGGCGTGTCGCCCATCAGTCTGTGTGGCGCCAGCGGCACGGCCATGCTGCCGTTGACGCTGGCCGGTCTGTGCTGGCTGCGCTGGGGGCGCCGCCGGCCGGTGTGATCGCCGGATTCGTGTCCTCGCGGGGTGTGCGGCGGCGCGTGGGCGGTTGAAGTTGCAGCCGGCGCGCCGCCGCGCCATTCGTTACATGACTTTTACACACCTCCGCTGCCGGCGGGGCATACTTCCATTAGGCGATCGGTGAGCCGCTCGTGCGTGGCGCACCGCAGCCCGACTGGGCGTTGACCGGGCATTCGCCGGGAGGTTGCCACAATGGCCGCACGCACCGCGGGGTTCGCTATCGTTCTGTTGTCCGCCTTCACGGCCGCCGCGCTCGCCCAGAAAGGGGGGGCCGTCGGCCACGCGGCGCCACCGGTGGCGCTCGAGGCCAGCGTCCTCACGTCCATGCCGGTCAAGGAGCTTGCCATCTTCAAGGATGGGCATGCCTTCGTCCTGCACGAAAGCGAATTGCCGACGGATGGTACCGGCGATGTCGTGCTGGACACGCTGCCGACGCCCGTGATCGGCACGTTCTGGGCGTACTCCGCCGATCCCGCGGCGAAACTTGCCGCCGTGGTCGCGGGACAGCGGCCAGTGAAATCGGAGCGGACCGCGCTCAATATCCGCGAGCTCCTCGACGCCAACCCCGGTGCCGAGGTCATCATCACCGAGGAGGACGGACGGTCGTACGGGGCCACCGTGCTGGGCATTCCGAAACCCGGACCTGTTGCCGAGGCGCCCGCCCCGGGGGCCACGCCGGCCGGGCCGACGCCCGCGCCGCCGGCGCCCAACGCTGGGCAGCCGGGCACCATCGTGCTCCTGCAGATGCAGGAAGGAGTGAAGGCCCTGCCGCTGGAGCGCATTCGCGAGGTCACCTTCCGCGCGATCGCCCGGCGCGCCCTGCCCGTGGAGGAGTCGCGCCGGTTGCTCACGCTCAAGCTCGCCTGGGACGGCCAGCCCGGCCCGCGCGCCCGCGTCGGCATGGTGTATCTGCAGAACGGCGTACGCTGGATCCCCAGCTATCGCGTGGACATCGACGGCGCCGGTCAGGCGCGCATCCGGCTTCAGGCCACGCTGGTCAACGAGCTGGCGGACCTGAACGACGTGACCGCCAGTCTTGTGATCGGCGTACCGTCGTTCCAGTTCGAGGACCAGATCGATCCCATCGCGCTGCAGGCGGCGGCGGCGCGCCTGGCGCCCGAGCTGCCGCAGGTGCAGCGTCTGCGTTACGCGTTCGATAACGCCATCCAGACGCAGGTTGCCCAGCCGGGGTGGTACGAGCCGGCGTCCGGGTCGCCGGTGGATGCCGACGAAACGGACTACGCGCAGGGCTCGCGCCACGAAGACCTGTTCGTCTTCCGCGTGGAGCACCTCACGCTCCGCAAGGGCGAGCGGATGGTCGTTTCCGTGGCCGAATTCACGCTGCCGTACGAGGATGTCTTCGTCCTGGACATGCCCTTTGCGCCGCCGCCGGAGATCGAGCGCAACTGCAGCCACGAGCAGCTCCGCGAGCTGGCGCGGCTCATGCGGGCGCCGCAGGTCCGGCATCGACTGCGGCTGCAGAACAGCGGGCCGTATCCGCTGACCACGGCGCCGGCGATCATCCTCCGCGAAGGGCAGCTCCTGGCGCAGAGCCTGATGACCTACACCGCCCGCGGCGGCCGCAGTGACCTGGACTTGACGACTGCCGTCGATGTGCCGGTCAACAAGTCCGAGGTTGAGACGAAGCGCGCGCCCGACGCCATGAAGTGGAACGGCGAGACGTATGGCCGGGCGGACCTGGCCGGGACCATCCGCCTCACCAACCGGCGGGCGCAGCCGGTGCGGCTGGAGGTGACGCGGCACCTGCTCGGCGCGGCGGACACCGCGGATCACGACGGCCGGATCGAGGCGGCCAACGCGCTGGAGGACAGTCGCGGCTACACGGGTGGCGAATACCCGGGTTGGTGGTACTGGTATAACTGGCCCTACTGGTGGCATCGCTTCAACGGCGTTGGGCGCGTCACGTGGCAGTTCACGCTCGAGCCGGAGAAGGATATCGAGCTGCACTACACGTGGCATTACTACTGGCGGTGAACCGCCGCGCCGCGCGGTCTAGCCCCACGACCAGGCGAAGCGGTGCTTGAAGTGGTGGTAGTACAGCCCGATCGCGCGCATCGCGATGATCGTGCAGTAGAGCTCGACGGCCTTCAGCAGCGCGCCGAGGAGCAGACCGGAGCCCGTGCCGGCAGACTGGGCGGAGAGGATCGCCAGTGCGATCATGGCGCCGAACTGCAGGCCGCGGCTCAGGTACACCGTCACCACGGTCAGCAGATACGCCGGAAACGAGCGCACAATTGTGCGCGCGATGAGGTCCGCGCGCACCAGCCCGCCGAAGCTGCCGACCGCGACCACCAGCACAAGCATCGGCCAGACGAAATAGCCGGCCAGCGCCAGCGCACCGGCCACGGTCAGCGTGGTAGGCGGCAGCGATTGCAGCCAGGTCCACGTGCCCCCCGACGCGGGGCCGCCGGCGGCGAATGCGTCCGCGCCGACCAGGAACACGAACAGCGGCGCCAGGGCGAGGATCGATGCCGTTGCCATCTTAAAGAGCGGGACGACCAAATCGTCCCACCAGCCTTCGGTGATCGTGAGCGTCGGCAACTCCTCTTCGCCACCCGCCGCTCCCAGCACAATGTTGAGCTGGAACGCCATGTACCAGGCCTGGACGACCAGCGACACGATGCCGCCAATGCACCCAATCCACGCACCCGCCACCTCGCCGAGCATCAGCAACACCCACACGATCGCGAACGCGGCCAGGTCGCCCCCGCGAACCGGAAACGCCAGCGAGCGCATTAACGCGCGCAGGTAGTCGCCATACGCCCCGGCCGTCGCCGGCCCCTCGTCCACGTGGTCCGACGCGGCGTACGTCGCCGTCTCGTTGACCAGCACGGCTTCGAGCACGGTGGAATCACCGACACTCGGCGCCGGCGGCGGCGCCTGGATCGGGATCGTCTCACCCTCGCTCAGCGCATCGAGACTGGTGAGGCGCAACTCCTCCTCCGGCGGCGGTGGCGGCGGGAACGCCGGTATGCGGAAGTTCTTGCCGCATTTCGCGCACCTGGCGCGCTGGCCGCCCGCCGTCTCCGGCACCTTGTAGCGGGCGTTGCAGGCTGGACAGCGGATGAACGGCATCGTCGCCCCTCGGTACGGCGTTGCACTTTCGATCACGGGTCCGGTGGTGGACGGCCTAAGTGTGACCAAACGACCGCGGCTTCGCAAGCGGCCAGCTTGCACGGATGGGTGGTACGGGCATTTTGCCTGGGTGGTATAGGCAACTTGCCCGTCTGCAAGGAGTGGGACAATGTGGCGACGGCTCTGCCGCCGCACGCTACGTCAGTGCTTGCCCGCGGATCCGCGCGACCTCGACGCAGTCCTTGTCGCCGCGTCCGCTGAGATTGATCACGATGCTCTGCTCGGCCGGCAGTTTCGGCGCGATCTTCACCGCGTGTGCGACGGCATGCGCCGACTCCAACGCCGGGATGATGCCCTCCAGGCGCGACAGCAGCTCAAACGCGTCGAGCGCTTCCGTATCCGTCGCCGACGTGTACTCGACGCGCCCGGTCTCGTGCCAGTGGGCGTGCTCGGGGCCGACACCGGGATAATCCAGGCCGGCGGACACCGAATGCACCGGCAGCGTCTGGCCATCGTCGTCCTGGAGCACGATCGTGTGCATGCCGTGCAGCACGCCGGGGTGACCCTTGGCGAGCGTGGCCGCGTGCCGCGTGCCATCGAGCCCCTCGCCGGCCGCTTCGACGCCGATCAGCCGCACGCTGCGTTCGTCGATGAACGGGCAGAAGATGCCGGCCGCGTTGCTGCCGCCGCCGACGCAAGCCAGGATTACATCGGGCAGGCGGCCCTCAATTTCGCGCATTTGCTCCATCGTCTCGCGGCCGATGACGGCCTGAAAATCGCGGACGATCGTGGGAAACGGGTGCGGCCCCATGACGCTGCCAATCGCGTAGTGCGTGTGCGTCACGCTCGCCATCCAGTCGCGCAGGGCCTCGTTGATCGCGTCTTTCAGCGTGCGCTGGCCGCTCTCGACCGGCACGCACTCGGCGCCGAGCAGCCGCATGCGGTAGACATTCAGTGCCTGTCGCCGGACGTCCTCTGCGCCCATGTACACGCGGCATTCCAGCCCGAGCACGGCGCACGCGGTCGCCGTCGCGACGCCGTGCTGACCGGCCCCGGTCTCGGCGATGACGCGGCGTTTGCCCATCCGCCGGGCGAGCAGCGCCTGTCCGAGCGTATTGTTGATCTTGTGGGCGCCGGTGTGGTTGAGGTCTTCGCGCTTGAGGTAGATCTTCGCGCCGCCGCAGTGTGCGGTGAGTCGCCGGGCGAAATACAGCGGGCTCGGCCGGCCGGCGTAGCTGGTCAGGTAGTCATCGAGCTCGGCCCAGAACGCAGGGTCGGCCTTGGCCTGGTCGTATTCCGCTTCAAGCTGGCCGAGCGCATTCATCAGCACCTCGGGGACGTACTGCCCGCCAAAGGGTCCGAAGCGCCCGTGCGTGCCTGTATCGTTGTTCGCAGCCGCGTGCATGTGGTCGTTCCTTTCGCCCGACTTGCCAAATTCTAGCGGGCGGTCCGAACGTCGCACAGCGTTCACACCATGATGAACGCAAGCAGTACGAGCATGATGATCGCCCAGGCCGACAGGTGGCCAACGAGCGCTGCAGCGAGTCCAACAATCCATGGTCGAGGGATAAGCAGATACCTGCGCAGTCCCACTGCCAGGAATGACCCCAGCAAGAGTGGTGGTCCCACAAACATAGTCAGCGACGCGAGTATT
>ERZ795059.5154-NODE-5154-length-11968-cov-7.631075_pt1 | contig 11968 bp, 15 predicted proteins | sample MGYA00375143_ERZ795059 | MGnify/ENA primary metagenome ERZ795059 (study PRJEB30188, sample SAMN05720168) | activated sludge metagenome | isolation source: Anaerobic digester | place: USA | collected 2015-01-07 ... | reverse complement strand
CGTTATCTTTTGTCACAAGGACTTACATTTATTGCTCAGCCAAAGCCAAGCCTCAAATACACCGATCAATTTGGAGGTACGCGCAAGTATAATCCTGATTTTTGGGTGCACTCACTGAGTAGCTACGTTGAGATAAAAAGTACATACACTCTTGGCCTCAGAGGTGCTCGTAAGAAGCTAGAGATGGTGCAAAAAGCTGGCCATCCATTGATCATTTTGACAGAAGTCGAGCTCAGCGAGATGGGTATCGATATGAAGTCAAAGATTGAGTGAAGCGAATAAGTAAGTGCCTACAGTGTATTCAGAGCTCTTCCCAAGGCTTGTAGGCACTTACTCATTCATTGATAAGGAGTGATGAAATGACACGTAAAATTTCGCTTGGAAAGGCCCCTAAAAATGCTGCTACAACGGACAAGTTATTTTGGACGATCCCTTCCAACTCCACGATCACAGCGAAGATTCTCGTTGACGCTGACCACCTCGTTGATGGTTACTTTTGCCAACATAACGGTAAGCTATGGGCTTACTCTGGCGATGAAGACCCATGTCATGAACTTCAGGATGTAGAACCTCGCTTTTCGATCCTACTGCCATGCTTAGTCAAAACGCCCACTGGTAAAGAGTTCAAGGTAATACGAGGGCCACAGGCAATCGCAAAACAGATCGAATCATTAGCCACAACCAACAATCTCAGAGGCCTCTTAGTCACTATCACGCGTAAAGATGAGCGTTTTGCTAAGTACACAGTGACACCAACTGGCCAAAGAGGAAAAGTCGAAGAAGACCAAGACGAATTGGTCGCAGACATCTTAAGCAAAATCAAACAAGGTGATTCACGAGAGATTGCAGAATGGCTCGGAGTCAACAAAAATATCACGGAGGAAACACTATGAACCAACAAGATAAGAACAAAGTCGATGTAACTGGTGAACTTGGCGCTATGCTGATGTGGCAAGACAAGTTGAGTGCCACTCTTGGTGTGTACGACTTACCAAAAGAAGAGGCCATCAAGGCCATGATTGAATGCCTCACTGTTGAGGCCGCTGAAACACTCGCACACTTTTTGACGAAGACGAAGCCATGGAAGCCTCAGGTTGTGAACATGGATGAAGTGAAAGAAGAGGCTATCGACATCCTTCACTTCCTTTTGGCGTTCTTCAATCTGATGGACATGGGCCCAGAAGCGATCGTCGAAGAGTATCGTCGCAAGAACCTCATCAACTACGAGCGCGTTGCCGCTAAGATGGCCGCGCTGAAAGCGAGTCAAGATGAAGCCAAGTGAGATTTGCACCAACTGTAAGGTGTGTGGTCCTTCACTTACACCTGTCGCAGAAGGTAACGCAAAACTCATTCAAGGCGACTTAACTGCGCGCACCTTAGTCATCATGAACTACGTTGAGGATTGGGAGAACGTCCTCAAAAAATTGATGGGTAAGGTGCCTTATGCAGTGACCTTTGCGATGCGTTGCCTACCATCGTCTGATGTACAAACTCAGCGAATAAATTGTTCAATCTTTACTCGCCAACTTATCTGGGCATTCGATGCTTTTGTAGTTGAAGGTGATTGTGGTGACGACTTATTCGTTGGTGCTAACCGTGAGAGTGGCATCTCTTCATCGTCGTTAGGTCCTGTAGTGTTCATTAACTCATTCACTGGACTGCGTGCTTCTGACTACAGCCGCTTTTGTTCGGCAATCACGACGATGCAAGAACTCAAAAGTGGACGTGTCTTACGAAAGGCGGTTATTCAATGAAACACATTTGCGTTATGGGTGAGGGTAATAAAGCTCACATCATTGCACACAACGCTGCACAAGGTGAAGACGTATTCGTCTCTCGCTTTTCTGTTAACGCTCACGAAGCCATTCAACTTATGCCCCTTTATGCTGTCTCAGTTTGGGTGCCTCGTGCCGACCTTTACATTATCGTTCAAGACATGTGGCCTTCGGTGTTCTATTTTGAAGATGTCGCAGAGAAGTATGGCGCGATTCAAAACGTAATGTACGTCGTGGATGACGACATGAACGTATGCGCTGAACACATGCGTCGTTGGAATTCGCGCCCAGTTTGCGCAGCTAAAGTGAGTAGCGGCCTCGTCGCTGGAACGATCAGCATTGATGTTGGTGTACCATCCTCTCACGAAGGTGCAATGTACACTGAGTTCGCGCAGCAAGTCTTCGGCAAAGTTCAGCGCCTTCGTGTTACGAGCTTAGCTGCTATGTACTATGCCGAAGAGCTCGATCGCAAGATGTACAAAACGCTTATTCAGAACGGCCCATCGCTCGTCCAGAACTCATCGTAGCGTCGCTGTACGACAACGCACGGTCACCTTAGCAAAAACTCATCGTTTACTTTTGACTCAGACTGTGATAAAATAGATGTAGAGCAGTAAGTCAAAAGTAAACGAAGGAGAAGGAACGATGATTAAAGTGGTTATTGATATCATGGCCGAGACTCAGAATGAATTGATCGTTGCTACTGAGCAAGCTGAGCAAAAGGGCGTAACGCTGAGTGTGTTGAACTACGAAGGTCCAGGAGGAGGTTGGCCAGAAGTTGAGCTTAGCGGTGATGATACTGCAGTCACTGACCTCCTACGTGAATGGGGCTTTGAGCTAGAGGAGATGGAAAACATCACCTACAGTTGAGCGAGTAACTTAGATGGGAGGGCCTAGTGCCTTCCCTTATCTTTTGGAGGTACAATGGCAGCGATAACGAGACGACGAGTATTCGTTGTCTTTTTCAATGAAGAGGAGGTAGAAGAGGCTGTTGTGATGGCAGTTAGTGGTTCACTCAAAAAGGCAAAGATTTTAGCCTTAGAGGCCTACGATGAACTGAACGAAGCTTATCCAATGCAGACTCAACGACCAATTGAATGGGACGACGATGGTGATACAAGCACTTCAGGTTGTTGGTTTATAGAACGTTTTTGGTTAGATGAAATAGTGAAAGGGGACTCTCAATGAAAGTAACGGTTATTGGTATCGGGCACATCGGTCTTCCGCTGGCTCTTACGATCGACAAGAATACAAATTTTCAAGTTCAGGCTTTTGATATCAACGAAGGCGCCCTTGCTCAACTTCTTGTGCGAAGTGCGAACTTCATAGAAGAGGGCATTGACGAACTTCTTCAGACGCACGAAGTCACCACAACGAGCTGGATTCAAAAGAGTGAAGTGTACATCGTGACTGTTGGTACACCTGTCGCGAATCACTTCCAGCCTGATACCTCGGCAGTCGACAATGTTGTTTGGCATCTTTTTGAACAAAGGCTGATGGACGGGTCGCTTCTCATTCTGCGCTCAACCGTGCCGATTGGTTACACCATGAAGATCGCCGAACGCGCACTCATTGACTATGGCATGATCATCAATAGTGACTACCACTTGGCCTACTGCCCAGAGCGCATCGCTGAAGGTGTTGCACTAAAGGAGCTGGAAAGCCACCCCCAGCTGATTGGCACGGACTCTGTATACGATGCCAGCTACTATGCGGCACAAGCAGTTTTCAAATGGGTACCGTGCCACTCGATGACGTTCAAAGAAACAGAGTTTGCGAAGTTGGCGACGAATACATACCGTGCAATGCACTTCGCAGTGGCCTCCTATCTGCAGATGGCTGGGATGAAACACGGTGTTGACTTCATTGATGTGCGCGACAAGATGATGGATTCGTATCCGCGCCTCAGTCACTTGCCGACACCTGGCTTCACTGGTGGCCCATGCCTCCGTAAAGATTTTGCAATGCTTGGCCGTCCTGGTGACTTGGCATTTCAATCCTATATGACTAATGAAGAGTATCCTCGTTGGGTTGCAGAGACGTCTGTGAAGCGTGGCGAAACTGTTCTCATTTTGGGTGTCGGCTTCAAAGACAACTCTGATGATATTCGCGACAGCCTCGTTGAGACATTATACGCTGAAGTGAAGCGTGTGTCTGGAGTTGAACCAACTGTGTATGACCCAATGCTTCAACCCTGGACCTACTATACATTCTCATCGGGTGAGAAGATTGGCATCGTTGACCTCGAGACTGCAGAAGACATGGACTTTGACGTCATCATCTTCGGCAACCCTCTGACGAAGTATGGGGAACTGTTACACAAAATCATGTGTAAGAGCGCACTCTTCGTCGATCCTTTTGGATATCTGATGAGTTATCAAGTCGACAATTCAAGCTTCTAAAACTCATCGCAGCGTCATCGCACGACGACGCGTGGTGAACTCTTCAAAAAGTCACTATTTACTTTTGGGCTAAGCTGTGATAGAATAGATGTAGAGCAACAAAACAGTTTAGCCCAAAAGGAGAGTATCATGAATACGCCAGTTATCTTTCAATTCTCAATCAACGTCACTGGTCGCAGTATTACAAACACGATGACTGTTTTCTCTTCTGTCATTCGTCGACCAGACAATAACTGGATGGCTATGAAGGCAGATGCTGAGCGAAACGCTCGGCAACGAGTATCACAAAAGTTCCCACAACCATTCTTTACAATCACAGATGTCGTAGGCGTTGAAATGTCTCACGACGGTGTCATCATCATCGAGTAACAGTGAGGGGCTTCGGCCCCTCTTAACGAAAGGAAATTCGTACTATGCAACCAACAACAGTTTTAGTCACAGGCGATCGCGGCTTCATTGGTACATACATCGTCGAAGAGTTACTGAGTCAGGGTCATACCGTTATTGGCATCGACAATGACTCAAAGTACGGCCCTCAGTCAAAGTTTTATGATGCAAGCCCAAATTACGTTCACTACACTTTTGATGTTCGTGACGAAGCTTGTCTCTTTGCTGTCATGAATTACCACCGAATCAAACGCTTCATCTTCGGTGCTGCATTGATTGGCGGCATTCCGTACTTCCACCGCTTTCCGTACACTCTTTTGGCGACGAACGAACAAATTCTCGCAAGTGAATACAATGCGGCAATTCGTGCCTTAGAGGCGTACGGTGTCGATCGCGCTCTCGTGATTAGCAGCTCAATGGTCTTTGAAAACGCCTGGGGTTGGCCGTCGTATGAAGGTGATGAACTGAACTGCCCGCCGCCTTCGAGCTCCTATGGCTTTCAAAAGTTGTCTTGCGAGTATTTTGCTCGTGCTGCTTTTGATGAGTTTGGTTTACAGTACACCATCGTTCGCCCATTCAACTGTGTCGGTATTGGAGAAAAACGTGCTTCAGTCGATCATGAAGTTCAGAGTGGCAATGTGAAACTTGCGATGTCGCATGTCGTGCCTGACCTCATTCAAAAGTGTGCGAAAGGCCAGATGCCTCTGCGCATTCTCGGTGATGGCAATCAAGTGCGCCACTACACTTACGGCGCTGATTTGGCCAATGGTATCGTCACGGCGCTGTTTCATCCAAATGCAGTAAACAACGATTTCAATCTTTCATCGCCAGTGTCAACCACAGTTTTGGAGCTCGCGTCAAAGATTTGGAATTGGTATCATCCTAACGAAGAACTTCAAATCGAACACGATGAACCCTATCCCTATGACGTGAAGATGCGTGTCCCTTCTACGGATAAAGCGAAAAGCGTCCTTGGTTGGGAGGCCAAAACTTCGCTTGATGAAATGCTCGACATTGTTATCCCGTGGGTTGATCGGCAAGTTAAGGAAGGAAAGATTTAATGAGCACAACAGGATACATCTTCGGAGGACCAGATCGTTCTGGCAAAACAACGATTGCCAAAGCCTTAGCTGAAACGATCGGTGCACAGTACTACAAGAATGACAACCAGCGTGAGTTCTTTGAGAAGCGTCCAAACGAATTCAAACTTCTCACCGAGTATCAAGCACCATCTTTTGTACACTTTTTGGAGAACGTCACAATCCCAGGTGGTGTCGTGATTGATCGCTTTACACCTTGCGAATTCGCTTATTCGGCAGCTTACGAACGTGAAACGAACGTTCCGCTCATCATGGATGTAGACTGGCGTCTATCGAAGCTTGGCTTCATCTTTGTGTTTTGCTTTAAAAGCGAGTATTCCGAATGGGACGATGATTTGGTCGCAAAAGAGAAGGTGCCGTCGTTGATTCACAACTACTTACGCTATGCGCAAATCACGTCAATGCAGTTCGTCATCTTGAACACGACCAATCAGAATCTTCAAAGCCAACTTACAACAATCTTAGGGAAGCGCGTGTATGTCGCGACAGGAGGTAGATAATGAAACGAATGCTTTATGTTCTTCAACAGTCAATCCTTGACAATGACCGCAATTGGTTGAGTGCTGACTCAAACATCAACATGGCGTCCGGCTTCTTTCGTGCTTGGATAAACCACGACGACATGGAAGGGTATGAGGTCGATGTGATGATTGCGCCCATCGTTACTTTTGGCGACATTGTTGACTTCACTGACGTGTTCCCTACTCATCCACGATTGAGCTTTATCCAGACTTCTATGACACGTAACGCGGCCCTCAACCGTATGGACTTTCGTAGCTGGCAATGGTCGCAGATCATTCAGAACCGCCATTACGACGTCATCGTTACGTGTGTGCCTGAGTGGGTGTTGGGCATCAAGACAACTTACGACACACTGAAGATGGTGCCACCTAAGATTGTCGCTCAATGCTTTTGGCTTGACACTCCTATGATTGGTGAACCAAAGCAACCAGAAAGTGTCACACTTCAGTATCGACAAGCTGAAGGTTTTGCCTTGGCCGACTTAGTTGTCTTCACTTGCCAATCAACGAGAAATGCCTGGATTCAAAACGCTATCAAACTTCTCGCACCAAAGCCAATCACTGAAATTATGGCTAAGATGACAGTGTGGGACTTTGGATACTCAGAAGCAGAAGTCAAAGAGATGATTGGTGGTGGAACAGAACGACGACTCAATGATGTTGTGCGGATTGGTTTTCTGAATCGTATGGGTAGCGATGGTTACACTAATGCGTCTCTGTTCATCGATGCACTGCGCATTCTCAAAAGTGACCCAGACTACGCCAACAATTTTGAGGTTGTGTTTACGAATCCTTCAAAGCGTGTTGATGAGAATTGGCTCGAAGAAAACGTCCCCAACTTCGTCTCATTCATGGATGGCAAAACTCTGACACGCAAAGAGTACTTTCAGTTCCTGTATGAGTGTGACGTCACGGTCCACCTCTTCGTCAAAGAACGCTATGGCGGATGCGCGCTTCGTGAATCGATTGCAGCCGGCAATTACACTGTCGTTGCTAATTGCCATGAACAACAATCACTCGTTGCAGATGGTTCTCTTCGCGTCGACGTTAACCCTCTGACGAGTGACGACATTGCAGACACACTTCGTTACGCAATTGACGTTGTTCTTGAACGCAATATGCCTGCTGAGTACATTGACAACGCGAGTGACTTACAGCATGACACTGTACTCAACAACTACAGTCGTTGCTCTTTTGAAGAGACGACGAAAGCCGTCTTAGTTGACCTTGCCAAACTCATCGACGCGTCGTCGTAGAACGACACGTGGTCTTACTTTCCAAAACTCGCTGTTTACTTTTGAGCAAAGCTGTGATAGAATAGATACATAAGCAGCAACAAAAGTAAACAGCGAAAAGGAAAACACAATGAACATCGGAAACACTTACACCTACAGAACAAACGAACGCACATTCATCGTCGAAGATATCAAGATTCACTTAAACTTTGACGGACTTATGGAAACTCGTGCGATCATCCGCTTCATTGGTGGCTTTTACAATGGCAAAACTAGCAACATCATCATCACCGCAGAATTTCTTTCCAAATTGACCGAAGTTACAAAGTAACATTGAAGGGAGGCCAGCGAGCCTCCCAAAGGAGTCTTATGTACACAAACTATGATGGTCTTGTCGATTTTATCTTAACGAATGGAAAGCGTGTTAACCCACGTGCCAAAATGACAACAGAAATTTTAGGAGCAACAATCACTGTTCCAAGCAACATTTTCATTCGGCGTCAAGGTGGAAACACTCGCCTGATTGAGATGGAAACGTTTATGCTCCTTGGTGGCTTCTTTGACCTCACCGCATTTCCATACGTTTGCTCTGCGCGTTCAGTAGAACTGCTGTCAAAACAGTCAGACTATGGCCCTCGTGTAATGCGTGAAGGCAATTGGGAACGCGCAGTCACGGAGATTGTGAACAACACGGCAACTCGTCGTGCCATGATTTACTTCAATGACATGAACCAAGATTCAGATGACTTAGCTTGCACAACGTCTATGCAATTCTTAATTCGTGACAATCTTATTCACGGCATTGTTTCGATGCGCTCATGGGATGTTGTGTATGGTTTACCAGCAGACCTCTTCATGTTCAGTAACTTGCTTCAAGCGATGGGTCGTGCAACAAGAGGTTTTAGTGCTGGCAACGTAATTGTTCAAGTTGGTTCTCTTCACATGTATGAAGACACTGAACTCGTTGCTACACAAAAGGAAATCTGCGAATTCTCTACCAACTTCTTTGTGGAAAGCGCTGCTGACTATCTGTTTTACAGACATGCTGTAAACAAGCTTGCGCTTCGTCAAGCTAAAGTTGATGATTATTGGACATTCAAGCCAATGCCAGCAGCTTTCGCCCCTATCCATATCGGAGGTATCTAGTGACTGACCATGAAGAATGGAACAAAGTAGCAAAAGAAACATCAGTCGCCATTGACACTGGCAACCAGAAGTTCGCTACAAAACGCCTACTCCTTTTGATTCGCTATGGGCTTAAGATTCGCCTCAGTGACTACGGTACAGAGCGTCTTATCTCACTGATCAATCAGTATCTTGTAAAGTACTACGGAGGCTAAATGTGTAAATTCACTCACCTTCACGTTCACACTGAATCAAGTCCAGATGGTCTAACACCAGTGGACAATTTAGTTGCTCGTGCTGCGGAGCTCGGTTATGATTCTTTGGCGATGACTGACCATGGCACTCTGGCTAACGCCATTTCATTTTGGTCGCTGTGCATCGAAAAAGGTATTAAGCCGATCATCGGTCTTGAAGGGTACCTTTTGTGGAACGGAGCTCGTCACCACATCACTCTTAACTCGATGAGCCAAAAGGGTCTAATGAATCTTATTGACCTTTCAAATGCTGCTCATCGCAACTACACAAGTGGCTACCCTCTAATGACTGTGGACATGATGCAAGAGTACAACCAAGACATTGCACTATTCACTGGTTGTCCTGCTTCTCCAATCCACGCTGGTACCTTCGCAGATGGTGCTAACTTTGTCGGCACTATGAGCGACATTTTCTCAAATCGTGTTTGGGTCGAGATGATGTTTGTACTCGACGATGACTTCACGAGTCGCCCTCACGAGTATGCAAAACGTTTCAATCTGCCGTGTGTTGTTACAAACGACGTACACTTTCCATTGAAGTCTCAGTCACGCTCACACGTCATCATGACTGAGTGTCGTAAAGGCTACAGCTACAATTCACAGCGTCTTTGGCTGAAGAGCTGCGCGGAGATGCTCGCGGAAGGGTCCAAGATATTCGATTCAACAGACGTTGTGCGTTGGATGGAAACAGCCTACGACTTTAGTAGCAGCGTTGAACAGGCTCAACTGATGAGTAAGCCTACACTGCCTGGCGCTGAAGAGCTTGAAGACTCCTTTTGGAACAAAGTAAAAGCAAACTTTGCCACTTATCTTTCAGAGAATCCAGCTCGCTCATCAGAAGCTGAAGAACGCTACCATAAAGAAATTGGTGTTTTAGTTAAGCTTGGCTTCGTGGATTACTTCGTGATTCTTGAGGACATCATCGGTTGGGCTCGTTCAAAAGGTATTGTGATTGGTCCTGGTCGTGGTAGCGCTGCGGGTTCATTCATTTCTTACTTGTCACGCATCACGAGTATTGATCCACTGAAGCACGGCCTGTACTTCGAGCGTTTTCTTAACGCGTCTCGCAAAGAGTATCCAGACATTGACGTCGACATCGAGTCAGCACGTCGTCATGAAGTCATTGAATATGCCAAGATGCGATGGGGTGCAACACCTATTGCGACTTATGCCCGCTACTCTTACAAGAGTCTTGTTAACGACCTCGGTCGTATTTTGAAGATTGATCACGAACTCACCAAGAAAGCCTCAGAGGCTGATGTTGAAAGTGAAGCTTTTGAAAACTTTGCTGCAGCTCATGTCGATGTAGGACCTGCGTATGCAGCAATGGACGGACAAATTCGCCACGCAGGTAAGCATGCTGGTGGTGTTGTTATCACCGACCAAAAGATACCAATCGAGATGATTGGCGAAACTCTTGTTGCTGCATGGACTGAGGGTTATAACAAGCAACTCTCAAAAGCTGGTGTCGTCAAGCTTGACCTCCTTGGTCTTACTGCATTGTCACAGTTGAAACAAATGCGCGAGAAAGTTGGCTATCTAGGTCTCATTCCTGAAGAAGCTCCAGAAGCTATGGCAGTGTTCCGCAATGGTAACACACTTGGTATCTTTCAGTGGACTGGGTCTGATGGCATCCGTAACCTAACGATGAAGATTGCACCCAAGAGATTCACGGACCTCGTTGTGATCAATTCACTCTACAGACCTGGCGCTCTCGATGCTGGCACTGCTGAGCTCTACCCGTCACTTGAGGATAACCCACGCCTCATCCACCCGCTTATCGATGAGATTCTTCTCGAAACTCGTGGTGTCATCGTCTTTCAAGAACAAGTGATGGCTATTATTGCAAAAGTTACTGGCATCACTTTTGAAGAATCTGACATGGCACGTCGCCTCATCTTCAAGCCTCGTCCTGAGAGCCCTGACTGGGTTAAGCAAGCACAGAAAATGAAGGACGACTTCTATGCTGGAGGCGTTAAACAAGGTGTGTCAAAGAGTGTCCTCAATCAACTGTGGGATGAGATTCTCACACACACGCGTTACTCTTTTGTGAAGGCACATGCCACTGCTTATGCAGAGATTGCTTACGAAATGGCATGGTTCAAGGCTAACTACCCTGAAGCATTCTATGCATCGATGCTTGAGTACGATGCTGAGAATGTACAGTCCTACCTTCTCGAAGCTGCGTATCACGGCATTCAAATCGTGCGTCCACACATCAATCGGCCACTAAGTACGTACGAGTCTGAACCTGGCAAATTGTATCTTCCTTTAAGCGTTGTTAAGTTTCTCAGTCCAGACAGTGCAGATGCAATTGTTCAAGAGCTCAACAAGAAAGGCCCTTACACAAGCATTGAGGACTTTCGCAGTCGCATTCCAAAACGTACGTGTAATTCTCGCGCTTGTAAGTATCTTTGGGCTGCTGGAGCATTTGAAGAACTTTCAGGTGATACTGCATCGATCTTCAAAAACGAAGATTGTGAAACTCAGAAGGAACTCGAACTCGAAGCATTTGGCTACAACGTCCCTACGACTGCGATGGCACGCTACATCTTCTCTAAGTCGACTGACGATAGTCCAGTTGGATTCGTTAACTCTTGGAAAGACAAAAAGAATAAGCGCGGCAAACGCTATCGTGTGTATCACCTTCGCCCCTTTGGTTCCTTTTGGACTGATGATGAAGAGAAGATGGAGAAGATTCACAAAGGCGACATCATAAGCGCCGACAAGAACAACTGGGGCAAAGCGATCACCATCAAGCGTGTCAATATCAAGTAGGAGTACGTTATGAATAAGCTCATCACAAAAAGCCTACAGGAAGGCGAGGCAGGTTTTATTCTACGCTTTCCTAAGTCACTTCAGAATGAATTTGAACTGAAGCAAACTGACTGGATTGCGCAGTACTTTATCAAACACGGCAGCCTTCCATCGCTTGTACGCTTCAGTTCAGAGTTCCCTTACTTCTTGCCTGTAAACAGTGAAGACCCACTCACTGACCTTTTTGATACTGAGCTTGCTCATAAACGTAATGTGTTGTTTCGCGCAAAAGTTGCTGAGAAGCAATCAGAGATTCTAGGAGGGTCTGACCCACTAGAGATGGTTACTGAGCTTCACAGCGCTTTTGCGATCAACAGCACAGGCACTGTGTCATCCTCAACGTATGATAGAA
>ERZ795059.5152-NODE-5152-length-11969-cov-38.044569_pt1 | contig 11969 bp, 11 predicted proteins | sample MGYA00375143_ERZ795059 | MGnify/ENA primary metagenome ERZ795059 (study PRJEB30188, sample SAMN05720168) | activated sludge metagenome | isolation source: Anaerobic digester | place: USA | collected 2015-01-07 ... | reverse complement strand
TAACTTCATTCAATATTTCTTCTGGTATGGCCTTAGATGCACATTCGTTTTTGCCTTTCGTGGTATAGGTTGAACATGCCCAAATCTTACCTTTATTACGATTTTTTCTTTTATATTTAGCAATACAAATTCCGCATCGAATTAAGCTTGTATATCTATTTCTTGCAGGCTTGTGTCCTTTATTGTTAGACAACTCGCATCGTTGCTTTCTTAGTTCTTGAGCCATAAGGAAATCTTCAAGTGAAATAATAGGTTCATGATCATCTTCAATAACGTACATATCCTTTTCGCCTTTATTTCTTATTGTTTTCTTTGAAAGGTAGTCTTCTCTATAAGTCTTTTGAAGAACCAAGCTGCCAGTGTAGTTATAATTCACTATCATATTGAGAATGGTTGACTTGTTCCATGTACAATCTTTTAATGTTCTTATGCCTTCCTTGTTTAGAATGTTAGCAATCATCTGAACTCCACATCCATCTAGGTACATCTTGAATACTCTTCTTACGAGTTCTGCTTGTTCAGGTATGAGCACTAGTCTTCGATTAACTATCTTGTAGCCATACATATCTTTGCCACCCCAGAGAATACCTTTTTCATAATCCCTTTTAATTTTCCATTTCATGTTTTCTGAAACTGAGCGTGCTTCTTCCTGTGCAAATGAAGCTAAAAAGGTTAATACCATCTCACCTTCAGCACTCAAGGTATGCAAGTTCTGTTCCTCAAAGAATACATCGATTCCTAATGCTTTTAATTCTCTAACTGTCTTTAACATCGTGAATGTGTTTCTTGCAAATCTTGATATGGATTTAACAACGATCATATCGATTAGGCCAGCCTTACAATCGCTTATAAGCCTTTGAAACTCTTCTCTTGTATCTTTTGTTCCAGTCAATGCTTCATCTGCATAAACTCCAGCAAATTCCCAACCTTCGTGCTCTGATATCATCTTGTTGTAATAACTTACCTGAGCAGCTAGGGAATGAAGCATGGCATCTTTACCAGTTGAAACTCTAGCGTATGCGGCTACTCTAGTTTTCTTTTGTAACTTTGGTAACGCATCTATCTTGGTTATCCGTTTCTGATCCATTTTGGTCCTCCTTCTTTGGTAGTATATATATCACTCTAAAACGATTATTTATCAAGTCATTAGCCCGATAAAGACTATCTTTTTTGATACAATATTTGCTTGCCAAAACAGAATCGGCTTTTAGGAAATCAGCATCGTTTAATATTCCTTTATTCTTCATTGCAATAATGTGTACAAGCGATGAATAGTACTGTTCTATATTTTTTGTATTCATTGCTCATTACCTCTTTTCGTCCTGGTTTTTGCAAAGCAGGAGATGCTACAATAGATTCTTTTGCTGTTTCCATAAGCTACAAATTCAGAGTTGCAGCATGGACATTTGAAGGTATAAAATGCGTTTCTTTTTACGTCATCCTTATGAGAATTCCACCATGCCATTCTGCATTTATCAGAGCAAAACTGACGCTTCTTTTTCCCAGGCGTTTGCTTTACTCTTATGCCACAGTTTTTGCAGGTTCCATATAAATCAGGATTGTTGTATTTTGCTGTACACACACTTCTAACCGCACTAGGAGTAAGAGATAGTTCTTTTGCTATCGCCTTATATCCCATGCCAGTGTTTCTTAATTCAAATATTTTATTTCTTAGTTCTTTTTGCATACTATCTGCCTCCTCATAAGTCAAATGGGAAGTCGAGACGCTTTTGCCAAAAGAAAATGAAAAAAGCCTACCAGAATGAACTCCGATAGGCTGTATGTCATATTATTCTATTTTTTAAGTTGTTTAATAACCTGATTAGTACCCGTTGCCGCTAGACCAGATGCACCGCCAAGAACGATGGCTAAAACAACATTTGGTGCTGCAATAATATCTGGGATAAAATAATAGCAGACAACACCAGAAATGACTCCCAATACGAGTCCAATCAAAGGATAGAAATGACTAACCTTTTCGTTATTGTTTGTTGCTTTCTTTATGACTTCGATAATGGCATATACTGCAGCAACAATTGCAGGTACGCTAATAATAGATAAGTATTCCATAATAATCCTCCTTATTTATGTGCTTGCTTATTTAGATGTTCTTCAATGTCATTAATAGCAGTTATTACAGGACCATCACAGCCTTGTTCTTTTAATCCTTTAAGACATGCAAGTACACCTTTTGTTAAAATTGTTTGTTCTTCTTTAATTACTTTAATATCATCATCTTGCTGATTGTTTTTAAGATAAAACTTGTAAACACCTAAAACGACTCCGAGAATTACTCCCAGAGCCGTTATCACAGATGCGATAGTTATGATTTGTTCAGCCATAGCTATTTCTCCTCTTTTTCTTTATCCTCTTCTTCCTTCTTAGGTTCTTCTGGCTTTTTAACCTGACCTAAAATAGATGAAAGATCAATAATGATCTCACCTTCAAGTTCTAAGTATTTAGGCATAAGTGACCTCCTTATTGTAATGAGACATTAAGTGCACCAGCTCTGAAGATAGGAATATATCCAGAAGGTACAGATATTGAAGTACTTAATGCTCCCCACATAATTGGTGTTGTCGCTGTTTTAGAAGTGAAAATTCCAAAGTGAGTAATTGTACCCCAAGTTGAAGTTGCTTCTGGAAAGAAAATAATATTTGAAGAATTGGAAATAGTACCTTCGCTTGCTGCATCCATTAGCATTGTATTTGACTGGTTATAGTTTCCAATCAGAACCTTTGAGTATCCAGTTTCTGAAGCAGGTTCAGTAAAGTTGTTTCCGCTTGCATCTGGAGTTGTTGTAGATAAACCAATATAGCAAGTTGATGCTAATGAGGCGTACTGACTTCTTCCAAAGAATGCATTTAAAATGCTGTTTGCTGTGTTTTGTGTAATCATGATTTTATCCTCCTAAATTTCATATTTTATTAATCGTGATGTTGTCGTGCTTGTAGTGTTTGTGAATTGATAGTCAAAGACTGGACTTAGTAGATTGCAATTAGAACTATAACCTGAATAAATCTTATTTCTTGATAAGTACTCATTACTGCCGTTAGGTCCATACATATTAGTTCCAAAGTATGTATTTGATGAGGATGAACCTAACTTTGAAGCCAAACAAATAAATGGATTATTATCATCCCAACCAAGTGCTTGAATACCTCGCCAGCTTTGACTTGCTGTAATGTTCATATAGTAAGAAAGTTGTGTTTTATTAGTAGCACCATTCTTATATGTTTCAACATCCCTTGACGTATAATAAGCACCTGTTACATCTGGCATCCAAACTGCATCATTACCAATAAAGTCCTCAATTCCACGATACTTCATTCGGTTATTTGCTGTTAAGTACCCAGTTGAAGTTTCAATTGAGTCTGTTCCACCAGTTGTTTGATTATAGCTAGAATAACCATTGATAATGTTTGTTGATCTCTTATTGGCAAATTCAATAAGCCAAAGGAAAGTTAGAATCGTATGTTCATAATATCCATAAGGTTTATATCCTTCACCATTTGCTTTTGCATAAGTTGTCCACTGTAACGCTGAGTAATTTATAGACGTTGATTTACCTGATTTAGATACCATCATGTTATTTTCTTGAAATGATAGATATTTACCCACAAGAAATGCATCTGATTTGTACCAATTGCCAGCACCCTTTTTATATCTAGCAACAGCTATATCGGTAATGTTGTCTTCATCATCTTTTCCTATACGCCACCACATCTCTGGGATTGAGATAAACAAGCTATCACCAACAGTGACTTCAGTTATTGTGTTATAAGGGAACTCATCATCAAAGTCGCTTGTAACTAGTCCAGTTGTTGAATCAATAGTATATGTTTTACCAATTGAATCATCTGTTCTTGTCAAAGCTACTGATGAATCATACATTCCGCTAACACCGAATACCCTCGTTGTCATGGCATTATTGCTTGTAAAATCACCATAATCTGTATGTGCTACGATTATAAAATGGTTTATTGAACCTTCTATTACTGAAGTATTTGAAAAATCAATTAAAACATCTTCAGTTGATTCAGCATCATGTTCTATAGTCTTTTCTAAAACCTCATCTACATAAAAATCAATTGATGAAACCCCTGGTTGAACGTTAGTAAAAAGAATACCTTCATCTGTGTAAATGATAAAAGGATTATTGTTATATTGTTTCTCAACTGTCTCACTGTTTCTAAACCCTTCACCAGTAGCAATAACTTTTATGTTATGGAGTCCATAGGTATTAATATATTGTTTAAGATCTAAATTAATGGCCATTAGATACCCTCCTTTTTTTCGTAAGTTAAAACATCATCAAGATAAACATGATGAGTAACGTTCGCTGATTTACTTTGTGCGTAATCAATATTTGATAATTTTAAAACATAATCGTCTGTAATAATTACTCTGTCGCTTGATATAGCAAATACCTTTTCAATTATATTTATTTGAAACTGAAACATATCCCAGCCACTAGAACTACTACTATTCTTTCTATATTTGACATCATAGAAGTGAGTTCCTGTTGGAGCTTCAAGCCATAGTTCCATTGGTGTAGTTGCTATTTGATTTTGAGCATTTAATAACACATCAGAATCAACATTTGTACTTTGAGATAATGCAACATCCATTTTTCCTATAAGACCATAGTCATATCCAGATTCTGTACTTTGCATCCATAAAAGTTTTATAGTCTTCGTATCTTCAGTATTTATAATTTGAATTCTTGCAATGGCAAAACTACCATTTATGCCTGTGTTTGTAGGCTTAAAATATCCATCTGAATCTTGAATAAATGTATAAGTAGTTCCGAGCGACTCAACCATTACAGCAATAGGCTCTTCTAGCTTTACCTCTTCATGAAAGAATTCTTCATCGTCATAGAATAAAAGCTTTTGAGAATATATCGGAAATGATGTTTTAAGTATAAATTCACCCTCTTCTACTCTAACTTTTGGTCTTTTAAGATGAGGTTCTTCATCTGCGATTACTTCGATTTTCACATTAGCATCCATTGAATCAAAAGAAACCTCACCTGTATACATCGAATAGAAAAATTCATCAGTAAGTTCATAATCATCTGTTCCATTACTCTTTTTATACACTTTGATTGCTTCTGGAAGCCAATATCCAAAGGCACTCTTCAGATAGATCTTATATTTTAATCCATTACTTATCTTTGTGCTTGTATCTGTTGTAGAAATGTACTCATCAAAGACCTTATTGATAGAGTAAATAGAGAAAACTATTGCACCACTTTTACCAGATTCGTTCATTAATGGATTTACACAAGTTGCTTGAATTGAATAATCTTTTTCCGCTTCAAACTTACTGATTAGACTAAATGTTGTCCCTGTCTGATAAAAAGCAAGCTCTCCACCAGAATAAACATTAAATCCTTTATTAAAATTGCCATTTGTACTTGGATTTGTGATTGTAATTGTATCGCTACTTCTTGATATAGAGGGGACATTTAATGTCGGCATTTCTCTTGCTCCTTCAAACGTACCCTCAATCCCAGCAATAATTACTCCTTGTGCGATATTCTCTGCTATAAATGTCTCTGGTTTAAGAATCACAACTTTATCATATAGTTCATCATCAGGTACAATAACCTCTTGATTTCCATTAGCAAAGTCCAATACTATAGTTCCTTCTGTAAGGTTTCCTAATGAGAATTGTTTTTTAGTACCATCTTCTCCATCAATTGAGACAGTTGAAATGCCAATATAAACAACATCTTCACCATTCTTATTTTTCAGTTTTATGTTTGTATTTCTCATTGGTTACCTCCTATGCTAAATTTAAGTTCATATCATCTTGCTCTCCTTCATAAATTTGATAGATTTCTAATACGTCATTAATTTGTACTGGATTATGCCATGAAGAAGGATCGAATGTTATATCAGCAAATAAAAGAGCATCGTGTTCAATAGTTCCTATAAGAGGTTCTAAATTCACAATACTTATATTTGTGTTTAATATTGTATTAAATGCATTAGCGTTTATATTTAATGTTTGTTCTGCGTCAAGAGTTTCAATTATTGCATCACAAGTATCAACAAAGCTTTCTTCTATATTGACTAAACATGGCTCAACACTTGCAAGTTCTGAATCAAAGAATGTTTGATATACAGTTCTTGTTTTGAGATAATCTTCACCATAATTCAATGCTTCAAGTCTACTTTCATTGTTAAGAATAAATGTTTCTCTTACACCCATTGACTCACCAGCTGAATAAATCTCTAGCCTTAAGTCATCAGTGAATTTAGAGGAGATGTCGGATTCTTGAATCATACTATTAAGGCTTGCCATTGATGACTCAATTTCTGCTTTGTAAGTTTCAGTAAATCTAAGTAAACGAATTAATAGTTTTTCTACTTCTGCCTCATTATCCGAAGTCATCTCTACTCTAGATTGCATCTTTGCAATTTCAGATTTAATCATTACGCTTTCTTGCTGCATAAGATTTTCAGTAAAGCTATCAGCATGTAATACTATTCCTTTTTCCATTTCACTTTGAATGTTTCCAACACAATCAATTAACTCTGAGATCATAGGATTAGCAATGTTTCTGATTAAATCTGGCATAGATATTGTCGCTCTACAAGAAACCTGCGAATTTGCTCTTCTACAAATTGCTTTATTAAGATTTGAAGATATGCTTGAGACATTGGCAACAATAGATATAAAAGATGAACCTTTAAAGTTTTCTATCTGTGCTGTTACTGAAGTCTCAGAATTAATGATCAGCCTTATCAGTCTCTTATTTTTAACCGAAACCAACGCTTCAGCTACTACTCTGGAAACATGATCCACATTGATCCTTAATGGATTACTGTTATTGAGTGCTGCATCACTATAGCTGTTTGATACACTACTGGATATAATACTCACAATATCTGCAAAACTCATATTAGAGGTTTCAAGTAGAATATTTGGCACTTCTGCAGTTACTTTAACGCTATTATAATTTATCGTCATCTTCGCATTAATCATCATGTAATGGAAGATTGTGGAATAAAGATTTTTGTATAAGTCCTCAAGAGTAATGATCGCATCAAAGATTGTCATGCTATTTTCATTCACCATAAACGATGAATCAGCATTTCTTAGTTGTAAGTTTCCATTTATAGCACTATCAACACTTGCATCAATATTTAAGCCTTTTGCAGTAAGATTGGTTATATTACCTGAAGACTCAATTTTATTAGTAATGTCTGATTGTAATGCACTTAATTCAGGAACAGATAACAAACTATCAGTACTTTGCACTGATTCTATATCCGCAATTCCATCCTGAGTGTTGGCTTCATCTTTTAAGATATCAATTAAGACGTTTATTTTTCGAGCAAGTTCAATTAAAGCAGAGCCATACAAAGTATCTGGCTCAGTTGTATCACTTACACCTCTATAATCATTTCTTCCTACATATCCTTCATAATCATTATCGTACTGCCAAATGAAAGTTGAGTTTATTAGATTTTGAATGTTGAATCTAACTGCATTAAATCTTCTAGCAGTAAAGTTCATTGGAAGCCAGTCAATTAAAAAGAACGTTGAAAACTTAGTGTTCTCATATGAAGCAACTGTATCATTCCATTCAAGTCCTACTTCGGTTAAGGCATTATATAAGCAATCCACCATTTCGTTCCATACTGTTTTAGCAAATAAAGAGGTGTTTTCCTTATAAACCAAAGCATGGTAGGCTTGTTGTCTTTCAGAATTATCTGTCCAATTCCACTTTGGATAATCTTTTCTAAGCTTCAATTCTTTCATAAGTATCACCCAAACTTAGCAATGGCTGCACCAGTGTAAATGTTCTTCATATTTGTGTTTTTTACAACGTAAGCAGTATTATCACTGAACTTAAAGAAAATCCCGTTATATCCTTCTTGTGCATTAAATGTGCCTTGATCATCAGCTGGGATTGAATTTCCAATCCAAAGTCCGTCTGCAAACTTTTTAACTAGTCCAAAATCTTTAGTCAAGCCTGATCCTGATCCTAATTGTAAAAATGGGAAATCTTCATCTTCTGTTGTATAACCAAGTTTTAGTTTTAAGTCACCACCTCCGTTATAAACATCAAATCCGTTAGCAGTCATTTGCGAGAAGCCTTCAGAACCTCCTGGCTGACCAGCATAGTACTTGCCACCATAAATAGTAGCATCACCTGACATATACGCATTTCCGTTTTCATCTACAATGAATTGATTATTGATGTTGATATTTCCGCCTATAACTTCAATCGAACCTTTGAATTTGTAGTTACCTGACACAGGATCAAAGTAAAGTTTATCTTCAAGTGTACCAACACCACCTAATGCCTGCATTCTAAACTCATCAGCGTTCATTATTATTTTGGCGGCATTATCTCCTCTTTCAATGGTCAGACCATTATTTTCAGATATCTTAACGCCATAGTACGAAGTGTTTTTAGAAACGGTTTCTTTTTCAGTTTTAACTAAATCCGCTTCAAGAGTTGCTTCACTTTCGCCAACTTCAAGTTCTATGTTTTTTGATACATAAGGCTTTGCCTTAATCCCAATAAGTCTTACATTTTCATCAATTCCTAGTTTTGTAAACTTCAAGTGAAGTTCGTCACCTACGGTTATCTCTTTACTATTTCTAATAGTTATTGAATAGGTAGGATTAACTCTTGATGTTTTTACTGTTTTAGAAATAGAGACAACATTATCATCAATAATTTCTACAGGTTCTTCTCTACCTTTGTGCCTATAAAGCGATACTGAATAGAAATCAAAACCAACATCCATGTTTAGCTTATCTGCCAGTTTTAAGATAATGCTTCTCACTGTTGATTCTTCATTTACCTCAAATGTTGTTATCGTTTGTGAGTCAACAATACCGATTTGAAATTCAGTACCTTCAAGTATCTTTGCTAAAATCTGTCGTGGCGTACCTGTTTCCACAAATGAAGTTTTTGAATACTCATTAAGTCTATATGAGACGTGTTCACAACCTATTTTTAATACATATAGCCCTCTTGAAAGAGAACGAGCTACAGATATTACATCGTAATAATCACCTTCGTAATTAACTACAAGATCTGTGTTCGTTACTTTTTCTAAGAGTTCATCCGTAAGTAAAGTTTCAAATGATAAGGTCTTAACACCTTTGAGAGTAATGTCAGTTTCACAAGATAAAACTTTATCTACTTCAGTCTGTAATGGACCGCTTTTTAAGTAAATTAAAAATGACATCTTATTACACCCCCATTGCTCTCTTATAAGTAAAGTTTCTACTGCTTTGGATTTTACCTGTTGCAGTAGCAATTTCCTCCCCATCTAAATAAACTGGAACACTTACTTCTATTCTTTGCGTAGACTCACGCATCTCATTGATGCTACCAAGTCCATCTTTTACACTATTTTTCAAAGATAAATACACATCGCTGATACTATCAAGGATTGATTTCTTTGCTTCATCGCCATCAATATTGGTATGAACTTTGAAATTAGCTTCCTTTGACAATCCATTAAATGCATCGTTTATTCTTTCTGTAGCACTATCAGCAGATTTAACTGCTTCAGCTGAACCATCATCAATACCCTCAGCCATTCCTTCCATTAACATGTCACCAACCCATGCCATCTTCTTAGATGGTGACTTAATACCGAAGAAGTTCTTAATACCACTCCATAAGTCACCAGCCCATGAAGAAACTTTGTCCCAAATCCAGCTTGATAGACCTTGAATACCCTCCCATAATCCTCTAACTAAGTTCTTACCTACATCTGACATCTGACCAAAGCCTGAACCAAATGCATTGACGATAGAACTTACAATTTGAGGTATAACCTTAATAAGTTCTTGAATGATCGTTGGTAAGTTTGTTATTAAAGCCATAAAAAGCTGAACTCCAGCCATTATGATTTTATCGATGTTACCAATCAGTGCATTGACAATACCTGTAATAATCTGTGGAATCGCAGTTACTATTGTTTCAATGATTGTAGGGAGATTTTCTATTAAGGACACAAGTAATCTAATACCTGCATCGATGATTTGAGGTATCGCCTCAAAGACAGCATTAATAATGCCTTCTATAATCTGAGGTATAGCCTCAATAATTGCAGCAATAATAGTCGGTAAAGCTTCAACTAAACTAGTCAGTAGTTCAATTCCAGCATCGATTATCTGCGGAATCGCATCCAGTAAAAAGTCAACAATTGAGATGATAATCTCTGGAAGTGACTGAATTAAAACTGGTATTGCAGTAATTATTCCATCAGCAAGTCCTTTTACTAATTTCAAAGCGGCATCAAGTATCAAAGGTAAATTATCAACTAGTGTTTTTACAAGCTGAGCAATAACTGCCACTATTGCAGGTATTAACTCTGGAAGTGCATCTGATATTCCGTTTGCTAAAGTAACAACTAAGATAATTGCAGCTTCAAGAATTTTAGGAAGATTTGCTAGGATTCCATTTGCTAAAGTCTTAACTAGTTTTATTGCACCTTCCGCTAGCTTTGGCATCGCTTTAAGAACACCCTCAAGTAATGAAAAAACAATCTCAGATGCTGTATCAATTAAAACATCAAGATTGTCCATAATCGCACTTGCTATCGATTCAACAATAGTCAAAGCCATCTTCATAATTTGAGGAATATACTTAAGAATCATATTAAGAAACTTAGGTAAAACCTTACCTACAACTTCTGACATTTTGGAAACATCACCATTGCAGTCCTTTATTCCTTTTGTGAACTCGCTAAGTAATGAAACACCGTCAGTAGCAAGATCGGTTAAAATCGGTAATAGAATTGTACCTAAAGCATTCTTTAGTGCTGTAGAGCCATTCTTCAAATATTGAAGTTGATCATCTAAAGCACCATAAGCATTAAGCATTTCATCCGATAATACATAACCAGCCTCATGTGCTTGTTCACCGAGTTCCTTCATTCTATCTGCACCAGATGTAATTATAGGATTTAACTCTTGAGCTGATTTACCTAGAATCTGCATTGCTAACGCATCACGTTCAGTTTCGTTCTCTATTTTTCCTAAAGCATCGATAACTTCCCAATATACGTCATCTGAATTTCTTAATGATCCATCCGCATTCAATACGCCAACACCAAGTTTCTCATAAGCTTCTACTGATAGTTTTGTACCATCTTGAACAGCTTTCATGGACTTGATTTGTTTTGCCATTGACTTTGTTAAAGTATCAGTTGAAACATCAACCAACTCGGCAGCGTACATATACTCTTGAAGTTTATCTGTAGCAATACCTGTAACAGTACTTTCTGTTAAGACAGTATCAGCATAAGCAGCACCTTCCTTTGTCATGCTAATTAATGCCTTACCTGCCGCAACAGCAGCCGCTGTAACCGCAGCAAACGCTGCAGCCATTGTTACTCCCACAGCCTTACAAACAGAGCCTAAAGCTTGAAATCTTGGTGATGATTCTTCCGCTTTTTTACCTGAATCGGCAATTTCATCACCCATTTTATCGGCTGACTTCTTTGCTTCATCCATTTCTTTTCCAGTAGAATCTAGAGCTGAAGTATTATCCTTTAGCTCTTTTTCCATCTGGTTTAGTTCTGCTTGAGCATTGTTTAATTGGACTTTCCAGTTTTGAGTTCTTTTATCGGTCTCACCGAATGAGTCTGAAGCATTAGAAAGAGCTGAACGCAAAGTCTCAATCTTCTGTTTTTGAGAATCGATAGATTTTTCGAGCACTTGATTTTTAGCTGTTAAAGCATCAACCGAGTTATCATTCTTATCAAACTGAGAATCAACTAGTTTCATTTCAGATCCTAAGACCTTAAATGATTGGTTAATTTCTGCAAGTTGTGATTTAAACTCTTTCTCGCCTTCAAGACCTATCTTTAAGCCAAAATTCTCTGCCATTTGCGTTCACCTCCTTTAAATATTGTCTGGGATAATGTCCTCAATAAAATGTTCTACCTTAGGTTTTGAAATACCTGTGTATTGCTTAT
>ERZ795059.5151-NODE-5151-length-11970-cov-9.596055_pt1 | contig 11970 bp, 10 predicted proteins | sample MGYA00375143_ERZ795059 | MGnify/ENA primary metagenome ERZ795059 (study PRJEB30188, sample SAMN05720168) | activated sludge metagenome | isolation source: Anaerobic digester | place: USA | collected 2015-01-07 ... | reverse complement strand
TTCCGCTGGTGTTCCTGCAGAACATCACCGGCTTCATGGTCGGCTCGAAATACGAGGCGGGCGGCATCGCCAAGGATGGCGCGAAGATGGTGACGGCTGTCGCCACGGCGCGCGTGCCGAAGTTCACGGTCGTGATCGGCGGCTCTTACGGCGCAGGCAATTACGGCATGTGCGGGCGCGCGTATTCCCCGCGCTTCCTGTTCATGTGGCCGAACGCGCGCATCTCCGTCATGGGTGGGGAACAGGCGGCAAGCGTGCTGGCGACAGTGAAGCGCGACGCGATGGAAGCCAAGGGCGAGAGCTGGGCCGCGGAAGCCGAAGCGAAGTTCAAGCAACCAATCCGCGACCTCTACGAACGCGAAGGCTCACCGTATTTCTCGACCGCGCGCCTTTGGGACGATGGCGTGATCGCCCCGCAGGACACGCGCCGCGTGCTGGGGCTTGCGCTGTCAGCCTCACTGAACGCGCCGCATGGCCGCGCCCCGGATCGCGAAAGCGCGTTCGGCGTTTTCAGGATGTAGGTCCAATGTTGGCGGACGCACGGTTCGTATCAGTGATCGTGTCGGCTCTGCTGGTGATGGCTGTCCTGTTAATTACTGGCGGGGCACTTGATGGGCTTAGCGAAAGCGCAGCGTCTTTCGTTGGAGTGCTCGTTGGATCGGTCATCGGGTTTCTGGGACTGATAATCGCGGCGTTGTATAACGCTGATCTGAATCGACAGCAGGCGGCTGACGAGGAGCGGCGACGACTACGGAGCTATTCAATCCTGCTGTTTTCTAAGCTTCGCTCGCTCGCAACCAACTGCGGCGGTCTCGCAACTATCATAAAAACGAATGGCTTTGTTACGGTCGATAATCTTCAAACTCTCTCGCATCTCATTTCCACCATGCGAGACGATGAAACATCAAACGCGCGTCTGCTCGATCTAAAAATTCAGGTCGACTATAGCGACGTCGTTTCTGGCTTGGAGGCAATGGAAGGGTTCGCCGCGATTCCGATTAAGTCGTGCTCGGTTGTTGGTGGCGTATATCAAACTCACCCGGCCATGCGAGATGCGTTAGTTGATTGGCTTTTGGCAAGTTGCGAGGAGGCAATCTCATTGCGCAAGAAGCTCTCCAACGCTCTCGGAATTGATGACATGGGTCCCCATAATCTTCAAACTTTCAACTTGCGAGTTCCTGTGAAGGTTGATGGCTCTCCGACTCCTTCGGAGCCAAAGGGTCGCCAATGAACACCGAAGCTCTCAACGCTCTGGATCAGACAGTCACCATAGCGCGTGAGCGGGCGAACGGGCGGATTCCGGTGGTGGGAATTGCCGGGCCGCAGGGGTCGGGGAAGACGACGCTGGTGGCGGCGTATGCGGCGGCGCATCGAGGCGCGGCGCATTTTTCGCTCGATGATGTTTATCTGCCGGCGGGGTATCGGCGGTTGCTGGCGCAGAGTGTTCATCCGCTGTTCGAGACGCGGGGGCCGCCGGGGTCGCACAATCTGGTTCAGTATAACGAGGCAATCGACGAGCTGCTGGAGGCGAAGGTCGGCGCGCAGACTTTCCTGCCGGCGTTCGACAAGGTGCTCGACAATCCGGTGCATGCGACGCGCAAGCCGGTGTTCCGCGGCACGCCGAGCGTGATCCTTGTCGATGGCTGGTGCCTGGGAGCTACGGGGCAGACGCCGGAGCAGTTGGCGATCCCGTGCAACGAGCTGGAGGCGAAGGAAGACGCCAAGGCCGAGTGGCGGCGCGAGGTGAACGAGAATCTGGCTGGCGCGTACCAGAACGCATTCGCGCGGCTGGATGCCATTCTCTACCTGCAGGCGCCGTCGTTCGAGATTATCCAGCAATGGCGCTGCGAGCAGGAGGAGGGGCTGCTGGGCCGGGCGCTGACCGATGCCGACCGCCAGCGGATCGCCCGCTTCGTGGCGCATTTCGAGCGCATCACGCGCCATATGATGGCCGGTGGGCGGCGTGCTGACATCGAAGTGCTGCTGGACGCCCGCCGCAATGTTTCGGAAGTCCGCCACCTGACGGCGTGACGAACCGCCCGCGCAGGTCTACATCACTCCAAAACGGAGCATTCTGATGGCCTACGAACACATTCTCCTCGATGTCTCGCCGGAGGGCACGGCGGTTCTGACGCTGAACCGGCCCGAGAAACGGAACGCGTTCAACGCGCAGGTGATCGAGGAATTGTCGGATGCGTTCGAGACGCTGGCGAAGAACCCCGAATGCCGGCTGCTGCTGATCCGTGGCAATGGTCCCGTGTTTTCGGCGGGGGCCGATCTCGAATGGATGAGGGCGGCCTCGCACTATTCAGAGCGCGAGAATGAGGAAGACGCCTACGCGATGGCGGAGATGCTGCGCCGCCTGTTCGAATTGCCGCAGGTGACGATTGCGTTGCTGCATGGCGCGGCGATGGCCGGTGCATGTGGGCTTGCGGCGGCGGCGGATATCGCGATCGCGCGCAAGGGCACGATCTTCTCGTTCTCCGAAGTGAAGCTCGGCATCATTCCGGCGACGATCTCGCCCTATGTGATCAACGCCATCGGTCCGCGCTGGGCGCGTATGCTGTTCGTGACGGCTGAGCGGTTTGAATCCGACTTCGCGGCGAAGGTCGGTCTGATCCATCACGAGGTCGAGGACGAGATGGCGATGGAGAAGCTGGTCGAGCACTATGCGGATCTGACCTATGCCGCGTCTCCGGCGGCGGTGGCCGATACCAAGTTCCTCGTTGCACGCGTGACGGGCGAAGAGATCGACGCCAGCCTCGGCCATCTCACCGCCAAGCGCCTCGCCCATCGCCGCGTGAGCGAGCAGGGCAAGGAGGGGCTTTCCGCCTTCCTTGAAAAGCGCAAGCCGAAGTGGGCGCGTTAGGACTCGGGTACGGTCTGAGGGGCAGTAACCATGAGCGGTGAAATCGAAGCCGTTGGCGCTGCAGCGACGGCGGGCCTCGTCGCTGGCGCGATCGAGACCACCCCGACGCCGGACGACACCGTGCACGGCGCGGAGGCGCATGGCGTCTGCGCCAATTGCGGGGCGAACCTCACCGGGAATTTCTGCGCGACGTGCGGGCAGCCAGCGCATGTGCATCGCACGCTTGGCCATATGGTCGAGGAGTTCCTGCATGGCCTGCTGCACTTCGATACGCGCGCGTGGCGTACGCTGCCCATGCTGGTCTTCCGCCCCGGCACGCTGACCCATGATTATATTCACGGCAAACGCGTGCGGTTCATCTCGCCGCTGGCGATCTATCTGCTGTCCGTCTTCACCATGTTTGCCGTCTTCGCCTTCACAGGCGGCGCGCCGATCGAGGCGGATGAGAAGCCTGTTGAAGTGGTGGTGGTCGAACCGGCGACGCCCACATCGGTGGCGCCCACACCGGAGACAGGAGCAGAGGATAACGCTGCCGCAGACGTCGACGAAGTAGAACCCGGCACGTTGCACGAGCGGGATGACGTCTTCGAGCAGATCAAGCACGCGTATGAGAGCGGCCAGATTAAGGTCGAAACGCCGTTCCCGTACCTGGACAAGAAGATCAAGCACAAGCTGGAGAACCCCGAGCTGGCTTTCTACAAGATCCAGAACGCGGCGTATAAATTCGCCTTCCTGCTGGTGCCGATCTCGTTGCCGCTGGTGTGGTTGCTGTTCTTCTGGAAGCGCGGGTTCACGCTGTTCGACCACACGGTCTACATTCTCTATTCGCTATCCTATGTGTCGCTGTTGTTCATCGTGATGGCGGCGTTCTCGCGGGCGCCGGACTTCCTGCAGGGGCTTATCCCGTTGCTGCTGATAAGCATTCCCGTGCACGCCTACTTCCAGATGAAGGGCGCGTATTCGCTCGGATGGTTCTCGGCGTTGTGGCGCGTGCCGGTGATGATGATCCTGGCGACGCTGGGGCTGTCGTTCTTCCTGATCGCCATCGTCCTTGTCGGCCTGACCGGCTAAAGGCGCAGTTTGACGCCGGCTGAAATGCTGGTGTTGGTGATGTCGAAGCCGTCGGTCTCGCCACTGGCGCCGGCTTGTCCGGCTTCGACCGATACGCGCAGGGAGCGCATGCGGGCTTCGGTGTAGACCACGAGGTTCGAGGTGAGGCGCGCCTCGACGCCGGCGATGGCCTGCAGGTTGAGGCTGGTGTCGGTGGAATCGGTGATGACGCCGTCGTCGATGTTGACGCTGGCGACGCCGATGCCCGCGCCGATGTAGACGTTGGCGCGGCTGTTGACGCGGAAGTCGCGATAGCCAATGGCGTCGAGCGAATAGGCGGAGAGGCCGGGGCCGGTTCGGGCGCCGAACTGCCAGGTTGCGTCGGCATTGTCGCGGTCCTGCCAGCTGAAGCCGATCTCGCCGCGCCAGTCATTGCCGAAATGCATGCCATAGGCCGCATCGATGATGTAGCCGTCGCCCATGCTCGCTTTGACGGGGAATAGGGTCTCGACTGTGTAATTGTAGTCCTTGCCGCTGATCTGGCCGATGGCGACCGAGACGTAGCTGCCAGTGATGAGCTGGGATGGGGCCGGCGGCTGATCCGGCGTCTGGCCCGGCATCTGGGCGTTAGCCGGCGCCATAGCTGCGACGGGTGCGGCCAGGAGGCCAAGTCCGATCAGCTTGCGTTTCATCACTGCGTCTCCATTGCCCCCTCGGCCCCGGATTCGCTGATTCTGTGTTTGACCCGTCTGTCTAACCCTGGGGAAATAACCTGCGCCAGCCTTTGCGAAAATCGCTTTCTTCGTTTCGCGCAGCGTCCTAGTTTCCCGGCCATGTTTTCATCGATCCTGATCGCCAACCGCGGCGAAATTTCCCGACGCATCATGCGCACCGCCCGTAGGCTCGGAATGCGGACGGTCGCCGTCTATTCCGATGCCGATACCGAAGCCGCCTTCGTGCGCGAAGCTGATGAGGCGGTGTGGATCGGGGCTGCGCCTGCGGCCGAGAGCTATCTCAAGGGCGATCGCATCATCGAGGCGGCGCTGGATACGGGCGCGGAGACGATCCACCCCGGCTATGGCTTCCTGTCGGAGAATGCAGGCTTTGCCGAGGCCGTCGGCAAGGCGGGACTCACCTGGATCGGGCCGCCGCCGTCTGCGATCCGCGCGATGGGCCTCAAGGATGCAGCCAAGGCGCTGATGGAAAAGCACGGCGTGCCGGTGACGCCGGGCTATCATGGCGATGATCAGAGCGCGAAGACGCTGAAGGCTGAAGCCAAGCGGATTGGCTATCCGGTGCTGATCAAGGCAGTCGCCGGTGGCGGCGGGCGCGGCATGCGCAAGGTCGACAAGCCGGATGATTTCGAGTCGGCGCTGACCAGTGCGCAGCGCGAGGCGAAGGCCAGCTTTGGCGATGATCGCGTGCTGGTCGAGAAGTTCATCGAGAGCCCGCGCCATATCGAGGTGCAGGTCTTCGGCGACAACCACGACAACTACATCCACCTGTTCGAACGCGACTGCTCGCTGCAGCGGCGGCGTCAGAAAGTGATCGAGGAAGCGCCTGCGCCGGGGATGAGCCTACAGGTGCGCAAGGCGATGACGGATGCGGCGATCATGGCGGCGAAGGCTGTCGGCTATCGCAATGCGGGGACGATCGAGTTCATCGTGGATGGTTCGGGCGTGCTGCGGCCGGACGGGTTCTGGTTCATGGAAATGAACACGCGCCTGCAGGTCGAGCATCCGGTGACCGAGCTGGTGACCGGGCTGGATCTGGTGGAACTCCAACTGAAAGTGGCGGCGGGCAAGAAGCTGCCGGCGCAGTCGGAGATCAAGCTGAACGGCCATGCTGTTGAAGCGCGGCTATGCGCGGAAGATCCGGCGCGTGGCTTCCTGCCGTCGTCGGGCCTGCTTGAAGTGTTCGATCTGTCGGCTTTCCACGATGAGGATCATGGCGGCGGCGTCACGCTGCGCCTCGATAGCGCGGTGGAAGAGGGCGATGTGGTGCCCGCGACCTATGACAGCATGATTGCCAAGGCGATCGCGCATGGACCTACGCGTGACGACGCGTTGGATGCGCTGGGACAAGCGCTGCGTGAAGCCGAAGTGTGGCCGGTGACGACCAACGCCGCGATGCTGGCGAACCTGTGCGATCATCCGGAGTTCCGCGAAGGCGTTGCGACCACCAATCTTGTCGAGGCCAACATTGATGAGCTGGCTCAACCTGATGATGCGGAACTTGCCGATGCGCTGATCCTTGGCGCGACGGGCATGCGCGGGCTCAACCCGGTGAATGTCTCCGATCCGTGGGACATGGCCGATGGCTTCCGGCTGAATGCCTCGCCGCGTGCGACCTATGTGTTCGACATGGGCGGCGAGACGCGGTCGGTGAAGCTCGACCACGCCAACGGGGCTGAGCGGGCGCATGTCTTTGGCGATGCTTTCGAGATCGACATCGAGACGGCCGATATTTCGGACGGTGTGATCGTCTCGGGTTCGGTTGATGGCGCGGAAGTGTTCGGCACGGTGCGCGCGACCAGTGATGGGCCGGTGTTGTTCAGCCGTGGCCGCGCGATTGCGCTGCGCAGCCCGGAGTTCGGCAATGCGCTCGAAGGGCTGGCGGCGGGCGACGACATTCGCTCGCCCATGCCGGGCAAGATCCTCGACGTGAAGGCCAAGCCCGGTCAGGACGTGACGAAGGGCGATCCGCTGGTGGTGATGGAAGCCATGAAGATGGAACACACGCTGACGGCGCCGCGCGATGGCAAGGTGGCGGAAGTCTCGGCCACGGCTGGGGCGCAGACGGCTGAGGGCGTGGTGCTGGTCAAGCTTGAGCCTCTGCCGGAATGATCGCGCCTACAGCCAGCCGCGCCGCTTGAAGAACAGATAGGGCAGGATGGCGGACAGGATCATCAAGCCGATCGCAAACGGATAGCCAACTGGCCAATCCAGTTCGGGCATGAATTTGAAGTTCATTCCGTATATCGACGCGAGCAGGGTGGGCGGCAGGAACACGACCGCTGCAACCGAGAATATCTTGATGATGGCGTTCTGCTCGATGTTGAGCATGCCGAGCGTGGCGTCGAGCAGGAAGTTGACTTTCTGCGACTGGAACGTGGCGTGGTCGGACAGGGACTCGACGTCTCGCGCCAACGTTTTCACCCGCGCAATCACATCCTTGCTCGCCTTCTTGTCCGTCATCGCGGTCAAGAAGAAGGTGCAGAGTCGCCGGATCGTGATGAGGCTGTCACGAACATTGGAGACGAGGTCGCCCTTGCGCCCGACACCGACCAGAACGCGCTGGAAGTCTGTCGCACGCACGCTTGTTTTTCTTTTCGGCGCCTGTTTCGCGTCGGCTTTCACCGAGGCAGAGTCGCCGGGCCGGAATATCTCCTTGGAGAGCAATTCGAGCTCATGAGCCGTGCGTTCCAGCACGTCCGCCAGTCGTTCCACGCTCGCTTCGAGAAGACCAACCGCGATGCCGCCCGCGCTTGGGCATGCAATGCCGACGCGCTGGCCGCGCGCTGTGAACGCGCCAAACGTCCTCGGGTCTTCATACCTGACCGTGATCAGCTTGTTGCCGTGCACGATGAACGTGATGGGCGAGATCACGACGTCGTCTGAATCCGTATGGGACAGTATGCTTGCCGTCATGAAAGCCGCGCCGCCTTCTTCGTAAAGGCGGCTGGAGAGTTCGATCTCCTGCATCTCCTCGCGCGTGGGAACATCCAGCCCCACCCGCCGCTCGACCTCGGATTCCTCTTCGTGCGTGGGCTGGAAAAGGTCGATCCAGATGGCTTCCTGAATGCGCTCAAGCGAGTCGCCCAGGGGCACTAGCTTGTTGTTGTTCATTCCAAAGCTGGTGATCATGGCGAATGCCTGCCTCTGCCGTCGTAGCCGCTCGCGAATGTCTGTTGAGGTGTCGCCATCAGGACAGGGCTGTTGTGTTCCTGTCCCAGGCGAGGCCGGGCCGCTCCTAGAACTTCCGGTGCGGCGAGGCAAGGAGGGATCGCGAGCGATCGACGGCCATCCCCGCGATTCGGGAATTGTTCACCTAGGCCGGGGCAAACTGCTTAACAGCAGTCACGCTATCGAATTCATCTGCCGCGGCCCAATCCAGCCATATTCCCCCGCGACCATGGGAGCTGGATAGGTCACGACTTCCCGGGACGGATCGCGAGCCATGCCCGCATTTCTTCTGTTCGCCGTTACGTGGGCAGGTCTGGCCCCCGAACAGGCGCTTGAGCGGGCGCTTCAGGCTGCCGAGCCGCCGGGAGCCCTGCGCGCGGCTTTCCACGCCACGCTGACCTCCGGCAGCGCCGTTCGCCGCATCGAGTTCGACCCCTATGCCGAGCCGGCCCAGCGTTTCCGCGTCACCCTGTCACAAGGTTCGAACGAGGAACTGGACGCGGTGGTGCAGGGCTGGCGCGAGGAAGGCCAGGCCGACAGCCGGCTCTTTGCCGATGATCTCCGGGTCAGCCTGGGCGACGCCCGTGTCGCCGGCGCTGCAGATTCCATGGCCGTCAGCTTCCGCCACAAAATGTCGGTCAATGACGGCCCGATCGACGCCGAATTCTCGGCCCGCATGATTGGTCGCCTGCAGCTCAACCCCGCGAATGGCTATCTGCAGACCATCGCCTATGACATCGAGCGCCCGGTGAAGCTCGATAACGGCGCGGTCGTCGACCAGTACAACCAGACCTACCAGTTCGGGTACTCCGAGCGCTGGGGCGTGAGCTACGTCATGGGCTATGACCTTACCGCCCGGGGCGGCAAATGGGGCATGAGCGAAACCCGCACGGTCCACGTCGAACTGACCGATATCGCCTTCGGATTCGCTGGCGATAGCCGGCAGGAGCTGGGTTCCAAGCTCTCTCCCTACGACTCCCCGGCGCTCACAGCCAATCTTCGCTGAAGGGTTGCGGGCCAGCCCGGCGCGATTACCTTCCGCGCATGGCGCTCCACATGATCAAGCTCTGCGTCGGCGTGGATAACGTCGAGGATCTTGCCGAATGGCAGGACAAGCGCATGAAGGAGCTGGTCAAGAAGGGCAAGCCGCCCAACCCGTTCCACGATACCCGCATGATGCCCAAGCGCGCCGAGGAAATGCTGGCCGGCGGCTCGATCTACTGGGTGATCAAGAACCACATCATCGTGCGCCAGAAGCTGGTCGGCTTCGAGCAGGTGAAGGACAAGGAGGGCAAGGCGATGTGCCGCGTCCACCTCGACCCGGAGCTGGTGCGGACAAAGTCGCGCAAGAAGCGGCCCTTCCAGGGCTGGCGTTATCTTGAGCCGGGCGATGCGCCCGCAGATGTCGACGGCAAGGGGCCCGCACTGTCGGCGGATCTGGAGCAGGCGCTGAAGGAAGCGCTGGCGTGGTAGCTCAGGTTGGTTGCGTACAGCGCGACCCCCACCTGTCCTCCCCCTTTTAGGGGGAGGGACCTTGCAGCAGTCATTGGCCTTCAGTGTGAAGTAAGTTGTCTCAACACAGTCCCTCCCCCTAAAAGGGGGAGGACAGGTGGGGGTCGGATTGCTCCGCGCCCTACCTCCGCACAAACCCCATATTGTCGATGAGCCGCGTCTTGCCGAGGCGCGCAGCAAAGAGCAGGCGGCCGGTGGCGCCGTTCGGGCAGGTTTCGGCGCCGAAGGGGGCGAGCGTGTCGGCGCGGCGGGCTTCGACGTAATCGACGGATGCAAAGCCAGCGGCGATGAGATCGGCTTTGGCCGCATCGGTTGCGGCACGGATCGGCTCGCCGGCCTCCAGCTTCGCAGCCGTCTCTTTCATCACGCGCGCCATGGCCGCGGCCTGGCTGCGCTGCTGCGCGTCGAGGTAGGCGTTGCGCGATGACATGGCGAGGCCATCGGCTTCGCGGCGTGTCGGTGCGCCGATGATCTCGATCGGGAAGCCGAGGTCGTTCGTCATGCGCTTGATGACCAGCAGCTGCTGATAGTCCTTCTCGCCGAACACGGCGACGTCGGGCTGGATGTGCAGGAAGAGGCGGCTCACCACGCTGGCGACGCCCTCGAAGAAGTGTGGACGAACCTCGCCTTCGAGGATGTGCGAGAGGTCTTTCACGATCACGCGCGTCGAGTCGCCCGGCGGGTACATTTCGGACGGCGAGGGGCAGTAGCAGAACGAACAGCCTGCCGCTTCCAGCTTTTCCAGATCGCTCGCTTCAGCGCGAGGATAGGTGCCGAGATCTTCATGGGCGGCAAACTGGGTCGGGTTCACGAAGATGGACGAGGCCGCCACATCCGCCTTTTCCAGCCCCAGCTTGATCAGGCTGATATGGCCGTCGTGGAGGGCGCCCATAGTGGGGGCGAAGGCGATGCGTTTGCCGGCGGCACGCTGGGCCCGATGCCAGTCGCGGGCTTCCGCCCGAGTACGTGCAACGACAAGACCGGAACGCTTGGGCAAGTTTGAAACCCTCAGAGACGCAGGGGCGCGCTTCTAGGCCCGTTCCGGATGTGGATCAATAATCAGTTCTCGCGCCAGTCCCAGCTCCTGAGTCGCTGCGGGTTTAAGGGTCCTTAACCGGCTCGGCCGATCTTGGGCCTATGCGATCATGGCTTGGGCGTTATCTCCGGTTTGCGGGCTTCAGCGTCGCGGCGCTGGCGGTCGCGGCGTGCGTCGAGATTGCGCCCGCTCATGCGGAAACGCACCCTGAACCGCTGGTTGGCGACCCGCCCGAAAGCGGCCAGATGGCCGTAAAAGCCGAAACTCTCAGCGAAATCGACCGGATTACTGCGCTGGAAGCACAGGTTGCCGCGCTGGATTCCCAGGTCGCCCACCTGCGCAAGGCCCTGGATGTGCTGGGACCTCTGCCGGAGCACCCGGAGCTGTTTATCCCGGTTTCGAAGTCCGAAATCACGGGCCAGCCGGCCAATTCCGAGGCGGAGGCCAATGTCCGCCTCGCAGCCCTCTATTCCCCGGCCCCGGCGCTCGACCGGGCCTCGTCCCTGTTCTACGCGGCCGAGCTGGGCTCGTTCGCCTCCAAAACGGCCGCAGAGAACCGCTGGAAACAGCTGGTCGTCGCCAAAAGCCTGACCGGGCTGGAGCCCGGTTATGCGGCCGTTGGCGCAGAAACCCGCCTAACCGCAGGGGGCATGACCAGCGAAGCGGCAGTTGAAGCTCTCTGTGTGGAACTGTCTTCTCTGACTGGCGCTTGCCGTGCCGTCGCCCCGATAAGGGCGTCCTGAGTCTATGGTAACGCCCGTCATGACAGCGCCCTCCGCCACGACCTCCCGTGACGCCACCGGACAGACCCGGCTGGCGCATACGATCGTTGTCGGCAACGAAAAGGGCGGGGCGGGCAAATCCACCGTCGCCATGCACCTGTGCGTCGGCCTGCTGCGCATGGGCATGAAGGTCGGGGTTATGGACCTCGACGTGCGCCAACGCTCGCTGGCCCGCTATATCGAGAACCGCTCGCGCTGGGTCCGCAATACGGGCGCGCCGCTCCCCATGCCGGAAGTCGCCCGCATCGACGCCAGCCAGGCGCGGGATCTGGACGCCGCCGAGGTCGAGGAATCCAAGCATTTCGAAGACAGCCTCAAGCGCCTGTCCGAGAAGTGCAACTTCGTCATCATCGATGCGCCGGGCGGCGACACCTTCCTGTCGCGCACAGCGCATTCGGCCGCCGATACGCTGATCACGCCCCTCAATGACTCGTTCGTCGATTTCGACCTGCTGGGCGACGTGGACCCGCAGACGCTCGAAGTCGCGCGTCCCAGCTTCTACGCAGAGCTGGTCTGGGAATGCCGCAAGCAGAAGGCCCAGCAGACGCGCAAGCCGATCGACTGGATCGTCATGCGCAACCGCATGTCGCCACTGGATGCCCGCAACAAGCAGCGCGTGGGCGAGGCGCTGGAGAACCTCTCCCGCCGCGTTGGCTTCCGCATTGCGCCGGGCCTCAGCGAGCGGGTGATCTACCGCGAGCTGTTCCCCATGGGCCTCAGCCTGCTGGACCTCACGGACGCTGGTTCAGGCGTCGCCTTCACGATGAGCCACGTCGCCGCCCGCCAGGAAATCCGCGACCTGATGATCGTGCTGAA
>ERZ795059.5149-NODE-5149-length-11972-cov-6.384409_pt1 | contig 11972 bp, 10 predicted proteins | sample MGYA00375143_ERZ795059 | MGnify/ENA primary metagenome ERZ795059 (study PRJEB30188, sample SAMN05720168) | activated sludge metagenome | isolation source: Anaerobic digester | place: USA | collected 2015-01-07 ... | reverse complement strand
AGCTGCCCCTAAAATACAAACAGGTCTTGGTATTACGTTATTATTCGGACAAGTCTTATGAAGAAATAGGCGAAATATTAGGCAAGCCGGTAAATACCATAGGAACGCTTATTAAAAGGGCAAAAAACAGATTGTCATTGGAATTAAGCAATCCAAATAGCAGAGGATTGGGGGATTGATTATTTTTTTTCTTTATGCTAATATCTTCTTGTTGATTAAAAAAGTGCTTTTTGGCACTTCTTTAATTAAATTTAAAAGTTTAAATTATCGGCCTCATCGTCTATCGGTTAGGACATCAGGTTTTCATCCTGAAAAGAGGGGTTCGACTCCCCTTGAGGCTACACACTAAAATGAGGTTAATTCAAATCCTTGTTTTTTGTTGCCTTTGGTGAAGGCTGGAACTTTTTGATCGTTGATTTTTTTTAACTTGCAATTATTAATTTTTAATGATTTAATAAATTGCCAACTTCTTTAACAACCAACTAAAAGGAGATTATAGATATGGAAATCAGGGTGGAAGTCGAAATCAACAGTTGTAGCGATTGTAATAAACATTATCTCTACACATGCGAAGGTTCATTTTGCAAACACCCTAGAATACAGGAATTACTTGGGGGAAAAAACGGTCTGATCAGTAATGGCTTCGTTGGTAAAGGATTTCCTGCATGGTGTCCTCTCAAGCCTGAAAATGAAAATACTGATTTGAGAAAGTATCTGAAGTAATAGCCAAATAGGTATTGTGATAAATATCTATAGGAACGGTCGAGATTAATCCCTTGGCCGTTTTAAATTTTAATTAAAACACAACATTGAAATTCTTTGACTTCCTTCCACTTATATTAATGTGTTCTATCCTCTAATGGCAGATATAATAATGATATTTAAGCGATATTTTCTGTATATTTCATTTGTTTTCCGAATAATTGCCACTCTTTTAGTTCCGTAATAAGCTGGTTCCAAGAGTTTCCAACTTAGGCTACGAATTTACGAAAAATGGCTACAGTCAGCCATTTTTTGTTTATGCTATTGACTTATATTAGTTTTTATGATAAGCTTTTTTGTTGATGAAGTTCTTTCACATGTCGAGTTGCCAATCATAAATTTGATTTTTTGAATTTATATTTAGCGACTCAAGTTAAAGAAATTATATGCATATAACCAGATGAAAAAAGGAGGTTGGATATGTATTACAGGAGCAAGACTTTTGATAATATAAATGTGAAGTTCGGATGTCTTCCTAACGGTCTGCCCGGGAAGATAATATCTCTCAGGGGAATCGGAAAAACAATGGTATTTCCAAGCTCAGGGTTTAACCCTATGATAGGGAAAAGTTATTGCTGTTTTCTGGTAATAGCAAATACCCAATACATAGAAGGAAGTAATTGTTTTCCGGTTGCGCATGCAACTGCTTACAGTGATGACGAAGCTGGCTCGGGAGAAGGTTTCACCCATACTTGGAAAAATCGTCACAGAGAGGTAGGAACTTCTTTGGCTGATTTGGCCATCGGTCTGGCTGGCATTCGTGAGCAACTTCCTGATCAGCGAAAGATCGTGAACCTCGTCGCTGTGCGGGATTATAAGAGGGCGGTGGTTGTTTTCGCTCCTCAATACCCTGGTCGTGATCCTGTGGTCGATAACTTGCCGTCGATGAGGTTTTTCTACACCAAGGACAAGCAAGAACTCATTCCTGGAAAGAAATACCGGGCTGAAGAAATTTCAGCCGTTCGCACCGGCAGAAGAAATGCAAGAAATGTGGAAATTGTGGAGGTTGTTGTAAGGATTTTGTAAATGCCTTCACGTTCTTTTCGTGCATCAAGTTATTCTCGATTAGTGGTGCATTGTGAGGCGGGAGAGTTTTAAGCTTCCGCCTTTTTTATTTTTAATACTAAAAAGTAGTTTTCAATTTCTCCCAACCTCTTAATTCCGCCATAATCTGGTTCCAACTATTGAGCAAGCAGGCTACTTTTCAAGCAAAAAACAACTTTCTGCTGTTTTTTGCTTAATTTGCGGATTTTTTAAGCCATTTGCATAAAAACAAGGAAGTTATTATCATTAATGATATGGTTAAAAAGCTTTACAAGAAAGTAAAAAGCGTTATTTTCGCCAATCCGTCGTTGCTATATAAAGAAGAGATCCATCTTACTAATAAACCTTTCTTTTTTCAAGGAACAAACGGAGAGGCGATTTTGCTTATTCATGGTTGGACATCGACACCCTACGAAGTAAGGCGGCTGGGTATATATCTGAACGAAAATGGCTATACTGTTTCCGGTCCGATGCTTTCTGGTCACGGAACCGTGCCGAAAGATCTGGAAAATATAAAGTGGAGCAATTGGATGATGGATATCAAAAAAGCTTACGGAGAGCTTAAGGAAAATCACGAAAAAGTTTATGTTGGGGGAACTTCTATAGGCGCCAGTCTGGCTATCATGTTGGCTAAAGAAAAAGAGGAAATTCCGGGACTGATTTTGATGGCTGCTCCGTATAAGGTAAAATTTGAATTTTTGTCCATTCTTTTCGCCAAAATATTCAGTTTGTTTTTTCGATACAATAAAAAATATTATCCGCCGACTTTTGGAGTTTCTACCACCATCACTCGCCTTATTGCTTATCAGACATATCCTGTTTCCAGTGCTTTGGAAACCTTCTCCCTCATTAAAATCGCCCGAAAAAAATTGGAAAAGATAAAAATGCCGGCGTTTTTAATTCAGTCCAAAAGCGATCATATAGTTTCCAAAAACAGCATGGAAAAAATTTATGACAAAATAGGATCAAGAATAAAGAAGAAAAAATATATTCACCGTGCTTACCACACCTTTATTTCTGATATAAAAAACGAAAGCGTTTTTGAAGAAATATTGGATTTTATAAAAAGCAATTAAATTATCATTACGGCGAGTCTTTATTTGTGGTGAATGATATGAAAATAGCTATTTTCACCAACAATTATCTTCCCAATCCTTATGGCGTTTCAGCTTCCATTGAAACTTTTCGCCATGAGTTGGAACGTCTGGGTCATACTGTTTTTATTTTCGCTCCCAAATGGCCGGGATATACTGATGAAAATAAAAACGTTTTTCGTTATCCGGCCATCGATATAGAAATTAAAATCCGGTTTCCCATAGCCATCCCGTATTCTCTAAAAATCAGTAAAATTATTAAAAAGCTAGATATTGATGTGATTCATGCCCAGCATCCCAATCTTTTGGGAGGGGCAGCCATGAAATGGGCGAGAAAGCTTGCCCGCCGACGAGGCGGGAAAAAAATTCCCCTGGTCTTCACCTGGCACACTCTCTATGACCAATATACAAACTTCGTGCCTTTTTTGCCGTCTAAACTTTCCGCTTGGTACATCATCAAAAAGGCGGTTAATTTTGCCAACAAAGCTGACGCTGTTGTAGCGCCGACTGACTCCATTATTCCTGTTTTGAAAAAATGGGGGGTAAAAAAAGAAATTGTTCCCGTAGCCACGGGGGTGATGGAAAAAGAATTCGAAAATCCCGATCGAAAATTAATCAGAGACAAATTCAATATAGCAGATGATGAAATTCTGTTGCTTTTGATTTCCCGTTTAACTAGTGAAAAAAACGTGGAGTTCGTTCTTGCCTCCATAAAAGACATTTTGAAAAACCGCCAAAATGCGAAATTATTGATTTCTGGTGGCGGATATCTGGTGCCAAAAATAAAAGAATTCATCAAGCAGGAAAAATTAGAAGAAAAAATTATTCTTACCGGAGTGGTGGAAAGGAAGGAAATTAAAAATGTTTTTGCTGCCGGAGATATTTTTGTTTATGGCTCGAAATCGGAAACCCAGGGAATGATTTTGACGGAAGCCATGTATTCCGGACTTCCTGTGGTGGCTGTCAACGCTACCGGCTCCAATAGCTTGGTGTTAAATAATGCCAGCGGTTTTTTAGTGAAAGAAGACAAAAAAGAGTTTGGAAATGCCGTGGAAAAATTGATAAACGACAAAGATTTACGCCAAAGGTTCGGCGAAGCAGGCAAAAAAATCGCCCAGGATAATTTTACCAGCGCCATTTGCGCCAAAAAGATGCTGGGGGTGTATGAAAAGTGTCTGAACCACTGATTAGCACTGATGGGCACATGATGACACTTGATTTAAGAAAATGGAAAAATATATAAACAAAAATTATTATAAATCAGATATAACTGCAAAAATAATCGGTTGTGCCCAAAAAGTTCATCGGCAACTTGGCAACGGTTTTCAGGAAGTGATTTACCAAAGATCTCTAGAAATAGAATTCGAGAAGGAAAAATTAAAATTTGAAAGAGAGAAAGAAATGGATATATTTTATGAAGATAAGTTAATTGGCAATAGAAGAGTGGATTTTCTTGTTGATAAGGATATTATGGTTGAATTGAAAGCAATAACGAAATTAGAAGATGTGAATATTGCGCAACTCATAAATTATATCGAAGCTTATAAAGTTAAAGTTGGTTTACTTATTAATTTCGGAACAAAAAGCCTGCAAGTAAAAAGATACATAAAATAATTTCAGTGAAATCACGTGTGCTCAGGTGATAATCAGCGGTTCTGATTTATTCCAAATGAATATGTTTTGAAAACCTTTCAAGTTCGTCTGCCAAAAGCGGATGTTTTTTTAATCGGGGATCAAGATGCATGATGCTTTGCGCTTCTTCACGGGCGCACTTAACAAGTCGGATATTGGTAAGATTTTCCATAGTGATGTCAGGCAAACCTGATTGCAGAGTCCCAAAAAATTGTCCGGGACCCCTAAGCTCAAGATCGATTTTGGAAATTTCGAAGCCGTCATTGGTTTTTTCCATTGCCTTGAGCCGGGAAACGGATTTTGTAGAAGAATTTTCCGTGAAAAGAAAACAATACGACTGATGTTCTCCTCGGCCGACGCGGCCGCGGAATTGATGAAGCTGAGACAGGCCAAACCTCTCGGCATTTTCAATGATCATTACAGTGGCATTAGGGATATCAATTCCGACTTCTACGACTGAAGTAGAAACCAGGATTTGAGTTTTTTTGTTTTTAAATTCCTTCATAATCTTTTCTTTTTCTTTGGCTTTTAACCGGCCATGCATAAGACCGATTTTAAATTCGGAAAATATTTCAGATAATTTTTTATACTCTTCAGTGGCGGCCTTGACTTCAGACAAGACTTTTGATTCCTCAACCAGCGGAAAAATAACAAAAATCTGCCGACCAGAAGCAATCTCATGCCGGATAAAATTATAAATTTCTTTTCGTCCGGCCGGAGTGACGATCTTAGTGACGATCGGTTTTCTGTTGCGCGGCATTTCATCGAGAATCGAGAGGTCCAGACTGCCAAAAAAGGCAATAGCCAAAGTTCTTGGAATAGGGGTGGCGGTCATAGTGAGGAGATGGGGAATGGTATTATTTTTACCGTCACTTATATGCATAGTTTCACCCTGAAGCATAGCGCGTTGAGCGACACCGAAACGATGTTGCTCATCGATAATAACCAAGGCTAAATTTTTGAATTTCACGTCTTTTTGAATCAGGGCGTGAGTGCCGATAACCAGATTTGTTTGGCCGGTGGATATTTTTTGGAGAAGACCACTTCTCTTTTTATCATTCTTATGAAAGCGAGAATCCAGACTGGATCCCCGATCAGGTCGGGGATGACAATTAATAAGTTTATACGAATTAGTCAGCAATGCAATATTAAAATCATAATTTTCAAACAGCTTACAAAAGCTTTCAAAATGCTGGCGTGCCAAAACTTCCGTCGGCGCCATAATAGCCACCTGAAAACCTGAAGAAATAGCCTGGAGAGATGAAATGGCGGCGACAATAGTCTTTCCCGAGCCAACGTCTCCTTCCAACAGCCGGTTCATCGGTTTGGATTTTTCCAGATCCTTTAAGATTTCAAAGGAAGCTTTTCTTTGGGCGTCGGTTAATTTGAATGGCAGACGGGACACAAAATTTTTAATGAGCTCTTCCTCGAATGATATTCTTATGGAATTATTTTTATCCCATTGGTTTTTTATTTCCAGAGCCTTAAGCTGAACCAGGAACATTTCCTGGAAGGCGAATCGTTTTTGCGCTCTGATAAGCTTTTCTTTAGAATCGGGAAAATGAATTTGACTTAGGGCGGTATGAATATCATAAAGGTTAAATTTTTTCCTGATTTCAACCGGTAGGACATCGGGAATTTCACGGGCTGAAATGAGAAGCGGTTTTATCTGCCAACGGATCCATTTGGAAGAAATACCCGAGGTTTCGCTATAGATCGGAACCAGCCTGCCGGTGTTGGTTGCGTCCCGCGAAGCTTTTTCCCAAGCAGGACTGTTCATTGAAAAATATTTTCCGCGAATTTCCAATTTTCCTGACAATCTGACAATCGCTCTTTCCTTAAGGCTTTCCAAAATAAAAGGCTGGTTGAACCAAACGGCTTTTAGAGGTGTGCCGTTCTTATCTTGTAAAGTAATTTCAACAACGGTCATTCTGCGCTTAAAAATACGATTCAACTTCGTTTTTGTTATTTCTCCTTCAACTGTCACGCTTTCACCCAGATGGTCCTGGCTCAGTTCGACGGTTTTAGAAAAATCATCATAACGAAAGGGGAAATAAAAAAGGAGATCCCGAACCGTCAGAAGGCCCATTTTTTCTAAAACCTTCTGGTATTTGGGAGTTATTTTGGGAATGGATTTTAGGGGGGAATCTGGACGAATCATATATTATTTAGTATAAGGTATTATGTATAATGTATAAAGCGGCGTAAAATATTAAGGATGGCATCAGGGTAAAAATTTGTAATATAAAAAACTATGGCTGGTAAAAAATCAATCGGCATTTTTGATTCCGGATTTGGCGGACTCAGTGTTATGAAGGGCATTTTGAAAGAATTGCCCCAATATGATTATGTTTATCTTGGCGATACCGCCCGAGTGCCTTATGGCACGCGTTCAAAAAATACAATCTACCGATTTACCAGACAGGCGGTGGATTTTTTATCACAGAAAAATTGCGGACTTATCATTTTGGCTTGTAACACTGTTTCCAGCGAGGCTTTGTGGAAAATTCAACACGAATATGTTCCTCAAAAACATGGAGGCGAGAAAGTTCTTGGCGTTCTTATTCCGGCAATAGAGGAGGCGCTGAAAAAAACAAAAAACGGAAAAATAGGCATTATGGCGACGAACGCTACCGTAAAATCAAAAGCTTTTTTTAAAAAAACCAAAAAAATTGATTCGCGAATGAAAATTTTTCAGGTGGCTTGTCCGGCTTTAGTGCCGCTGATTGAAGCGGGGAGATACAACAGCCCGGAAATGGACGAGGCACTAAGGAAATATTTGAAACTTTTGTCCGGCAAGGAAATAGACACCTTGATTTTGGGCTGCACTCATTATGGAATAATTGAGGGAAAGATAAGGAAGATAATCGGCCAGCGCTTAAGTGTAATTTCCCAATCAAAAATAATAGCCGGAAAATTGAAAAATTACCTGGATAGGCATCCGGAGATAGAAAAAAGTCTCAGGAAAAATAAACGCCGGGTTTTTTATTCCACCGATCCGACTGATAATTTTGGGAATTTAGGAAGTAAATTTTTAGGGGAAAAAATAAAAGTGCAGAAAGCACTTTTGTGATATAATCTCGTGCGCTTAGCAGGAATTGAACCTGCGACCTTCTGGACCGCAACCAGACGCTCTATCCACTGAGCTATAAGCGCTTTTTATTTTTGTAAATCAACGGGATTTATCCGCCTCTGGCAAAATCTTCTGGACCCGTCTGCTTCGCGATTCAACTTATTAATGGAATAATTTTAAACTTTATTGTTTATTAATGATATATCAATTAAATAGTTAACTCTTGCTGGCAGGCCGCAACCAGACGCTCCCTGCCTGCATGCCTAACGGCATGTAAACCGGCAGGCAGGTATCCACTGAGCTATAAGCGCTTTTATTAAACAATATAAGATATAAAAGATAATATAGCAAGAGAAAAAACACGCACTTTGTCGGTCGCGTGTTTTTGATAAATTATCCGAAGATCACAAGCGCAAAAGCCTTTCCATCACTTCCATCATTCCTTCTTCCTGTTTTTTTTCCGGCAAGAAATCCAAAAGAATTTCCCTGATGTGCACCGGATCTTCTTCATGAATGGGAATGTGAACATAAGGAAGGAGGTAGCTTTTGTTTTTAAGGCTCAAAATTTTCATATGCGGCGGCTCATAAAAAATCCAGAACGATTCAATATTGTCAAAATCATACATCTCTTTCCCGGCTACCACGCCGTCATAGGTCAAGATGAAATCGAGAATTCTCGGCTCTTTTTGGATATAAATATAGCCTACCATGCCGATAAGAATAAAAGTGATGGCCATTATCAGGCTATCGGAATAAAGTGCCCAAACAACAATAGCGCCTAAAATTACAGTTATCCAGATATACCATTTTCTATCTCGCTCGTATTCTTCGAATTCTGGCGCTTTCCAATGGGCAAGGACGTCTGTGGAATGTTCCGGAATCATTTTTTCTTCTGCCGGTTCCAAAAGCGGCTTTTCATTGGAGCCATATAAAAAATTGTCTATTTTTCTTTCTCTTGCATCATCATGGCGCATATTGGCGTTAATGCTGTTTTTTTGACCCTGTTTTTCTATATACATTTTTTTGATTTTATTCTAGCTAAATATTATCACAGTTGAATTTAAATGACTAATTAATAAAATCCGGGGTTTACAAAGACCCTTATAATTGGTAATATGATGCTTATGGGATTAAGCCAAAGCGGGTTTTTGGAAGGGTGGCTGAGTGGCTGAAAGCAGCACACTGCTAATGTGTTGACCTCGAAAGGGGTCCGTGGGTTCGAATCCCACCCCTTCCGCCTTCAATCCGTCATATTGGATTTTCGGTTTGACAAAGTTCGCAGTAGTTTTGCGAAGACGACCAAGCGATCTCGGCGTAATATATCAAAATTTTTTGGGGGCATGTGAGTGTTTGTATTTTAGTTCTGTAGAAAAGCGGAGGAGTGCCCGAGTGGTTTAAGGGAACAGTCTTGAAAACTGTCGTATCGGAAACGGTACCGTGAGTTCGAATCTCACCTCCTCCGCATCAAGCTTGCGTTATCGAGCAAGACCCGAGAGCCACAAGGGTCGCTCAATAAGAAAGAACGCTAAGACCGCCTTATGGGCGGTTTTGAAGTTTCTCTGGCAGATATTTACATGGTTATAATTATGTAAAAATGGTATAATAGAGCTATGGAAAACGACCAAAAACATCTTAACTATAATGACACTATCAATCTCGGTTCTTATTATACACCAGAGGTTATTGTGGATTTGGCTTATTCCATTTTGCAAAAAAATATTCCAAACATTAAATATTTTACAATTTTAGATTCGTCTTGCGGATACGGTTCATTTTTAGCAAAAAAAGATATTGCAAAAAGATGGGTTGGAGCAGATATTGATCAAGAGGCTATTTCTGAAGCCAAGAAAATAATTGGCGATATTGATTATATCCATCTAAATTCACTCTCAAATGTTTGCCGCAAAAATCTTACAATTAGAAATGATGAAAAACTTATAGTCATAGGCAATCCGCCATATAATGACACCACATCCATAATTAGGAATTCTATAAAAGATGTTTCTATCCAAGACAAGATTGATACTGACATAAAAACCAGAGACTTGGGAATGTCGTTTTTGCTTTCTTACGATAAGCTCAAAGCAGATTATATTTGTGTTTTGCATCCCTTATCGTATCTAATTAAAAAAGCAAATTTTTCGTTACTTTCAAAATTTTCCAGAAACTATAAATTAATTGACGGAATAATTATAAGCAGTCATGAGTTTTCTAATACCTCTCGAGGCATGGCCTTTCCCATCCTAGTAGCTTTTTACAAAAGAGATCAGAGGGGAATGACTTATGATCATATTCAAAATTATAAATTTAAGGTTAAAGATGATGGCTCTTTCTGTTTGAATGATTTCGACACCATAGTTAATTATGTCCAAAAATATCCAAATAAAAAATATTTGAATAAAAACGACAAGCCAGTCGCAAAATTTTGGACGCTGAGAGATATAAACGCACTCAAGCGCAATCGTACTTTTATTGATTCTGATACCTATAACACCGTTTATGTATTAATGGAAAAACTCCCTTATTATTGTTATATTGATGTTTTCAAGCAATACGCAGATAGGATGCCATATTTTATTGGAAATTGTGATGTAATAATTGATAACAAAAAATTTAATGAGATAAAAGAATGCTTTGTTGCGCAAAGTATTCACACAAATCCCATTTTAAAAAATAAATTTAAATTTAGGGAAATTCCTAATGCTAAATTAAAAATAGAAAAATATTTTAAGGAATTATTAGGTAGTAAATTAGGTGAAAAATATGCCAAAAATTTTAATTAAAGAAAGGGAGCGTAAAATTGAAGTGCCAATACTGTTAACTGCTGTTAGCGGAAAAATTCGTGTTAAAAAACGCTCGATTGTGAATGAATATGGAACGCCAGTTGCGGTTAGACGAGATGGATTTTCTTTGAACAATTATGTAGAATGGCAAATTGGTTATGATGTTGTTAAGAAAGAAACTGAAAAGCTTGCGGAGTCATCTTTACCAGACACAGAGTTTATTGGTGCAAACGGGAAGACTAAAGCACTTTATGAATTATCAGAATATATTTGGTATTTTTATAAATGGAATATTGTGTCAAAAACAGATCTAGAGAATATTATCGATTATCTGAGTTTGATGCCAGGTAATAATTTAATTGATAATAATTCCGAGTTACAAATTGATCGTAGCCATCCAACGACCAAAAATATAAACGGATTTGATTTTGAATATACTCAAGTCAAATATCCTCTTCTGATCTATAAATTTAACGGATATGAAATTGTCACTGAAATAAAGATTACTGAGAAGCAATATGCTATTGGCACCCAACCCATGTTATATTTATGTTTCCCGATTACAGAGCTAAAATCGGAAACCAATTTAGTTGGACGAACTGCCAATGCAAAAGAAATTGCCCATTTTGAAATCTCAGAGAGCAATATTAAAGTGTTTTTGGAGATGTTAAAAATGTTTGGTATTTTGTCAAAAAATCACAAACACGACATTCTACAGATTATCAATACGATTATAAATTAGGCGGCGCGCCAGTCTCACTGGCACGAAATTCGGCGGTGGCGAAAGCGAGGGCGGGTAAAAATTCCTTCCCACCAACTTCCTTCCTTTTTGCCTGCTCGAGTGATTAGATTTCAAAATTTGCAATCCGGATTTTCATCAAAAAAGGTTCGGATTTTAACCAAAAGGCACTGCCAAGTTTTGCATTACCTATTTTTATGATAAACTATAAGCAATAAAAAACCAGTCAGGTTATGAAAAAGATTATGAAAAAAACAAACAGAAAATAATTCTTAAGAAGTCAGTTTTAAGCGTTAGTCAAAGAATGTTTTTTAGTTTTCTTTTGGTTTTTATTTTTGGTTTTTGCTTTGGAGCAAGGGCCAGCGCAACGACATATTATGTTAGTCAAAGCGCTACTAATGGATACAATATAGGAGTTGATACCAATAGCGGACAGACAAAGGAACTCCCGTTTCTTACTGTGGGGAAAGCGGTCAGTACTTATAGCGCCGGCGATACTATTGTGCTAAATGACGGAACATATTTAACAACCGCTGGAGGATCCGGAGCTGCATATCTGACATTGACAAAAGCAGTTACGATAAATGCTGAAACTACTCTCGGAGCTACAATAACATCAACCTCGGCATCTTATACCATCTATATAAATCCATCAGCAACGGGAACCTATACATTTGGAAGTTTAATTTTAAATTCTAATAACGTTTCTTATACATCTCTAACATTAGCCAACTCGGCATATAATCCAACTCTTGTTTTAAACGGAACCAGAATATTAAATCCCACCTTACGGGGGATAATAGTTACAGAAGGCAATCCCGCCTTAATTGATGTAAATGATGCTT
>ERZ795059.5148-NODE-5148-length-11973-cov-17.569559_pt1 | contig 11973 bp, 10 predicted proteins | sample MGYA00375143_ERZ795059 | MGnify/ENA primary metagenome ERZ795059 (study PRJEB30188, sample SAMN05720168) | activated sludge metagenome | isolation source: Anaerobic digester | place: USA | collected 2015-01-07 ... | reverse complement strand
CTTCGCCAATACAGTTATCCCGCCAAGTCACCTCAACCTTATCAGATTCGAGGACCGAAATAGCTATTTCCGTAGGAATCGTTTTTGGTGAAAAATAGGCTACTACGTCGGAAAATTCCGATGCCAATTCCGATGTATCACTTTCGGTCTTGATCTTATAGGCATAGATCAGGCTATCATTAGTTGGAATTTCATCTATCAAAAAATTATCATAAGTCTGAGCATATTCAAGATTCCAATTAGCATCTCCTACTTTTCTGGCAATGGTAAAAATAACGTCTTGATCAGGTTGATTATAATCCCAGCTGACTTCGATATTATTATCGTCGATGGTCTTGATTCTGGGATTTTCGGGAATTCCGATCCCACCGGGTGAAGTAATTTTGCCACAGTCGAAAATGACCACTAATGAAATCGCTAAAAAAAGAAATAGTCCTGTAATTTTTAATTTATTCTTCATCCAATCTCCCCAATCTCAGATAATTGACACTCCCTAATTAAATTATTGCCAATGGTAATTATTCATTCTTGCACTTTTTTGAACAGCAGGGTATCAATATGTTCTTTTGGTTTATAGTATTTCTCGATTAATTCTCTAGCTGATTCTTTCTTCGCCATTCTTACTTCGATAGGTTCAATGAGCTCTGCTTTTAGGATAATTATAATTTCTCTTTCATTTTTCTCGTGATTATTGTAACCAAATATATACCGCAATCCCAAAACCCACCAGGGCAGGTCTTTTAATATTGGAACTCCTTTGCGAACAACAATATCTTCCGTGTCATAAAGCCCGGCAACTACGGTTTCTTCTCCATCATATAAAATAGCTTCGGTAGTGGCTTGATTTTTATTAACGATTACTTGCACATCCGAAGGTACAACACTACTTTTTTCAACTCTGGCAACCAAATGTATTGCTTCTTTACTGCTATCTTGAATAATCGTCGGAGTTACCTCCAGTATAAGCCCGGCGGAATAAAACCGATCAACTAGGTTGCCAGAAAAATCGGTGGTTCGCACGGAAAAATCTTGACCAATCTGTAAATATCCTTGCTTCCCACTAATTACCGTGACACTAGGTCGGGCGATAATGGTACCTTTATTATAGTGTTCTATCATCTTGAAGAGTGCATTTAATTCAATAATAGCTTCTCCCGATTCTAAGGTAGTGGACACCGTTCCCGAAATTATATCACTAAGCACTTCCGACCCACCCGTAAAATCCAGCGAGGCAACGACAGTGCCGTTATAAATCGTTGACCAATCAATACCAAGGCTATTGATAATTGACCTGTCGGCAGTAAAAAATATCGAGCTGATCCTGACTTGTTTGGTATCGGGAACGACCTCATCGGCCGGTTTTTTTTCTTCAACCGCTTTCTCTTCCGCCATAAAATCCTTTACCACATACGCTCCCGGGAGTTCCTCCACTACTAACCTGTTATAATTGGCAATTAAATTTAAGGCGTTTTTCCAGTAAATCTGAGTAATAGGAATGCTAATCGGTCCGGTATATGTGCTCATATTCACGATCTTACGCCCTTCGTATTTCTGTGATAGCGCTTCGATCATTTTAAGAGCATCGGCTACCAGTACTTCGGGTGAAATAGTAATCAGTTCATCACTAGAAGGACTTTTAATGAGATTTACCTGAGAGTTAGTTGAACTGAAAAACAACAATAGACAAATAAATAATACTTTTTTCTTCATATTTTATCCTTTTCCCTGCAGGTAGATGGTTTTTTCTACATAAACACCAATTCTATTTATTTTAAAGATAACCGCTTGGTTCTCCCAATCGATTTTTGATAAATAGCCATAAGCTACTTTTTCGCCAGTTGTCAGGCTTATGGTGCGGCCGTTCTTATCCTTAAAAAAGGCAATAGTTGGGGTTAATCCTACTAGGATTGCTTCTTCTGGATTTAAATACTGTTCTTCTTCCTTTATTTGCACTGGGTCATGGAGCCCGGGATAAAAAGGATTAAACCTAATGTTGACCGTTTTAATCTCTCTTATCGGGATACTTTCAGGCTCAATCCCGTTCTCATCATAAAATGCACGTAATTTGAATGCGAAGGGAATTATATCCTCACTAGCTGGCTGTTCTCTTATTTCTAATAACTCCACAAGATAAAGTTTGGGTTGATTCTCTATTTGATAGATAAAAGTATATAAAGAATTAAAGGGAACAATCCCAGCAATTAAATAATCATTATACTTTGTTCCTTGAATCTCGCCACTTTCGGCCGGTTTGAAATCAAAAACCATTTCCGGACAAAATTTCTGGCATATCTGCGTAAGATAATCGTAAGTAATCGTCGGATTATCCTCTTTCACAATGGCTTTTGTAAATTTAGATATTTCGATTTCTAATTCCCTGATTTCTTGCTCTAGTTCCTCTTCTTCACCAATATTTTCCAGTTGGCTATTGAGCATATTCAGGCGTTTTGAAAGTTCCTGATTTTTCTTACTTAAATCGGCAATTTTTCTCTCTGATCTGGAATTTGAAATGAAACCTCCTATTAGTACTATCAGTAAGATCACTGCCAAGGCTATTGTATTTCTTATTTTATAGGGCATATTAATGTTCGGTTACGTATTTTATTTTTTCCTCAGCCATTTTTGCTAATTTATGTTCTGGATACTTTGTGATTAGCATTCCCCAACAGTCAATGGCTTTGGCTTTATCACCGAGTGCGTTGTAACATCTCCCCAACATCAACAGGGCATCCGGAGTTTTAGCACCGTCCTGGTTAGCAATTTTTTCAAAAATATCTTTCGCCTGAGCTACTTCACCCATCAGGAACAGACATTCGCCAATTAAATAATTAGCACTATAAGTAAAGGGACTATTCGGATATTTCTCTACAAACTGGGTGAGCTTGTGATAACCTTCCTGTATATTACCCGATAGATAGGTCTCCGCCGCTTCGCGGTAAACAGTATAAGGAGTAATCCTTGGGGTAGATTGAACTGGTGGTGACTGACTTTGAACAACGGCAGGCGCAGGTGCGGCTAATTTGCGAGCGCTTTCACTCTCAATTGATTTTGGCGCTGGAGTTATGGGGGGCGGAGCGGCGGTTTTTCCGGATTGCGGAGTAACTGGAGCTGGTTTAGCGACTTTCATTACCCATTCCTCCTGATCAGAGTACGAAAAATTCATCACAAATCGCATCACCGGTATAGATTGGATCTCCGAGGTTTTGACATCGGAAACTATACATCCTGGAAAATACCTGGTAATATAGGCGATATTCTCTTTATGGTTGGTAGTGCCCTGGACCATAAAACCGCTAGTATCACTCCTAAGATAATTAATCCAGCTAATAGGGTTTTTAGCGAAGACATCTGATAACGCTATTATAGTACGATGCCACTGACTCCTATTGCCTGAAATAGTCTTAATCTTATCCATACTTTTTCGCTTACCGGTAATCTGCTGAGAGAGTTCATTAGCTCGGGCGAACATAAGATTCTTGTGTCTTAACTCGGATTCAATATTATAATTCTGGCGTTGAAGTTCTATAATCTGGCGGTTGTTTTCCAGATTTTTTAGGGTAGCGGAATAGGTGAAATAAAATATTGCAATAAACAGGATAAAGCCGTGCCAGCCGATTTTAAATCGTTTTTGACTCTCGATAATTTTGGGCGGTAGAAGATTAGTATTATAGAAAGCTTTATTTTTAGGATCGGCGGCTTTTAATGCCAATGAGATTGGTATGGCATATCTTGCGATGCTTTCCGGAGAATATTTTCTGTTTATAGTAGCGATATTGATATTTTTAAATTCGAACCGGCTAACCTCGGTCGTTTCGTCGAATTTACTACTGAAAAACCGTATATCTTCATCTCGGACCATATTACCAGTCAAGATCAAATGCTGAACCGGTGGAATATCGGAAACGTCCTGCTCAAGGATAATCTTGGAATAAATCACCTGTCGGATGTTTTCCGACCTAGAACTGGTATCGCCGATAATCTTAAAGGTTTTAACGTGGGTATTATTTCGCATCACTATGCCCGCTTTATACTCGGAACCCACATACAAGATCAAGACGTAGTCGTTCTCAGGGAAATTATAGTTAGCTCTAATCAAATTCATCAAGGCAATTTCATTGGTATCAATGTAACTAAAAATGTATCTCTTTGGGGATAATAGCGGTCTTACCTGGAGAATTGCATTAAGTAAATCGAATTCACCTCGATGTAAAAATGCCAGAGTCATACCGTCATAATTCGTTATGCATCCAATGGCATATTTTCTGGATTTCAATTCTTCCTGGCTTAAAATTTCGGTCTTTATTTTCTTCTTAATTGCCGAGAAGGTTAACGACGAATTGAAGATATGGTAAGATATTTGTTCCTCATTCGCATTTAGTGCTATCTTTCCATTTTCTAATGAAAAATTGCTTAAAATTCGCTGCAGTTCCGAAGTAGAAGTCCCCCCTTCTTCGTTAACTTCGATTATCTCTTCCGTGAGTTTATTGCTTTCAAATTCATCGAATTCCGAGATTTCCGGTAAATCAAATCCTTCCTCTTTCAGATCAGGGTTATTTTGTATTTCCAGGTTGGTATCGCTTAATTCAATCGTGGGGATCTTATTTACCTCTTTTTTACTATAGAGAGGTTCAGATAAAGTCGTTTCGCCTAAATTTTGGATTTTAATTAAATCTTCATCCCTCACGAGATGAGCTATTTGTATATCTAATCCATCCTGGAAAATACCATAGTAATTTTTCACTTTTTACTCATTTATGAAGTTCAATAAGGTTATACACAAATTTCCCGATAGGCAAGCAACTGCTCTATTCTTTTTCTATTATTGGAGAAGTCGAGAGCAGTTTCTCTACTTATAATTTTTTTAGTATATAGATTATAAAGGTCTTGTTCCATCGTAACCATTCCGTACTTTTTACCTTCGGTAATCATCTGATAGATTTCGCCAATATTTTTGTTCCTAATTGCGGCTTTTACTGAATCAGTGACAGAGAGAATTTCTTTCACTAGGGTTAATTTGTTATCTCTATCAGGAACTAATTTCTGCGAAATTACTACGCTAAGGGTATCAGCCAATCTGAGTCTGATGCGCTCTTGTTCCTCGGGTAAAAATTCGGCTATAATTCGATGAATACTTTCAACGGCTGAACTGGTGTGCAAAGTGGTAAATACTTTATGACCGGAATCAGTTGCTTCCAGAACTGTAGCAATCGTAGGCGCATCACGCATCTCGCCCACGATAATTATATCGGGGTCTTGGCGTAGAGCCTGGATCGTGCCTTCTCTAAAGCTTAGAACATCACCGCCTACCTCCCGGTGGCGGATGATACATTTTTTGGATTTATGGATAAACTCAAGGGGATCGCTAATAATTACTATATGGCCTTCATTTTCTTCATTGTTCAAATTTATGATGGAATCGAGAGTAGTGCTTTTCCCGGAACCAGTTATGCCAGTTATTAAAATTAAACCGGATTTCTCATGCCGTAAATTAAGCCTTTTCAAAACCGGCTCGGGAATATTCAAATTCTCTATCGGAAAAAGTTCGCGATTCACTCTTCTGAAGTTGCCCACCAAAACGTCATTGTCGTAATAGATGTCACCTCTAAAGCGGTTGGCTTCTTCTTTTTCACCAAAACTTATTCCTAGTGAAAAATCAATATTCTTTTTATCGAAAAGAATAATTTTCTGGTCATCGGACAATATGCTCAGCAAAATCGCCGTGATCTCATCATTGGAATAACGCTTAGCTTCCAAATCGGGATATTTCCTGCCATATACTCTATACCAGATTTTCACATCCAACATAGAACCGCCAATGTCTATATCGGAAGCGTCTATCTCTTCCATCTTTTTTAATAAGCTTTTTAAATTATCATAAGCTTCTTTTTTCCAGGCGTTATTGAATGTAATTAACTTATTAATATTTTTAAATCTGGCTGTACCAATTAGATACTCCGGTAAGGCTATTTCCATTTCAGGTGTAAAAGATAATCCCATTTTTACCTCATAGACTTACGTAAATCGGTCAATTTTAATATCCTTTATTTAAGTTCATACATTATATCAAAATGGTAGATGAGTAAATTCAACCTTTATTCACTCTCTGTGGTTACCAGCTTCAGCATAATAATTCTCTGAATTGATTTCCTCCACTTGATATACAAGCAATTGATTAGGTTAATCATAAATTTTTTGAGCAACTTTTCTCCCTTTAAAGCAAAGAATTCGAGTAATTTTTTACGCTCAAAAAAGCGGGCTGTTACCGGGGTTTCCGCTCTCAGTACACTGGAGGTAGGACTATTGACGACGAAACTCTCTTCGTTCCAGGTATCCCATTTCTTCAGATAATCTACTGAGGTATTACTTAACCAAACCGAAACTTCGCCACTTTCAATCAAAATTATTGAACTGGCCATTTTATCGGCGATTCTTATATTCTCTCCAGGTTCAAAATTGTAAATTGAACCGAGTATCATAAAATCTTGCTTGTCCTCCTCGGAGAATCCATTTAAAATAGCCATTTCACCTTTTTCTACCAGCTCGGTCCCCGGTTCGAATATTTTCAGGAGAGGCCCATATAAATCCTGCGAGTATTTTATACCCTCCTTGACCGCATTAAGCAATTCATCAATATTGATTGGTTTTGATAAATACTGGAATGCACCGGCATGAACGGCTTTAATAGCCCCTTCGATACTGGAAAATCCGGTTAGAATCATTACAACCGCCAGGGGCTGTTTTTGCTTTATCTTCTTCATCAGCTCCAATCCATCCATCCGCGGCATAACCATATCTACCAGATATAAATCGAAATCATCATAGTCCATTTTTTCCAGCGCTTCCTCACCATCAGCGGCTAAGGTAACTTTATATCCGGCTTCCTCGAGGATTTCCTTGCAGAGCATTCTAATAGTTTTATCATCGTCAACGACAAGAATATGACTTTGCATAATTTTCTATTCTCGCTTCTCTCTTTTTTCTTTAATTAAATCTAATTTTTTGAGATTTTGTAATCTACTCAGGATGCGTTTTATATTATCAAGTGCTTCTGAAACCTGTTGACTGCTCCGCAATAATTTCTCGTCATTATACTGTTGCGCCGCATTTTGCAATCGGCGTTCTACCAGGGCAAAAACCATCAATTGGTTATTGATGTCATGGTCAATACTCGCGATGGAAGCGGCTACTTCAACCACTTCCTCATACTTACGAATCAATTCTTCCTGATCATTCATATAATTTTTCCCTTATTTTATTCTTGCATCACTATTCCAATTGCAACACTCACCTCACAATATAAAGCAGTGAAGAATCAAATTAGAAAAAAAACCTCCGTCAATTTCTGTTTGGCTTCTGACCAAAATCATCTGTTTCCGATAAAACGACATCAGCGAATAAACTAACATTTTAACGTTCAAAACTGCTCTCAAGCCATTCTCATTTCGACTCAATCCCACAGTAACCTTTAGTCTTGATTAATGACCCCCTGTGAAATACTTGCTTCGCTATACTGCAAATTTTACGGGGCATACCAATAACTAAGAGCCACTTGGGGCACCCGAGATGGCTTTCTACTACTTAATTTTCAAAAAACATCATATCTCTTAACGACAGTGTCCGATAGTTCTCATTGAATCCAATAGGCTAATCTCAGATCCTTTATTCCTCCGAGACTAACAAGATCTTGAATATCGTCATCATCCAGAGCCTCATTCAGAATCTTAACCTCATCCATTTTGGCATCGGTACAATTTAGCCTTGTAAAAAGCGAACCCAATAGAGTTGATAAGAAACTTGTATAGGTAGTCTGATTGACATCACCACCAATGGTAACATAGCTCTCATCCGTTCTCCCCTGCCATTTCGTAGTTAATTTAGTTCTCTTATTATCATTCGGCAGGTCAGCAATTGAAATGGAAATAAGCGCCGTAGCATCCCCAACTTCACGATAGGTTGCTACCACATAATGCCAACTATTTATATTTATCTCATATTCATTTTTGCTAATGTCAACTTCGGTATAGCCATACGATCCTCCGCCATTATAAATATCGAAAGCAACTTTAATTGTCGTAGGGACGAGAACAATGCCAAAAATTTTAATTCCTGCGATTTTACGAGCTCTTACACTCCATATAGGATCATGGTCACTACTACTCTTTTTCTCAGCTGCCAACATTCCCCAATCCGTATTAGTATTGGAAAAATTTACCCATGTCCCGACGGTAAGTTCATCGCCATCCGGCTCAATTAATTCATCTCCTACATACACATAATCATTATCACCATCAAAATCAAGCGCTGAGCCATTTTTGCCAACGGTTCTGGTAGGTTTATAATTGGTAACACCATTGCCTAAAATTCCATTATTGTTATTGTTTGAGCCATCAAAAACCAGGTTAGGATCACTTTCATCAAAATCAAAACCGAATATCTCTGACTTAGGATGTTCCTCTATTTCGAATTTCACCATCGCTTCAGTCTCAAAAGCCTTTACTCCTTTCCCGATGTGCTGAGTAATAAAAGACGATATCCGAATACTATCTCCAGCCGGATTAAGAGCAGTATAACGAATGCTATCAATTGTACCACCAAAAAAATCAGATAACTTATCACTGAAATCTACGTTTAATCTTTCTCTTAAAAATCCTGCTAGATGCCAGTCTTCATTGTCATCCAATTCGTATGCCTTTTTCAACGAATATGTCAGTGCAAAATCGCGCAGATTTTTAGAATTCATAAAATCTATACTCTCGGTTATCTGGTCAGGAATATTACTAACTCGCTTTTGCACTCCTACCGTAATCGCGGTGAAGGTCACGGTAAGAATAATTACTCCAATTAAAATTGCCCTGCCCATTTTAATACCTCCTCATAAGTTTTTTACAATTTATTTCCATCATAAATAAAAATTTATAAAATATTTCCAAAAAGTCAAATTGGTTATAATATTCCTTTCACCTGGGCCAACATAACTGGTTTCAAACGCAAATTGCAGATCAGTTTTTAATAAACGGATGTAACTCAACGAATCTCCCGGAGTAGTAATTTGATTCTCATCAATATCATAGTAGGAAAAATTCAAATCTCTCAGCCATAATGGAACATTTGAGCCGGGCAAAGGCACCCCATTTTGCATTATTTTAATCGGAATCCCCTGGCTGGTGCTATCGCCTAATGAAATGCTAATGGTATTAATTACCGAACCCATTATATCATTGATTAAATCATACTTAGTTTTGAATACAAAACTGTCCGGCTCGGCGACTAAAATTTGTCCGCTATAAACCCCTGCTCCTACTTTTCCGAGGCAATTATCGATCTCCTGATATTGAACTTCTGCCGCGTTGTTTAGCGTGACATGGAATGTGGTGTCTTGCGAAGATGCCTGCAAATTAAACAGGGTGGTAAAGATCGTTATCAAAAATAAACCGCCGATACTTGTCGCAAATATTGCATCTAATAAACTGGTCATACTAATTCTATATTATAATAAATATTATTAAACTTTAGAGTATCAAGGATCACAAAAGGATTAGTCCAGATTTTTATATCTACTCTCTGGAAATCGGTTTGACCGGCGGCATCCACCCCGCTGGAATCACAATAGTGGCTACTAACATTATAAATATACCAGACGTCGTTACCCCAGATTCGCAGTGAATCCGTGCCGGAATAAGTGATGGCAATATCGTCAAAATCAATCAAATCCGTCTTCGTTTCGACAGTTATTTTATCAAAGACTTTACTGGCTAATTTTACCGCCTGATTCATATAGATTGATTGATAAACAATTTGTCTTTGATTGTTGATTGAGGTATTCATCGTTAATACCACCGACGTAAAAAGTACAATCGAACCTATCAGAGCAAACATTTGAGGATAACCCAACTCTAACCCTCCGATGCGGCATAAGAAACTTCCGAAACAGTGGTTACTCCCTCTCTGATCTTTTCTAATCCTGAATCAAGGATCGAGAGCATACCCTGCCCCTCGGCAATTTCTCTAATTTCAGCTTCGTCCACTTCAGCTCCTGAATTTAAGATTGACTTTCGAACTTCAGGGCTGAAATAGAGTGCTTCGGCTAAACTAATTCGGCCTTTGTAGCCGCCATTGCATTTCTTACATCCGGTACCGGCGTCATAAATTTTGCCCGATTTCAGGTCTTCTTCTGTTAAACCCAATTCTAGCGCGGCTGGGTACTTTTCTGAAGATATAGGTACGCGGCAAAAAGGACAGAGCTTGCGCACCAATCTCTGAGCCACGATAATGTTAATGGCGTAAGCCAGCAAAAACGGTTCGACACCCATTTTATATAAGCGCGAGATAGCGCTGGGAGCATCATTCGTATGCAGGGTAGTAAAAGTCAAATGACCGGTATTGGCAAGTTTAACCGCTACGTCGGCCGTAATTTTGTCTCTAATTTCACCTACCATCACAATATCTGGATCGTGCCGCAGAATCGTTCTGATAGCTTCTTCAAAACTTAATTTTCTACCAATCTTTAACTGCCTTGCTCCTTTGATAGCATACTCTACCGGGTCTTCGATGGTGAGAATGTTTTTCGACGCATCCATAACATGATGCAGGGCCGCCAGAAGAGTCGTACTCTTACCGCTTCCGGTCGGCCCGGTAAGGATTACTATCCCTTTAGATTTACCTATTGCTTTAAGAAAATCTTGCTCAGCCTGGGGTAAAAATCCCAACTGCCTTAAGTCGGCAATCACATTTCTATCATCTATAATCCGGATAACAATGCTCTCGAAACGCCTTTCATATTCTTCAGAAATGATGGGCAAAACCGAAACCCGATAGCGAATCAAATAGTTATCTACACTCCTCTGAAAAAAACCATCCTGAGCGGTATCTCTTTCAAAACGATCAACTCCAATAGTTCGATCTTTGACTACCGCCGCCATTGCCTCCGGCGAAACATTATCCTGCCTATACCATAACTGTAATCTTCCATCAATTCTAAAGTAAATGTCAACGCTGTTCTTTTCATAAGGAATTATATGAATATCACTGGCTTTCCTCCGCACGGCTTCGATCAAACAGCCTTCATAAAGATTAACCAGGAGACTTTTATTGATTTCCTCATCCAGAGAATATTCGTCTAATTCAGTAACTTGTTTCTCTTCGCTTATTTCCGGCTCGACTACTGCCTCCCTCAAAAGGTCTAAAAATTCATTTTCTCGCGGCGATATTAGGTCAATCAATTCCTCAACTATTTTGAGAGGAGTATAAACAACTTCATATTTTTTAAATTCGGTGAAAAGCGGAATTTTTTCGACGACCTTCTCCGTCGGATTCGAAGCTAATACTAATAATTTATTCCTGGAACCATTGATTACTTGATAGGGCAGAACTTTGTAATATAGCAGTTGATTTTTTAGCTCATCCGGAAATTTGGATAATAATTCCTTAGTGTGCTTTATTTGAGCCGGATCGAGCTTCTCCGGATTTACTCTGTAAGTTCGGAAAGCGTATAATTCTGCCAGCGTACCAAACACCGTATCATGATCAATTTTGAAATTTGAGACCAGTATATCTTCAAGTCTTTTCGAATTAGAAGAATCCCCCTCATTCTGGATTTTAAGGGCTTGTTCCAGAATTTCTGAGCTGATTATGCCCTTCTCGACCAGTATTTGCCCCAGTCGGGAGCCACCTATTACTGTTGATTGCTTGTCGTTAGTCATTGGTCATTGGTCATTAGTCATTGGTCATTAGTCATTGGTCATTGGTCATTGGTTTATTTGTGTAATTGGCGAGTGTAGTGAAGCGAGTATTTCACTGGGATTATTAGTAATTGGTTATTTAATGCTGGACTTGGGTTTTCGTTCATTAATTACCGTCCTTTTTTAATAATATTCACCAATAGTCCTAATATACATATTAATTTATTTTTTTCAATAAAAATATTCCTTTAAACTGAGGCGGAGAAAGGTCATTGGTCATTGGTCATTGGTCATT
>ERZ795059.5145-NODE-5145-length-11976-cov-15.654895_pt1 | contig 11976 bp, 4 predicted proteins | sample MGYA00375143_ERZ795059 | MGnify/ENA primary metagenome ERZ795059 (study PRJEB30188, sample SAMN05720168) | activated sludge metagenome | isolation source: Anaerobic digester | place: USA | collected 2015-01-07 ... | reverse complement strand
CAGCAGGAGAGAAAAAAGAGCGCAGGAGGAGAGCGGGCGGATGCAGTACATGAGCCCGACGCCTCTTGGCAGCCGGCCGCCCCGGCTGATGAGAAGTGGCTGCAGTGCTGCCGGGCGGCGCTGCTGGCGTGGTTCGACGCCTCGGCGCGGGTGCTGCCCTGGCGGGAAGACCGCGATCCCTACCGGATCTGGATCTCCGAGATCATGCTTCAGCAAACCCAGGTCCGCCAGGTGCTGCCCTATTATGAGCGTTTTCTCGCCCGCTTTCCCGACATCCCGAGCCTGGCGGCCGCACCCCTGGATGCGGTGCTCAAGGCTTGGGAGGGCATGGGCTATTATGCAAGGGCGCGCAATCTGCACCGGGCGGCGGGGGAGATCATGGCCCGGTATGGTGGGCGCTTTCCGCAGGAGCGGGAGGTCGTGCTGGGGCTGCCGGGCGTCGGGGTCTATACGGCGGCGGCGATATTGAGCATCGCCTTCGGCCGCCCCGAGGTGGTGGTCGACGGCAATGTGGTGAGGGTGATCGCGAGGCTGACGGCGATGGCGGAAGAGGCCCGGGGGGCGGGCCGGAGGCGGATCGAGGGGATGACCGCAGCTTTTTTTGATTCCGGCCGGCCGGGTGATTTCAACGAGGCGATGATGGAACTGGGGGCGGTGATCTGCACCCCGAGGGCGCCTGTGTGCGCGCACTGCCCGGTCGCTGCCTGCTGCGCAGCCCTCAAAGAGGGGGCCCCGGAACGCTATCCGGTCAAATCCCCGCGCCGTGCCAAACCGCACCATCAAATCGCCGCCGCCCTGATCTGGCAGGAGGGGCGGCTGCTCATCGCCCGCCGCCCGGAGAAGGGACTGCTGGGAGGATTGTGGGAATTCCCCGGGGGCAAGCAGGAGAGCGGGGAGAGTCTGGAGCAGGCTGCGGTCCGCGAAGCAGCCGAGGAGCTGGGGGTGGAGATCGAGGTGGTTGCCAGGTTTATCAGCATCGATCACGCCTACACCCATTTCAGCATCACCCTGCATCTTTTCCACTGCCGCTACCTTGGGGGCGAACCGGCCTGCAAGGCCTGCAGCGACTGGCGCTGGATCACACCGGAGCAGCTGCAGGAGTATGCCTTTCCACGCGCCAACCTCCGCGCCATCGAGGCGCTTCTCGAGGAAAAAATCGCCGTACCGAAGATTTGAATTGATGCACGGCTGAAAATGCCTTATATTTAATCAGCCGCAAACCATTGCCCGGGGATAGCCGTTTTACCGCAGCAGACCAAGGGGAAAATCGTATGGATAATGGCATCATCGAGGAGGCGCCGGTGGAGCGCATCCGTCTCTCCAGCCGCCAAAGTCGGGAGCTGGCGCCGGCCCTCTATCAGGCCCTCGGCCGCCAGGCACCCTCCTTTCTGGAAGCCCAGGGGGATCTCCGACTGCTGCGGGGCTGCAAGCTGGCCCTCTTTTGCTCGGTCCGCTCTCCCGGCAGCATCCTCAGCAAGTCCTTCGATCTGGCCAACGGCCTGCGCCAGAACCTGGTCACAGTGATGAGCGGTTTTCATTCCCCGATAGAGAAGGAGTGGTTCGCGCTGCTCCAGCGCAGCGCCACGCCGATGATCAGCTGCCCGGCGCGCTCCCTGGAAAAGCGGCGGCTTTCGCCGGAGGAGCGCTCCCTGATGGCGCAGGGCCGCTATCTGCTGCTCAATTTCGGGATCTCCGAAGGGCGGATCACCCGCGAGACCGCCTTTCAGCGCAACCTCTGCATGGCCGCGGCGGCGGATCTGGTCTTTGTCGCTTATGCGGCCCCGGGGGGAAAGACAGAATATCTCTGCGAGCAGGTGCGCAAATGGGGCAAGCCGGTCTGGACCTTCGCCGACGCCGCGACGGCCCATCTTCAGAAGCTGGGGGTGCGCAGCATCAGGGTCGGTGCATTCATTAGCGGGCTGGCCAGTCCCGGCGCTCCCGAGCCCTGAGGCTCCTGTATGGCCGGGAGTGAGGGTTGGAAGGGATTATTTCGGGGCTTTGAACAGCACATAAAGGCCGGCGGCCAGGAAGAGGACGTTGGCGGACCAGGCGGCCACCAGCGGGGGTAGGATTCCGTTCTGTCCGAAGGATTGGGTGGTCTTGACAATCCCGAAATAGATGAAGCAGACCGCGAGGCTGATTCCGAAGCCGGTTGCGGTGCCGGTGCGCCGCTTGGGTGAAGAGAGCGGGGCGCCGAAGAGGACGATGATGAAATTGGCGAAGGGTATGGCGATCTTGAGATAAAGATCGACCAGCCAGTGGTCGGGGTCGCCGCCGTTGCGCTCCACCTCCTTGATGAAACTGCGCAGTTCCGCGTACGCCATCTCTTCCGGTTTTTTAAGCACCTTGCCGAAATCGGCGGGCGTGAGATTCTCATCCTCCAGGATCAGGCTGGAGAAGGTCCGCACTGTCTCCCCCTCCCCAGAGAAGGTCCGTTCCACCCCCTCATAGAGCACCCACTGATTGTCCTTCCATTCCATGCGGTTGGCATAGATGTGCAGCTCGAGATCCAGCCCCTCGAAGCGGCGGATGTTGATCTTGTGGCCGATATTCTGTACGGTGTCGAACCAGCGCATGCTGATGCGGCGTTCCTGGGCATCCCGGGCATAGACGTTGTTCACCCTTTTGCGCCACACCTCGCGCTGTTTTTCAATGTGCTCGTCGACGATCCCGCTGCGCGCGGCGCTAGCCCGGGGCACTACGGTCTCGCCGAACCAGAATGCGCCGAGGCTGATGAGCAGGCTGAAGATAAGGAGGGGGGCGAGGATGCGGTAGAGGGAGAGTCCGGAGGCGATCTGTGCGATGATCTCGTTCTGTTTGGCCATGGTGCCAACGCTGAAGAGGCTGGCCAGCAGCATGGCGACCGGCAGGGTCAGGGTGATGATATAGGGGATATAATAGAGATAGAGCCTGATGACGATGCCGGCGGGGACCTCCTTGTCGATAAAGGTGTCGAGCTTTTCAATCCCGTCGACGATGAGAAAGATGCAGATAAAGGCCAGGAGGGCGAAGACGAGAACGCCGGCGAATTTACGCAGCAGATAGCGGTCGAGTATGGTCATAATGATCGTCAGGTTTCTGTTCAGGTTTTGCCGTTCTCTTCAGGGGCGGCTACGCCGGCGATGGTGCGGATGCGATTGAAAAAGTTTCTGATGGTCTCCGGATTGAAGATGGTGGACTCCCGCACCGCATAGAGGACCAGATAGATGCCGGCGATGCCCACGATGATGTTGGCCAGCCACATCGCCATGAAGGGGGAGATGAGCTGCTCGTCGGCCAGCTCCTCGCCGCCGATGAGGGAGGCCCAATAGAGCAGGAAAAAGCTAAAGCTGATGCCGGCGGCCATGGCCATCGAGCCCCGGCGGGCCATCATCCCGAGCGGGGCGCCGACCAGCACGAAGATCAGACAGGCGACGGGGATGGAGTATTTCTTGTGGATCTCCACCAGCAGCTGGTAATTCTTGCGGTCGAGGCCCCGGACAAAACTCAGGTCGGCGGTGATTTCCTGTCTGAGGCGCTGGTTTTCGGCCAGCAGGGGTGAGGCCTGCAGGGGCAGTGCGAGGGGATTTTCCGCATGCGCCCCGGCGGCAAGGAGGCTGTCCGGGGGCGGCAGATAGCGGGAAAAGTGGGCGTGCATCTTTTTGGCCATGCGCGCGGAGGCGGTGGCGATCTCCCGGTTGTTGACCGCCACCTCATCGCGCATCATCGCCGAGCTCTTCTCGCGGTCGCCGCGGTATTCCGATTCGCTGCGCTCCATGACCATGTCCGGCACGCTGATGGAGAGCACCTGCTTGGGAAAGCGCAGCTGGCGGTAGGCCTCCATCTCTTCGAGGTTGAGTTCGTACATCACACCGTCGTAGAGGATGATGCTGAGCTGGCCGTTGCGCGGGTTGAGGTAGATCTTGCCGCGGTCGGCGGTGATGAAGGTGCTCGAGTTGGGATTGGAGTTGTCGTCTATATAGACTGAGTCGACATAGGCGGTATCGGGGGTTTCGACAATGTGCTGCACAAGCAGGGTATAGTTGGGCAGGTCGCGGTAGATCACCCCTGCCTCGAGGGAGAGGGTCGGCCGTTTGCGCGCGATATCGGAGGCGAGCAGGCGGGCGCGATGATTAAAGTCGGGCAGGACCTGGTTGTTGAACCAGATCAGGAAGAGGGCCAGTCCGGCCGCGCAGATCAGCACCGGGGTGATCATGCGCAGGACGCTGATGCCGCTGGCTTTCATGGCGACGATTTCGTTGTCGCCGGCGAGGCGTCCGAAGGCCATGAGGGCGGCGACGAGGACGGCCATGGGGACGGCGAGAGCGACGATCCAGGCCATGTTGAGTGCGAAGAATTCGAGGATCAGGGGAAGATCGAGGCCGCGGCTGAGGATGCGCGGCAGCTCGCGAAAGACCAGGTTGAGGATGAAGACCAGGCTGATCACGCAGATGGCAAAGAGAAATGGGCCGATGTGTTCCTTGATGATGTAGCGCCAGAGTGTGTACATCGCTCAACCTAGATGGAGATGACATAAAAGTTGGTATGCATATTGCACCGTTATCCCGGCAAGGTGCGGGAAATAGATGAGATAAAGTATTAAAAAAAAACAAGACATGCTATAAAAATCAGGAACTTTTTGCCGGGGGCAGGGTATTTTTTATTGATATTGTAAGAGAAAATATGTACATTTCCAATTATAATCCACCGCAGGCAAATCCCGCACCAGCGGGAACTGTTTTAGAAACAAACTATTAGGGAGAGATTGTATCGCCCTTTCGCTACCGACGTAACACCTAAAAAGGGCCGAATCCGGCCGGTTTTCCCTCTTACTCTACGAGCGCATGGCCAAACGTCGAATCCATTCATCGATGGTCACCCTGCCGCCTGCGGTGGTGCTTTCGATGGTCATTTTCGTCAGCCTGGTGGGACAAGTATGGGCAGATGATGCCCAGCCTGCGCCCTATATCGGCATGCGTCCGCCTGCGCCCGTCTCCCCCCTTGTGCCCATCTTCGAGGAGCAGAACTACCGCGGTCTCAACCTGCAGGGTTTCACTTCGCCGCCCCTGAAGCGGCAGGTCGCCGGCATCCGCCGCGAGAGCAAGGTCGACAGCACTGGCCGCAACATCAATTTCTACGAAAACTACGACAAGATCCCGGTTTCCCTGCCGAATTTCCTCAGCCTGCAGCGCTACGCCGAGATGCGTCGTCAGATCGGCCTGGGCAACCTCTGGCAGCGCAACGCCATTGCCAAGCTGGGCGAGACCGCGAGCGGAGGCGGCGGCGGAGCGCTGCGCATCGACATCCCGGTGGAGATCAAGAGCAAGGCCTTCCAGAAGATCTTCGGCAGCGGCACGGTTGGTCTCGACGTCACCGGCGATATCAGCATCAAGGGGGGGCTGCGCCATGAGAAGCACAGCGAGGTCAAGACCGCCCTCAACCAGAGTCCCGACACCAATTTCAAGATGGAGCAGACCCAGCGCTTCAAGGTGCAGGGGCACATCGGCGACAAGGTGACCATTGGGGTCGACCAGGATTCCGACCGCACCTTTGATTTCGAGAACAGCCTCAAGCTCAAGTATCAGGGCTATGACGACGAGATCATCCAGACCATCGAGGCCGGCAACATCGCCCTCTCCCTGCCCGGCACCCGTTACGTCACCTTTGGCGGCCAGAGCTCCGGCCTCTTCGGCATCAAGACCGCGATGCGGATGGGCAATCTCTCCCTCACCGCCATCGCCAGCCAGGAGAAGGGTGAAAAGAAGCAGCTCTCCCTGAAGGGCGGCGCCTCCGAGGGGGTCAAGGAGATCCAGGATTACGACTATCTCGAGGGCTACTACTACTTCATTGACGATTATTACCGCAAGCAATTCCCGGTGCGCGGGCCCAACGGCGAGTTTCTTGTCGATCCCTCGCGCCGCATATCCCGCATCGAGGTCTACAAATCCCGCTACGATTACAGCCGCACCAGCGGCGAGTCCGTCATCAGCGGCTGGGCCTGGGTGCCTGACGCGGCCGATTCGAGCACCCTGGTCATCACCGAGGGGGACACCACCTTCCAGAGTTCGGAGAATTACCGCGGTCCCTTCATCCGCCAGGAAAAGACCGAATACTATTTCGATCCGGAGCTGGGTTATCTGCGCATGAATCAGCCCCTGGACGATTCCGAGGTCCTGGCCGTGGCCTTTCGCGACACCTCGGGCTACACCCGCGGCAGCATCGATTTCGATCCGGACACCGATACAGTCGTGCAACTGCGTTTGCTCAAGCCGATGAGTCCCAGGCCGAGTAACAAGACCTGGGATCTGGCCTGGCGCAATGTCTACATGATCGGCCCCAAGAACATGTCGGATGACGGCTTTGAGCTGCGCATCCTCTTCAAGCCGGCCTCCGGCGATCCCCAGGAGACCATCGCGGTGGATGGCAAGACCGTGACCTATCTGCAGGTCTTCGGGCTCGATCGCGTCAACAAGAACGGCGATCCCACCCCCGACAATATCATCGACCGCAACGACAACATCCTCAGGCTCGGCCAGGGCGAACTCTGGCTGCCCAGCCTGCGGCCTTTCGACCCCGGGGAGGCCGAATTTCAGGCCAAACTCCCCAGGGAGAAGCGCTCTCCCGCTATTTACGACACCACCGTGCAGCAGGTCATCAACGGCCAGAGCAAGTTCTATTTCGAGGTCAAATCCAAGACCCGCAGCGCCGAGTATTCCCTCGGCATGAACGTCATTGAGAACTCGGAAGAGGTCATCCTCAACGGCCGCAGGCTCACGCGCGGCACCGACTATATCATCGAGTACTTCACCGGCAGTCTCAAGATGCTCAACCAGGAGGCCTTGCAGCCCTCGGCCAATGTCGAGATCAGCTACGAGAGCAACCAGATCTTCCAGATCGACAAAAAGACCGTCATGGGGGCGCGCGCCGAGTACGGCCTCTGGGATGACAGCTTCATCGGCGCCACCTTGCTCTATCTCAACGAGAGCACCCTCGACCAGAAGGTGCGCGTGGGCAAGGGACCGATGCGCAATCTGGTCTGGGACGTCAACACGGCGATGACGCTCAAGCCCTTCTTCCTGACCCGTGCCGCCAATCTGCTTCCCTTCGTCGATTCCCGCGACCCGACCACCATCAAGTTCGAAGGCGAGCTGGCGCAGGTGATCCCGAATCCCAACACCCGCAACAACGACGACACCGGCGATCACGACGGGGTCGCCTACATCGACGACTTTGAGGCGGCCAAGCGTATCACGCCCCTGGGCATCACCCGCAAAAGCTGGCGGCCCGCTGCGCCGCCGATCGGCAAGGTTGATCCCCGGCTGATCTATCCGACCCTCGAGGCGCGCGGCACGATGAAATGGTACGAGCCCTACGGTCAGGTATCGATCAAGGAGATCTGGCCGAACCGGGACATCAACGCCAACGTCGCCCAGACGGTCAATGTGCTGATCATGGACTTTGAGCCCGCCGACAGCCTCGCCGACATCACCCAATCCTGGGGCGGCTTGCAAAAGGGGCTTTCGAGCGGCTACTATGATCAGTCCGAATCCAAGTTTCTCGAGATCTGGGTCAAGGGCACCCAGGGCACCATGCATATCGATATCGGCCAGATCTCTGAGGACTATATCCCCAACAGCAAGTACGACAGCGAAGACAAGATGCGCAACGGTTTTCGCAACAACCTCCTCGATGAAGGGGAGGATATCGGCGTCGACGGCATGGCCAACTCCGATCCGCGGGCAATCGGAGGTGGAGGGGATTTCTGGGACATCAACGGCAACGGCATCCGGGATTTCGGCGAACCCTACAGCAATGACGACTGGGCCTACAGCTCGGGAAGCGCCGATTATGACAAGATCAACGGCACTGAGGGCAACGAGAACGATACCGGCGGCCGCGTTCCCGACAGCGAGGACATGAACGGCAACTACGCCCTCGATGTCAATAACGAGTATTTCTCCTATTCCTTCTCGCTCGAGCGTGATCACCCCGACACAGTCTATATCGCCGGCGCCTCCATCAACAAGGAGACCGGCGAAGACAACGGCTGGCGCCTCTATCGCATCCCCCTGGATGCCGACGCGCCGACCCTGACCAAGCAGGGTTCGCCCGATATCACCCGCATCGAGTATATCCGGGTGTGGGTGGACGGTTTCAAGAGTTCCGGATTGCACCGCGTCTGGTTGGCCGAACTGGATCTGGTCGGCAGCGAGTGGAAAGAGCTCGGCGTCGCTGACGCCCTGAACCCTGAGAACTATCAGTCGGTCGCCGACTCGGTCGTGACGGTCTCGGTCGTCAACACCCACGACAACCCCGACTATATCGCTCCCCCGGGGGTTTCGGGCGAGACCGACCGCATCACCGGCGTCATCGCGCGCGAACAGTCGCTGGTCATGAACGTCGAGAACCTTCTGCCCGGCGACACCGGGGCGATTCAAAAGGTCTTTTACGAAAAGCAGAATTATATCCATTACAATACCCTCAAGATGTACACCTATGGCTACGATCCCTCCGGCACCCATATCACCGACGACTCTTCCTCGGTCGAGTTCTTTCTCCAGTTCGGCGCCGACAAGAACAACTATTACGAGGTCAGGCAGCGGGTGTATGACGGCTGGGACAAGCGCAATGACATCGAGATCGACCTGATCGAACTATCGGCGATCAAGCTGATTGCCGATTACTACGACTCGTCGGCAACCCGCAAGGGTTATTATCTCGATATCGGCGGGGGCAAGAGCTATTTTATCAAGGGCATCCCGGCGCTGACCAACGTCAAGATGCTCGTCGCGGGTGTGCGCAACCTCGATCCCCATGATCCCTTCACCGGCCAGGTCTACATGAACGAGCTGCGCCTCTCCAACGTCAAAAAAGACAAGGGCATGGCCTACCGCGCCCGCGTCGAGATGAACTGGGCCGGCCTGCTCAATTTCAACGGCGAACTCGAGAAACAGGACGCTGATTTTCACAATGTGGCCACCCAGTACGGCGAGGGCAACAACAGCCTCAGCGGCAGCTTCAGCACCAGCATGGCTCTGGACAAGCTGCTGCCGGCCAAGCTGGGTCTCTCCATTCCGGTCAGTTACAATTACGGCCGCAGCGAATCGACGCCCAAGTACAAGCCGGGCACCGATGTTGAGGTGACCGATGCCCTGCCCGATTCGATCCTCGAGTCCATCAGGACCATCAGTCAGCGCCAGGGCTACAGCGTCAGCCTCGGCATGAATTCGCGCTCCAAGAATTTCGTCGTCAAGAATATCCTCAACCGCCTCCGTGCCAGCTACAGCGAATCGCGCGACCGCGGCAGCAACTCGACCATGAAGTCGACTTCCAATCGCACCCAGAACGGCGATCTGAGCTGGGATGTTGCCTTCAGCCCGAATAACTATATCCGCCCCTTCAAGTGGCTCGGCGACGCCAAATGGCTGATCAAGCTGGCCGATATGAAGCTCTTTTACACCCCGCAGAACTTCAACAGCCGCATCTCCGGGACGCGCACCAACAGCCTCTCGCTCACCCGCACCGGTGTGGAAACCGACAACGGCACCTTTGCGGTCAACTCCTCGATCGGCGGCTCGATGAAGGTCTTCGAGTCCCTCTCCCTCGACCTCAACCGGACCTATGCCAACGACCTCTACGACATTCCGCCGGACTCTTTGCGCATGATGCTGGACCGCGGCCAGCTCGGCTACCTGACCAATATGAACCAGAATTTCAAGATCGGCTATAATCCCAAGATCTTTAACTGGCTGACCAACAATTTCACCTACAGCGCCGGCTTCCGCTACGGATTCAACCGTCAGCAGAAGGTGCAGTCCCGTAACGCCCAGCTTGCCAAGACCCTGGGCGTGAACGGTTCGCTGGATCTCGAGAATCTCTGGGCCTCAATCTACAAGCCGGCCGGGGCCGTCAAGGGTGGCAAGAGGCCGACGCCCGCGGCGCGCAGACCCGCGCCGAGAAAAGAGGGGGCCGCCGGCGAGGAGCAGAAAAAAGAGAAGGAAAAGGAGAAGGAGAAAGGGGATGGCTCCGGCTTTTCGGTGATGAGCCTGTTCAGCAAGTTCTTCGGCTTTTTCGAACCCTTCAGTATCACCTATAACCAGCGTGAGAACCTCACCACCTACGGCATCAGCCGGATGCCGGGGATGAGCTTCATGCTCGGGCTGCAGGACAGCCTGGGCGTGCCGATCGAGAGTGCGGTGGGCGCCTCCGGCAGCAGCAGCAGCGTCAACCGCAACACCTCGAGCACCAATGAAAATGTCCATATCTCTTCGGGATTTTCCATAACTCGCAATATCAAGGTGAGCCTGAACTACGACAATTCGGCCTCTCTCAACCGCAGCACCACGACGACCGGCCAGCGTTCGAACAGCCGGCTCATCTACGGGGAGGATATTGACATGCCCTTCCCGCAGTGGACCCTGCGCATCAGCGGTCTGGAAAAACTGCCCCTGGTCAACAAATACGTGCAGACCATGAGCCTGGACCATGGCTATTCCGGCCAGTTCGACCAGACCTACAACATGGAGAACGGCAAGGAGGTCATCACCAAGGAGGACCGCAATTCCAAGTTTTCGCCTCTGGCGGGCATGAGTCTGAGCTTCAAGAACGGCATGACCATGTCGATGCGCTACACCTCCGGCGAGAACAACTCCCTCTCTTCAGGATACAGCGTGGGCGGAACCAGAACCACGACCAACGATCTCTCGGTCTCAGCCCAGTACCGCAAGCAGAGCAATTTCCGCATCCCCATCCCGGTCTGGCCCTTCAAGAACATGCGGCTGAAAAACAGCGTCAATCTTCAGGTCACGATCTCGTCCAAGAGCAATGTCACGCGCAAGAGCCGCGCGGGTGGGGAGTATGAAATTACCGCCGAAACCAGTCAATGGCTCCTCAAACCGGACCTCCAGTACAGCTTTTCTGAGCGCGTCAATGGCGGCATGTTCCTCGAGCTGGGCAAGACCCACAACAAGCTGATCGGGGACACCTCCTACTATGAATTCGGGCTCAATGCCAATATATCGATCCGCGGCCGTTAGGAAAGCACTGTCCCGCGCCTGGAGGCGGAGCGCTCACACCGCAAGAGAGGCCGGTGACAGCCGGGCGCAGCGGTCCGGCCGCCTGGAGGGGCGGCCTTGGCGGCTCCGGCCGGGCTGAGAGAGGAGAGAGAATGAAATTATCCAGACTTGTCATCGGCGTCGCCCTGATCAGCGCCGGACTGGCGCTCAGCTGCAGTGCCCAGAATCCGCCCCCCTTCGACGGGGCCAGGGCCTACGCTGTCCTCCAGAAGCAGTGCGATTTCGGGCCGCGGGTGCCGGGCAGCGCCGGCCACCGCAGCTGCCGCGACTATCTGGTCACCGTCCTGCGCGGCTATGCCGCCCAGGTGTCCACCCAGGAGTTCATCCACACCTTCGGCCAGCCCCCCCAATCGGCCAGGGCCACCAATATCATCGCCAACTTCCAGCCGGAAAGGGGGGAGCGGATCCTGCTCTGCGCCCACTGGGACACCCGGCCCTGGGCGGACCAGGACCCGGATCCGGCCAACCACAGCAAGCCCATCCTCGGCGCCAACGACGGCGCATCCGGTGTGGCCGTCCTGCTGGAAATCGCCCGCCTGATTCGTCAAAAGCCGCCCCGCTGCGGGGTCGACATCGTCCTTTTTGATGCGGAGGATCAGGGGCTGGAGGGAGCCGAATCGAGCTATGCCAGGGGCTCGCAGCATTTCGCCCGCACGGTCGTTCCCACCTTCCGGCCGCGCTTCGGCATCCTGCTGGATCTGGTTGGCGATGCCAACCTCAATATCTACCAGGAGCATTATTCGCTCAACTACGCCCGGCCCGTGGTCGAAAAGGTCTGGAACGCCGCCGCCGCGCTCGGGGTGACCGAGTTCATCCCCCAGCCGGGCTATGCGGTCTATGACGACCATGTGCCCCTGCTGCAGCGCGGCATCCCCTGCATAGATATCATTGATTTCGATTATCCGCCCTGGCACACCCTGGC
>ERZ795059.5142-NODE-5142-length-11982-cov-3.796428_pt1 | contig 11982 bp, 12 predicted proteins | sample MGYA00375143_ERZ795059 | MGnify/ENA primary metagenome ERZ795059 (study PRJEB30188, sample SAMN05720168) | activated sludge metagenome | isolation source: Anaerobic digester | place: USA | collected 2015-01-07 ... | reverse complement strand
GCCCGGCATCGAATTTGTTCATGGACATGAACATGGTCAGGTACATGAAAACGCCGATGAGAAACATGGCAGGCAACGTAAGCGCCAGGGACACGAAGGGGTCTATCTTCATGTGCTGGAAAAAGAGGACGCTCCCATACGCGGCTATCATAGCCAGCGATCCCTGGGCTATGTTGAAGATCCCCATTATTCCCATGATAAGCGCAAGACCGATGGCGACAAGGGCGTACAACGACCCATTGATGACCCCATAGGTGATGTATTGAGCAAACTCCATATCTTCTCCTTAAGCCTTATTCGCCTTCCATTCCGAGATAGGCCTGTCTCACCTGATCGCTCGCGAGGAGTTCGCTTGCTTTTCCTGTTCCCACAATGCGGCCGTTCTCGATAATGTGGCCGGTCTCAGCCAGTTCCAGGGCCATGACGACATTCTGTTCCACCAGGAAGATGCCTATCCCTTTCGTCTTGTTTATCTCGTCCAGAGTCTGGCTTATCCTCTGGACCACCACCGGCGCAAGGCCGAGAGACAGCTCATCCACGAGCAGAAGCCTCGGCTGGGACATAAGGGACCTGCCTATCGCCAGCATCTGCTGTTCACCGCCGCTCAGCGTGTCCGCCCTCTGCCTGGCCCTTTCCTTCAAGATGGGGAAGACATCGAAGATCCATGCCATGGTCTCGTTCTTCATCTTCCTGGCCCTTTTCGTTATGGCTCCCATTTCGAGGTTGTCCATCACGGTCATTTCCCGGAACAGCCTTCGCCCCTCAGGCACCATGGCAATGCCGGCATCGACGATCTTATGCGCGGGCAGCGTGTCGATGCGCATCCCGTCGAAGGAGATGCTTCCCCTGACCGGCTTCAGCAACCCCGCTATGGTTGACAGCACGGTGCTCTTCCCGGACCCGTTGGAGCCTATGAGGGTGGTTATCCCCTTTCCCTCTATACTCAACGAGACGTCCCATACAGCCTGGAGGTCACCATGAAAAACATCTATCCCTGTAATCTCAAGCATGTTCGTAATCCCCAAGGTAGACTTTGATCACTTCTTCGTTCCGGGAGATCTCGTGAGGCGTACCCTCGGCGATCTTTTCTCCAGCGTTGAGCACGACAACCCTGTCCGTCATGCTGAAAAGCGCCTTTATCACGTGCTCCACCACGATCATCGTTACTCCCGTATTCCGGAGCCCTTTCAGAAATTCCACGGTCTCCATCATCTCGGTAGGGTTCAACCCGGCCATCACTTCGTCCAGCAGAAGGAGCCTGGGTTTTGTCGCCAGCGCCCGTGCGAGTTCCAGCTTCTTCCTGTAGACGAGACCCAGGTGGCCCGCCGTCGCGGACACCTTGTCCGCGAGGCCGGTCAGTTCAAGCAGCCGCCGGGCATCGTCCTCGGTATCATGCATCGATCGCGCGCTGGAACTGCCGAAAGCCCTGCCTACCATGACGTTCTTCAAGGTCGTCATTTCGGGAAAGGGTCTGACGATCTGAAAGGTCCGCGCTATCCCGGACCGTGATACCTGGTAGGGTTTGAAACGCGTGATGTCCTTGCCCTGATAGCTGATCCTGCCCTTGTTGGCCTTGAGCAGACCGGTAATGAGATGAAACACCGTCGATTTGCCCGAACCGTTGGGACCAATAAGGCCCACTATCTCCCCTTCAGCGACCGAGAAGGACACGTTGTTCACCGCCCAGAGGGCCCCGAACGATTTTGATAGATTCTCCACCTTCAACAGATCCATACTCTTCTACCTATCCTCCTGCGGCTCCCGTCCCTCACTCTTGCGACCGTCCGAATCCGAACTCATCATCTCCTGCCCCAGATCGCTCTCGGCAGAACCGTGTTGCTGAGGCTCCCCGATATCCTTGCCGCCGCTTCACATACGGCCGAGATCACCGCCTGTCGTGTTTCATCGTTCACCGATGCCGAGATAAAACTGCATCCAACGGCTCCCACCACCGCATTGCTTCCATCCCTGATCGCTGCAGCGACACCGGAGAGGTCCTCGAATGCTCCCTCATCGTCGAATGAATAGCCCACCTCCCGCACTCTCTTCAGCCTTTGCTTGAATTCCGCGGAATCTCTGGCTGACTTGGCGGTCGTCGCGACGAGCGGGTATTTCCCCAGCAGCCGCTCCACCTCATCATCACCAAGGTACGCCATGAACAGCAGGCCAAACATGCCGAAGTGAGGAGGCCTCCGCCTGCCCACTTCGGTGGTGCTGAACTTGATCGGGTTGCGTTTGTCTTCCTTTCTGTCAAGGTAGACGATCTCATCGTCCTCGAAGATCGCAAGGGCGACCGCTTTGTTCCCCACCTTGGACAGCAGGTCATTCAGGTGCTGCGACGCGATCTTCCGGAGCGATATCGAGTCGTAGACCACGGAACCCAGTTCGAACAACTTCGGTCCCAGAGAATAGTACTTCGATGACTCATCGTAGGTCAGATACCCAAAGGCGATCAGCGTCGACACCAGCCTGTGGCACGTCGATTTTGCCAGGCCCACTGCCCGTGACAATTCCGATAAAGTCTGTTCTTTTCTATCGAGAGAGAAACTGCCCAGAATGCTGAACGCCCTTTCCAGGAGCTTGTTTTGGAACCTTTTTTCCGAGATATCGTTCATATCTCCTCCGTTGGTGTTCCGTCCGCTGGAACGCTGTTCCATGAGATAATACTATTCCCATTGGTCCATCTTTGTCAAGGAAAAACCGCCCGTTCCAGGAATGGGCTTGTTTTTCGCAGGATCGGGCTGGTAACCGCTTGTTAATGTTCAGGGATCCTATTACGGCGCAGCTCGACCTGGCCCGCTGCTCCCGGGGGCGATCGACCTCGACGACCCGCCAGGCGAGGCGGCGGGACAGTGCGGGTATCCCTTCGTTTTCTCCTCCCTGCTGAAATACGAAACACGAGATTGTCTTGACTTCGAAAACGGGCATTACTACACTTTCTTGAACAGAACGGTATTGAGCGGAAAGGCGGTCAGGCAAATGAACATCCGGATCCTGAGCACATCACCCCTCATAGGTCCCCATGTCAAGGACCTCGGTCGCGACTTTCCGGAATCGCGGATTGCTCCTTACCGCTCCGCCGCCTGGACGGAGGCGCTCCCCGGGGCAGAGGCGCTTGTCGTCCTCTTGTCGGAACCCCTGACGGAGATGGACCTGGAACCCTGCGTGAACCTCAAGGTCATCGGCACCTATTCCGTGGGCACGAACCACCTTCCCCGGAACTATTGTGACGCACGGGGCATCCGCATCGTGAACACACCGGGGGTGTTGACGGACGCCACGGCCGATCTCGCCCTCACGCTCCTCCTGGCGCTCACCCGCCGGGTGCGCGAAGGCGAGGCGCTGGTGCGGTCCGGGGAGTGGAAAGGCTGGGCTCCCGATCTTCTCCTGGGATCGGGCCTCGCCGGGAAGACCTGCGGGATCCTGGGCTCCGGCCCCATCGGCCGGGCCTTCGCCAGGCGCGTCCGGGCCATGGGCATGGAGGTCGTCTTCTGGGATCGCGAAGACACCGGCGAACCTGTCGACCTCGGGGCAGAGACAATCCGGCGCCTGCCGCTCGACGACCTGCTGCGCGGAAGCAGCGTTCTGTCCCTGCATTGTCCGCTCACGGACCGGACACGCGGGCTTCTCAACCGCGAAAACCTGGCATTGCTCCCCGAAGGGGCCTTCATCATCAACACGGCGCGGGGCGGGATCGTGGATGAGAAGGCGGCGATCGAATTTCTCCATTGTGGGAAGATCGGCGGTGTGGGACTCGACGTTTACGAGAACGAGCCGGACATCGATCGGCAGTGGCGCGGGGCTCCGCGAACGGTTCTGCTTCCCCACCTTGGGTCCGCGACGAGAGAAACACGGGAGGAGATGTCCAGACTTCTCTGTGACGGGATCAGGAACGTCCTCACAAGCTCAGGGACATGATGGTCGATCCCGGCGCCATAAGGCTTGTCCTCATGCCCGGCCTCGATGGCACGGGAATGTTTTTCGGACCGTTGATCCAGGCACTACCGCCGGATGTCCCGCGGACCGTCATAACCTATCCCGATGATAAGGATTTTTCCCTCAAGGACCACGCCGACCTTGTGGCCGCCCGACTGACCGGTGAGGACACCGTCCTCGTCGCGGAATCCTTTTCCGGTCTCGTCGCGCTGATGCTTCTGCATGCGAGGCCCGCGAGCGTCAAAGGCGTCGTCTTCAGCGCCGCCTTCGCGGAACCCCTTCATCCCCTCCTGATCCGCGCCGCCGCCTCGATCCCGGGGGCAGCCTCACTGGCGAGGAGATTGCCGGCAGGTCTCCTCAACGTCCTCTTCTTTCACTCCCATGCCGATAAGGCCCTGAAAGAATTGCTGCGCCGATCAGTGCAGCTAGCAGGACCCGCCGGTCTCAGGCGGCGGGCGAGGCTCATCGCCGACGGATACCCGTTCCCCGATGACCGCTTCCCCCTGCCCTGCCTCTATCTTCAGGCGGCACAGGACCGGGTGGTCCCCTCCCGGGCGGCCGACTGGTTCAGGACCCGCTTTGCATCCTTCGAGCTTGTGACGCTCGATGCGCCGCATTGCCTGCTGCAGACAAGACCGGCGGAATCCGCGGAGGCGGTCATGGCGTTCGCACGAGGGTTAGCATAAGGAAAGTCCTCTCCGCACACTTTCCGGAGCCGGACTTCCACCGCACTGAGGCAGCGTCCCCTGCCCCCGGGATTGACAGCGGAACCCTTGATGCCGCACATTAAAGGAGCAAGACGCTTCTCCTTAAGACCGGGGCGACATAGAGCGAAAAGGGGGTTTCAAGATCATGGAGGAGGCGCGAAAACCACACGGTGCGGGCCGCAGCGCATTCGATCTTATCGACACGGACCGTGTCTTCGAGGCGCTTAACGTGCGCCCGTCGACGGTCATCCTTGACCTCGGAGCCGGTGCCGGCAACTACACGGTCCGCCTCGCGGAGACTACCGGGCCCGGCGGGCGCGTCTTTGCCCTGGACGCCTGGGAGGAAGGGCTCGCACGGGTGAGGGAGCGCGCGTCACTGGAACGCCTCGGCAACATCGAAACGCTCCTCGCCGACGCGAACGAGTCCATCCCCCTCGAAGACGGGACCATCGACCTCTGCCTCGTGGCAACGGTCCTTCACGACCTCTTGCGCGACGCGACGGGAGAGACCGTTCTCAGCGAAATACTCAGGGTCCTGAAACGGGGTGGGAAACTTGCCGTGCTGGAGTTCAAGAAGATCGAGGGCCCGCCAGGCCCGCCACTCAGGATACGCCTTTCGGAAAAGGATGTTGAAGGCCTTCTTGCGCCCTTCGGCTTTCACACCGACAGCGTATCCGACGTGGGAGAGTATCATTATCTCCTCATCGCTTCGCTGCCCGGCTGAAGCACCGGGCTGGTCCCGAACGTCTGCCGGTCGGCCTCTCAAGAACCTGCGGGGGAACATTCCGGGTGCGCCCCAAGCCGGGTCTCCAGAGTGAGGCATTCCTTTCCGAAGAAAACCTTCCTCAATGGTCGAAGTGGAGGTCCACCCTCGTCCGTTCGCCTTCCCGGGACATCCTGATCCGGTCCGTGAAGTGGCGGACGAGAAATCCGGACATGCGGGCAAGCGCCTCCGGGTCGTCGATGATGGCCGCCATGTCGGGGCGTTCCTCGGGGAATTCCACCGGCGGGCCCTCGTAGGTGATGCGGATATCCAAACTCAGCTCGTCGAAGACGGCGGTCATGAGGACCTGCCTGCCGTCCATTCCGCAGTGGACGATGGCCTCCGCGAACTCGTTCATGGCTGCCACGGCCCTGTAGACAACCTCCTTGCGGGCACCCCAGGAGGCGCCCAGGTCCTCCATGAACCGGAACACGATATCCGAGGAATGTTCCCCGGAGGTTACCTTCAGGGTAGCGCGGCGGGAGATCCCGATGCGCATGATCAGGTTGAGAACGATCGCGAGCACCGTGGTGACGGTGAGGGAGGAACTGAGGAAGGGCTCCAGCCACGCAGGGGCGTGGCGGTACAGGTCGGGGAATATGTCCACGCTCATGCCGAACATGAGGGAGACAGCGATGACAAAGGTCTTGCGGTTGTCGATCATCCGGGAGGTCATCATCTGAATGCCGGAGATCACCATGAACGCGACCATATAGACCATGGCCCCGCCCATGACGGGCTTCGGCATGATGCTGAAGACCGCCGCCAGTTTCGGCAGAAAAGCCAGCGCGATGAAGATGAACCCGATATACCAGGCGATGATCCTGCTCGTAGCGCCGGTGGCCACCGTGAGACCGACGCTGGCGGCGTAGAGGGACTTCCCCAAAGCCCCCAACCCACCGCCGATGATGGAGGCAAGCCCGTCGGCCAGGGTGCCCTTTCCGATATTGACGAGGTCCGGGCGGACCCAGGCCGTGTCGTTGACCTTCTGGCACATGGTGAGAGAGGCGACGGATTTCAGGGTGGAGGCCAGGGTGACGATCACCATGGGGATGATAAGGGCCGGGTCGAAGGAATAGCTGACGTGCGAGAAGTCAGGCACGGAAACCACCGGCGCATCGATCACCTCACGCATCTGTGCGACCGTCAGCACCCCCAGGAGGATGGAGGCCGCGTAACCGCCCGCGATACCGACGATGACGGAATAGAGACGCAGCTTGCCTTTGCCCCACACGCTCATACCCACCATGATGGCAAGGGTGATCGACGCGACGAGAACGTTCGCCGTCTCGACGGGGCTCACCCTGTCCTTGACGCCCATGAAGTCGAGGATCATGATGGGGACGATGTTAAGACCCACCATGGTGAGCACCACCCCGGCAACGTCAGGGGGGAAGATGACGCGAAGACGGTGCATGACCCGCGACAGCAGGCATTCGATGACGCCGGAGACGATGGTCATGCCGAAGATAAGCGGCAATCCGCCCACGCTGCCTGCCAGGATGGAGATGGAGAGGAAGCTCGGGTCCGTACCCTCGGTGCAGAGGTAGCCGCTGCCCACGGGGCCGCGGTTCAGGGCCTGGAGGATCGTTGCCATGCCTCCCGCGATCATCGTGATGGACACGACGTTGCGGATGAGCTCGGGGCTGCAGCCCATCTGGCCCATGACGATGGCCACCACGATGAAACCGCCCGTCAGGAAGAAGATGTGTTGGATCGCCAGCACCACGCACACGCCGGCCGGGGGCCGGTCATCGACATCATAGAGAAGATTGGCGGGTTTCTTTGCCATAAGCTCATCACCTCTTTTTTCTTGGATCAGTCGGCAGGACCTGCTTTCTGTGGATTCTCTAACACCTGCGGTGTCCCCCGGTCGGGCCGGCACAGTCGCCCCGGGTCAGACCCGACGAACGAAGGCCCCTTTGAGGTCAAAGAGTACCGGTCTGCTTCACGTTCGCGCGCCGGCAGTGCGCCGGCATGCTACCCACACTTTGCGTTAAACACCTGCCCTGTTGCCTGTCGGAATACTTCGAGATCGCGAACCACCTGAACAACGTCCGCCGGACCCGATATCGTCGCTATAGTCTGTCAGGCCGGGACATCGGGCACCACAATGATGGGACCAACCGAACTGGAAAAGGGACCGGAAGGCTCCAAACCCCTTTTCGCGCACTTGTCTGTATAATTAACTTGACATGGTGTAATATCAACTATACTATAAGTAATATTAACTATACTTCAGGTGGGAGAGATGGGAAGATCATGCGAGCCGTTAAGGATTGTCAACCGGTTGAACGTATTGCGTGCGGAGCACCGTATCACTCAGGAGGGGCTGGCGAAAGGGGTCGGGGTGACGCGGGCCACCATCGTCGCGATCGAGAAAGGGAACTACAACCCTTCCCTGGGGCTTGCTTTTCGGATTGCCCGGTATTTCAAGACGGATATCAATGACATTTTTTCAGTCGAGGAGGAAAAGAGATGAAAAGGCTGGATCAGGTTATACTGAAGGTGTTTCTCTGCGGGCTTCCTGTTCTGGCCGGAATCGCCCTGTTCAACTACGTGTTCGATGCAGGGCTTGCTGCCGGCCACCTCAAGACGGCGTATAATGCCAGCGGGTTTCTCTATGCCGCGTGGATGCTCCTTTCCATCTACCTGAGCATCCGGCTTGTGCTTTCGGGGGCGTTCCGGGACAGGGTGCTGGCCAGGTTGACCTTCATGAGGGAGCGCGACGAACGCGAAGCCCTCCTGACGGGGAAGGCGACGAAGACCACGCTCATGACCTCGCTGGCCATCCTGATCTTTCTGTTCTGTCTTTCCTGCTTTCAGGTATCTTTCTTCAAATTGCCGCCCGACAAAGCGCTGGATGGAAAGACCCGCGGCTTTTCCCTGGGTCTTAAATTCTCACTCTTCAAAGATTTCGAGGCTGGTCAGAGCGATAGAGTCCTCAAGCGGTACGATGTCTTTTCGTACAACGGGCTTCCGATCTCCAGTTCCGCGATCATCCTGCTTCTCATCGCCTGGCAGATCGTTTCCTACAACTGCACGATACGCCGCCTGACCAAAGCGGAATGAAACGCATGCAATGAGAATGCGGAATTTGAGGAACGGACAGGGTGTTGACAATCGCGCATCTCCATTTTACCATCACGATAAGCAAACGAATCCATTCGAGGTAAACACGATGATCCGACCGGGGAGTGCAACAACGTTTTTTGTTTGTCTTATGAGCTTGTGCCTACTTGTCTTCTGCGGTACCGATATAGCGCTGGCGCAGACCTGCACCTTCTCCGTATCGCCTTCCAGCGTAACCGCCGGCGTGCATGGCCTGCCGGATCCGACCGATCCCCGGGCCGGCTCCGCACAGCCGCCCAGGGTCAACGTCACGGCAAGCAAGACCGACTGCGGCTGGACTGCATCGACAACTGCATCCTGGATCCAGCTTCTCGCCTCGAGCGGAACGGGAAGCGGATATGTTCAATACAGGGTAACCGGGAACAACGCGGGCACACCGCGCACCGGGACAATACAGGTGGCGGGCAAGACCATCACGGTCAATCAGGATTCCGATACTGTCTGCACCGTCGTCTCTGTCTCGCCAAAAAGCGTCTCCGTGTCCGAACAAGGAGCGCCTGAGGCATCGCCCGATCCCAGGGCGGGGGCATCGTCACCGCGACCCAGACTGACCGTCACGACAAGCAAGGGAAACTGCCAGTGGATGGCATCGACAAACAGTCCCTGGATCCACCTCGCGGACACGAAAGGCAAAGGAAGCGGATATATCCAGTACCAGGTAATGAAAAACACGTCAGGTTCGCCGCGCACCGGAAGCATACGCGTAGACCATCAGGTCGTCACGGTCAGTCAGGGCTATACGGGCACCTGCACCTTTTCGGTCTCACCTGCAAGCGTTTCAGTACCGTGGCAGGGGACGGACGCTGATCCCAGAGCGGGGGCATCATCGGCACCATTCACGCTGAGTGTCGGCTCGACCAGGGCGGGGTGCCCGTGGACCGCAAAAACGAGCGCGAGCTGGATCAAGCTTTTGACCGCGAGCGGTGCGGGAAACGGGACTGTCCAGTACAGGGTGATACTGAACAGGTCACGTTCGTCCCGCACCGGGACCATACAGGTGGCGGGCAAGACCATCACGGTAAAACAGGATGCCCAGGCAGCTAAAGCTGCGGGAGCGGGAACCACGAAAAGTGACTGCAAGGCCACTATTTCACCTTCAGGCACAACCGTCGAATCGAGAGGGTCCTCGGGACAATTCAAGGTCAAGACCGGCGACGATTGTCCATGGACGGCAGAGACGCGAACCCCCTGGATAGGCATTGCATCGGGCGCATCGTCAAAGGGAAGCGGTGCGGTCCAATACACCGTGGGCGAGAACAAGGGCGCCAAACGGACGGGCACCATCACCGTTGCCGGCAAGGCCTTCCGTATCAGCCAGAAAGAAGCCCCGGAGAACAAGCGGGGAAGAACATTGCAGGGGAACACGAAAAAACCGGTTGCGAAGGAACCGCGGTAAGGAAAACACTTGGGGAGAGGAGCGGCGATGATAAAAAGCATTTGCACCCTCTCTCGTCGTGAGTTATAGTTAGGAGAACTGAGAAATAGATTTTATCTCTTTCGAAGTGTCAACGTTCATTCTGATCTAGAGGAGAAGGTCCGATAGAAAAGAGATTTGGTGCAATTCTCATCCTTCTGACGAGCAAGACGAGCGTGCCCAGGGTCAACACCCTGCTCTCGGAGTACGCGGAGATCATCCTGGGAAGACAGGGGATCCCCATCCGCGACCACGGCATCAACATCATCTCTCTCGTCGTGGAAGGAAACACTGATCAGATAAACGCCCTTACCGGTAAGATCGGTAAGCTCGAGGGAGTGGAGGTAAGATCTATTCTCACAAAATACCGTGAGCAGTGAGACGCAAGCGCGGCGTTTCGCGTCTGACGGCGGACAAGGAGAATAGACATGGACCGTCACGAGAAAGAAAAGCCCTTCATCGACAGGGACAAGCTGTACAACCTCATAGAGGAAAAGGCTCCGTCAGAGAACGAACTGAACGCCATATTGAACAAGGCCTTGCAGTTCAAAGGCCTTGACCAGCGGGAAGTTGCCTCACTTCTCAGGGTGAGCGACCCCGGACAGATACACCGGATAATGGAGGCGGCGCGGACCGTCAAGGAGCACATCTACGGGCGGCGCCTCGTATTCTTCGCGCCCGTCTACACCGGGAATGTCTGCGTCAACAACTGCCTCTACTGCGCCTTTCGCAGTGACAACAAGTCCCTGAAGCGCACCGTCCTCACGATGCCTGAGATCGAGGCCGAGGTGGCGTCGCTCCTTAAGGACGGCCACAAGAGGATCCTCCTCATCTGCGGTGAATCGGAGAGGAACGGCACGGACTACATGTGCGAGGCCATCCGCACGACGTATGCCGTCCGCGAGGGGGGAAACTACGTGCGCCGGATAAACATCGAGATCGCCCCTCTTCCCGTGGAAGACTTCAGCAGGTTGAAGAAGGAGAAGATCGGCACCTACGTCTGTTTTCAGGAAACCTACGATCCGGTGCTGTACAGGGAGTACCATCCCGCCGGGACGCCAAAAGCGGATTACGATTACAGGCTCACGGTCTTCGACAGGGCCATGCAGGGTGGAATAGACGATGTGGGGCTGGGCGTGCTTTTCGGTCTTGCCGATTATCGCTTTGAGATCCTCGCCCTCATGGAGCACGCGCATCATCTCGAGGCCGTTTTCGGCTGCGGCCCGCACACGATAAGCTTTCCCAGGATCGAACCCGCGGACAACGCGCCGCTCACGAAGGACATCCCTTACCCCGTCAGCGATGACGATTTCAAGAAGATCATCGCGATCATCAGGATCTCCCTCCCCTACACAGGCATCATTCTGAGCACGAGAGAGACCGAGGAGATGAGGACCGAGCTGTTCGACCACGGCGTCAGTCAGATATCGGCCGGCTCCCGCACGAACCCGGGGGCCTATTCGAAGGGGCAAGACCATGACTATGGAAGTCAGTTCTCTCTCGGGGACCACCGGAGCCTCGAAGAGGTCATATCGTCGATCATCGAGAAGGAATATATCCCCTCGTTCTGTACCGGCTGCTACAGGAAAGGAAGGGTTGGGAACGACTTCATGGACCTAGCCAAGCCGGGTCTCATAAAGGAATTCTGCATGCCCAACGCGGTGTTCACCTTCAAGGAGTACCTGCTCGACTTCGCGTCTCCCGAGACAAAGGAGAGGGGGCTGCGCCTCATCGACAAGCTTGTATCGGACGTGAAGAAAAAGTCCCTCAAGACAAGGATGACCGCGGTCCTGGGCCAGATCGACCACGGGGCCCGCGACCTCTATTTTTAGCGGACAGACTCGAGGAGTCCGGAGACGCCCCGCACGGCCTCACATTCCGGACCAGGTATTCTGCCACCCAGGCATGAACACCTCACAGGCGTGAGAGACCTTCCGTGCAGAGAATGACGGCCTCTTCCGCCCCTGCCGCCCGGAACGGGAAACGTGAAGGGCGCCTCCGGCAAGGTCCCTATTGGCCCTTGACCATTA
>ERZ795059.5140-NODE-5140-length-11985-cov-6.292624_pt1 | contig 11985 bp, 11 predicted proteins | sample MGYA00375143_ERZ795059 | MGnify/ENA primary metagenome ERZ795059 (study PRJEB30188, sample SAMN05720168) | activated sludge metagenome | isolation source: Anaerobic digester | place: USA | collected 2015-01-07 ... | reverse complement strand
GCTCTCTAGTATGATTAAGATCACCATCTTTGGCATACAGAATGAATGCTTTCAAATGTCCGGAGAATGGATTGTTAGGAAAATAATCCAATGATCTGTTAATGTATTTCAGGGCTTCATCGGTAAAGCCCGATTGCCCAAGTGCATTGCTTAACCGTAAGTACGCATAGCTTGTAGTGATGGAATCAGTCGAACCTATGTTAATCTGTAAACCTTTCAGTGCATACTCGAGATACTTTGTTGTATTGGGTACATAGCCCCCATACAAGTCGGCAAGAATGGCAATAATATCGGACGAGTTCGGATTGTATTCCAGCCCCCTTTCAAGATACGGTATCGCCAATGTGTGTTCTTTTCTATGCATGTAGTAGACCGCTTTCGCCATCAGGCACAATGCATTTGTGGGATCATACAATAAAGCCTTGTCAGAATAACTTCCCATCTCCGTTGAATACTTTTTATCGGCTTTAAAAATATCAATGTAATAGTACGCTATAGTTGCATCTGCGTATGCTATCGCAAATTTATTATCCAGTTCAATGGCTTTAGTGAAAAAGTCAACGGCTAATGGTAGATTACTTTTACTAACTAAATATTCCTTTCCTTTCAGGTAGTAATCATAGGCCACCATGTTTTCAGTGGGAATTTTTTCAATTCGTTCTTTCTCTTCCGGAGTAATGATCGTTTGAATTTCTTCAATAATGTCTTTGGCAATTTCTTGCTGTAAGCCAAATATATCTTTGGTCTCTCTTCTATACTGTTTTGCCCACAAGTGTTTATCGTTGGGGCCATCAATGAGCTGTATGTTCAATACAATCTGATCACCCATTTTTTGTCCGCTACCTTCAACAAAGTAAATTACGTTTAACTCGTTGGCCATTTCAGGAATTGAATGAGATGAGTTTCGATACTTTTCCGTAGAGGTTCTGCTGATTACTTTCAAGTCTTTAATCTGCTGAAGTTTATTGAGCGTAGACTCCATCAATCCATTGATTAAATAGACATTGCTGGAATCGTTGCTATCATTTTTAAAGGGAAGTACAGCAATTGATTTTTCAACATTAGCGGATTTGATTGTCGGTAATGTCTTGTAGAAATACGATCCGGCAGCAATCGCCACAATCAATATTGCTAATCCCACTAGAATGAAATTCCTTTTTCTATTTGTTGTTTCCGCCATCGGGAGGTTTCCCGGAATAGTCTCTGGTTTCTGGCTATCTCTTTTTCCAACCTCACCTGGTGGATAGCCATAGTATTCGCGGAAGCATTTAATAAAGTAGGAAGTACTGCTGAAACCTACCTGATGCGATACTTCAGAGACATTGGCTGATGACTTTTTCAATAGCTCCATTCCACGGTTCAATCGCACCTGACTGATGAACTGACTAACCGATAGATTGGTCTCTTTTTTTACTTTTCGCAGCAAATTGGACCGACTCATGTTCATCTCATCTGCCAGTTCAGAGACGCCAAACTGCTCTTTTGAGATATTCTCTTCTATTATAGAAGATAGCTTCTTAACAAAATCACTTCCAATACGAGGTCTATCAGACATTTATTGAGGGCTGTTTTTTTGTCAAATTTCGAGCATTTGCGTCATAGTTTATATCAATTGGTCATAATTTATACTCGTTAACCGATACTTTATGGTTTTGTGCGCATGGTTATTTAGTCGCACCTCTGCCATCAGCCCACCTTTACATCATCAAAATTTAAAAACATTTAAACCTCAGAAATCATGAAAACAACAAAAGACAATTCACTGCACTTTTTTACTCTCCCATTCTTTATCGTAATGCTTTTTGGATTCTTGTTTATGACAGCCTCTTGCCAGAATAGGACAGAAAAGGTGGATTCCAAAGTTTCCAGTGTTAAGGCTCCAGAAATTGATATCCACACTGCGGTAATAACTGACAATCTTGATGCACTAAAGCAACACATTGCTGCAGGTTCAAATCTGAATGAGCGTGATCCCTTTGGTGGCTCAAGTCCATTAATCAGCGCAGCAGTATTTGGAAAACCAGAAGCCGCTAAAATATTGATTGATGCTGGAGCAGATATCGACTTTCAGAATAATGATGGCTCAACGGCACTTATTACAGCGGCATACTTTTGTCGACCTGAGATTGTGAAAATGTTATTGGCTAAAGGCGCAAACAAAACCATCGTAAATAAGTACGGAGCAACGGCTTACCAATCCGTAAGTATTCCATTCGCGGATGCAAAGAGTAGTTATGAAATGATGGGTAAAATGCTGCAACCAATGGGATTGAATATTGACCTTACCTATATAGAAAAGACACGGCCGGAGATTGCTGAGATGGTGAAGTGAGCGCTAAAAGAAGTTCAAGGTTCAAAGTTCAAAGCAAGAAGAAAAAATGATGACCTCTAATAGAAGATTCGATATTGACTGGCTTCGGGTGATTGCCATTGGTTTACTTTTAATCTATCATGTCGCGATCGGTTTTCAGCCGTGGGGAATCATGATTGGATTTATAGCAAATGATAAGTCGTGGTTATCCTTATGGACTCCGATGACATTATTAAATGTATGGCGAATACCATTGTTGTTTTTTGTTTCGGGCATGGGAATTTTCTTTGCTATGCAAAAACGAAACTGGAAACAATTAATTCTTGAGCGTTCAGGCAGGATATTAGTTCCTTTTATTTTTGGTGTGTTCGTGATCTTTCCAATGTCCGTTTACATTTGGAAAAGTTACTACCATTGGGATCAAACGTATGATCCCTATCCAGGCCATTTATGGTTTCTTGGAAACATCTTTATCTATGTCGTTCTGCTGTCACCAGTATTTTTTTACCTTAAAAAGAATGAAGAAGGTAAGGTAGCGAAGGCAATCAATTGGATATTCAGTAATCCGTTAGGCTTGTTTTTGGTGATTGTTGTTTGCGTTGCAGAAGCATTAATTGTAAAACCAATTCCGTATGAATTGTACGCTATGACCTGGCATGGATTCTTTCTTGGGTTCATTGCATTTCTCTTCGGCTTTTGTTTTGTATTCAGTGGCGATAAGTTTTTGCAAATGCTCTTGAAAGGCAGATGGTTGTTTCTTCTGGTTGGTATTGTTCTTTTTGCTATCCGATATCAATTGCAAATGAAGCACCCGATTTACCTTATTCCAATTGAATCGGACTGCTGGATCTTTGCTGTACTCGCTTTTGGTTATAAGTATTTGAATAATCCCAGTAAGACATTAACCTATTTAAGTCAGGCGGCTTATCCAATTTACATTTTGCACATGATTTTTCTTTTCCTGGGTTCATGGATCATATTTCCGTTGAAAATAGATGTGCATATTCAATTCATCTTAGTGTTAATTTTTACGGGAGTAGGATGTTTTGCAACCTATGAATTAATCAGAAGAGTAAACTTTCTCAGACCGTTGTTTGGATTAAAAATGAAACCGAAAAGCTCAACTAATCAAGATGGACAAAGTACTGTGTTGATCTAATAAATAAATGACTCTAAAGAAATCGTGTATGGTAAAGCTTGATAAGGTAACAAAGCATTTTGGTTCAAAAGTAGTGGTTGATGATTTTTCATTGGACATTAATCAAGGTGAGTTGTTTGGATTGCTTGGCCCAAATGGTGCAGGCAAGACCACAACAATAAATATGATCATTGGAGCGCTGGCTCCGGAAAGCGGAAGCATAAAAATAAATGGCACCGGAGAACCAGGGCAACAAGATGTTAAGCGTCTGATCGGAATTGTTCCTCAAACCTTAGCCGTTTACGAAACGCTTACTGCCGAACAAAATCTTGAATTCTTCGGAAGACTCTACGGACTAAGAGGAGAGGAGCTCCAAGACTGTATTGAACACGCACTAAAACTTGTTAATCTGATAGAACGAAAAGACGATCGGGTAAGTAAATATTCTGGTGGAATGAAGAGGAGATTAAATATTGCATTGGCACTTCTTCATCGTCCTTCATTGCTTATACTCGATGAACCCACCGTTGGTGTAGATCCCCAATCGCGTAATGCAATTTTTGAAAGCATCATAAAGCTAAAGGAAGAAGGCTGCACCATTATTCTCACGTCACATCACATTGAGGAAGCACAAAAGTTATGTGATCGTGTGGGGATTATGGATGAAGGAAAGTTGATTGCAGAGGACAGTGTTCAAAACCTTATCTCTAAACATGGTGGCAAAAGCACCTTGATTGTAGAAACCAGCAAAGGCATCACAAAAATTGAAACCGATCAACCGGTAAAAGAAATTATCAGGTTGAATGAAGAGGATACGATACTATCTCTTCAAATGGAAACTCCTAATCTTGAAAAAGCATTTTTAAATATTACCGGAAAACATTTAAGAGATTAAATTTATGAACGAACTCATGACCCTTACCCGCAAAGATTTACAATTACTTGTTCTTGATAAGACAAGTCTTATTGTAACGTTTGCCTTGCCCATAGCATTGATCGCCTTAATTGGAAGTGTGTTTGGTTCTAGCTTTATTAATGTAGGCATAAGCAGCTACGACTATGCCTTTTCGAAAGTTATGTTCTGGGGATTATTAGGAGGTGTTGCTTCTTCTGTAGCTTCCATTGCCATCGAAAAAAACTCGGGCACCATTGTAAGACTTCAATTGTCACCCATCAGTAAATTTCAAATGTTGCTAGGTAAAGCGCTTGCCTGCATTACGACTATGATGGTAAGCTCTGTTTTGTCGTGGTTGTTTGCAACACTTCTCTTCGATGTTAAAACAAATTCGTACTGGCACCTTTCCTTAGTATTGATTTCAAACTCAGTATTCTTTGCGGGGTTAATGACGTTCCTTGCGAATTTTGTCAAGACCGAACGTGCAGCAGGAGCATTAAGTTGGACTGTGGCACAATTGCTGGCCTGCTTTAGTGGCATCATGTTCCCTGTTGTTGTTATGCCTCCGTGGATGGTATCGGCCATCAACTTTAACCCACTGATGTGGGCTGTGAAAGCTATGGAGATTGCGCTTTGGAAGGATGTTCCATTTAATGAAATACTGCTGCCCCTGGCAATACCAATGGTGGCTGGCATCGTACTCTTTAGTGTTAGTGTTTTTATTTTTCGATGGAGTTATAAACAGGATTGAATCGTAACATAGATTTTTATTATCAGTGTGGTGAAGACATTTAATTCGGATACGGATCAGACTTAGGGTTAAGTTGGCCGTTTTCTGATATTTATCTCACTTAATCTTATAGCAAAGTACACATTGGAATTCAGAATAAGCTTGACTACATTTAACAATGTATCGATTTCTGATATTTTAAATGCCGTCAGTATGTTAAAGGAAATAGAAATTAAGCCTACCACTGTTAATAATAAAACCTGCCTTCAATTTGACTTTCCTGATTATCTGGATAGCGAGACAGCCAGTGCTGCCATTGAGATTTGGAAATTGGAAATGAAGCGCCTGAAGGATAGTGGTGTTAAAATTAATTTAATTTTTAATTGCGATTGCATGACGGGTTTCGACACTGAAGCAAGGAGAAAATGGCAAATGGAAATGAAGGAACAGAAAAATAGTATTGCAGACGTATGGGTGATCTGCAACAATATTTTCATTCTCGGAGCCGCCAAAACAATGGGATTGTTATCAGGCTACTCTATTAAAACCAGCCGATCGATTTCTGAAATTAAATAGTAAATAACAACTTTTTATTGCAGGTCAATACTATTTGAATGAAGGGTTCTTGGCAAACCTGATCTGGGTTAGTCATTAAATTACGAAATAATGAATCAAAAGGTAAAATCCATTCGACCATTTATCGGAGCAAAGAACTTTGAAGTCTCCCGAAGTTTTTATCATGATCTGGGTTTTCAGGAAAGTGTTTTATTGCCAAACATGTCGTACTTCAAGATGAATCACTTGGGTTTTTATCTACAGGATGCTGATGTCAAAGATTGGATTGACAACACAATGGTTTTTATGGAAGTGAATGATGTTGAACTCTTTTGGAAAGACCTTGTTGCGTTAGACTTAACCTCACGTTACAAAGGTGTAAGACTCGTTCCCATTCGCGTGTTTGATTGGGGTAAGGAATGCTACCTTCACGATCCATCCGGAATTCTCTGGCACTTTGGTGAGTTCATTAATGGATAGGTAATTTGACCGGATTCTATCGTTCAAACATCCCCAAAAACTGTTGCTTCTTTTCAGCAGATACTTCAAGTTCTTTATTGTTCTTCATGGTAACAGAGCCTCCTTTTCCTTTTGTATATCGGATCACATAGTCAGGATTGATCAGATAGGAGCGGTGAATGCGAATGAAACGATGCTCTTTTAAAATCTCTTCAAAGTACTTTAGCGTTTTGCAGATAAGGAGAGGAGCAGTGACTCCATGAAGATAAAACTTTGTAAAGTTGTCGGCAGCTTCGCAGTATTGAATGGTGTTGATGGTTACGATCTCAAAGCCTTCCATGGTAGGTAACATAATCTTTTGATTTAGTACAGCGCGTCTGTTTTCAATCAATACCTTACTGTGTCGGGTGTAGTTTGCTTCAGTTCTTTCGATTCTGACTTTATCAACAGCCTTGATTAGTTCATCAATGCTAATGGGTTTGAGTAGGTAATACGAAGCGCTTTGGTTTAATGCATGAATGGCATAGTGATCAAAGGCTGTAACAAAAATAGTTTCAAACGTAACATTGCCAATGCTGTCCAGAAGGTCGAAGCCATTTCCGTATGGCATTTCAATGTCAAGAAACACAACATCTGGATTGTGTTTTTCGATTGCTACCTTTCCCGTAGCAACGGATTCACCAAAGCCACATACTTCCACATCTGCGCAATACTTTGCGAGATAGGTAGCCAGAATATTTCGGCTGTCTGCTTCATCATCAATAATTACGGCCTTCATCGTTAACTGTTTATGGGAAGGTAGACATTTACCCGTGTGCCATTTTCTTCACGATCTTCAATACTGACGCGATAGTTTAGTTTATACACTTTGTTGATAATCGCTAATCTTTCTTCAATATTTTTCAGACCAGTTGAGTTGTGCTTTTTTTGATTCTCCGTTTTCAATTGTGTTGATTGTTTTCGACCAATACCATCATCCGAAATTTCGGCAACAAGATTTCCATTTTGTCTGTAAAAATGAAGGAGTAGTTTTCCTTTTTCTGTTTTATATCGCAGTCCGTGCCAGACCGCGTTTTCAATGTACGGTTGAATCAGCATGGGTGGAATTTGAATTGACTCAGGATTTATATTTTCGTCTACCTTTATCTCGTAATCAAACTTATCGCGAAAACGATAATGCTCCAGTTTAAGGTATAGCGAAAGTATTTCTTGCTCTTTTTGCAATGGGATAAAATCCTCTTGCGAATTTTCAAGAACCAGTCTCATCAATAACGCGAATTCAGATAGAAAGCGATTGGCTGTTCGTTCATCTTGCTGTGAAATAAATTGGTTAACAGAATTTAAAGCATTGAAAATAAAATGTGGATTCATCTGACCACGCAATGATTTTAAAGCCAACAATCGGTTGGCAAGTTTGCTGGCCTGAGCATTTTTGTAAATGAAATAGGAGGTAATGGCAACAATGAGGATAATGATCAGCAATCCATAGATAATAAGTTGTTGCCTGAATACGGTACCTTGTTCAATCGTTGCTTCGCGTTGACCGATGGATACATCCTTGGTGTATTCTTCAATATCTTTTTGCTTTCGTATCAGTTCTGATTTTTCGGTTAAGCGACTTTCGTTTACCTTTTCATTCCGATCGATGGCATCGCTATATTTTTTGTAGGCATACAAGGCCTTGCTGGTTTCTCCTTTCTTTTCATACAGGTTGGCAAGGGAAAGAAAGGCATTTGCCTGTTCTTTTGGATTGTTGATGGAGTCAGCAATGTTCGCAGCTTCTTCGGCTTCCTTAATAGCTGCCGAGGTTTCACCTTTCGCATCCAGGCTTTTACTGATTGCCACTTTATCTTTACTGACTTCCGCAAAATCCTTTGACTCCAAATTGTATTCTATGGATTTTTTTCGCAAATCAATTTCATCATCGTATAGTCTATTTTTTTGCAATACATCGGAGACTTCTTCCTTGGTTTGCTGTACCGATTCACGTTCTTGCGGACTTACACTATTACCACTTCGAATGGTGTTGAGTGAGTTATCGTAAAGATTCTGTGTTTTGCTTAGTTCATTCAGGCGGGCAGATACTTTTGTTTGTTGATTCTCCAATTGTGGATTGGCGATCTTGCCAGATTGATCCGCTTTGTCAAGCACCATCATGGCTTCATCATAATTTCCCATCTGGTAATACACTTCTGAAATGGCGATCTGAAATTCTGTTCGTTGTGTATTGTTGAGCCGAAGTGATGTTGCCTGATTATAATATTGTAATGCTGTTTCGTAATTACCTAGTTTGAGACTGGTATAGCCTAAACCTTTTAAGGTTGTGATATACTGAGGAGACGTAGCTAAGAACTTTTCATAAGCCCTACTGTAATTTTCAAAGGCAAGTTTCCATTCTAAAATACCTTCATTGATTTCTGCCAGAAGAATGTATGACCGCCCTTCGTTGAAATCATCTTGCTGTGCAATACTGATGGCCAACGCTTCTTTAACTTTGTCAAGTGCCTTATCGGGGTCTTTATCTTTAAGTACTTCGGCTTCATCTAGTAATTGAGAAGCCATCGTTGAAGTTGAGAATTTTCTCAGGCTTTTATACGATTCCTTTTTATTCTGTGCATTACTGTGCATTGCCAGAAGTAGAAGGGCAGTGATGAAACAATATATCAGCCGGTTTTTAATCATGTTTGAAACGAAGATCGGAAAGTTAACATTATAATTTTTATTGATTTTCGAGTTGCCTGTTCAGTTTGGCCGATTCACCCATTCGTTTGAGCTGTTCACTAAGCGGATGAAGAGCTTCACGGAGTTTAGGTATCCTATCCGCTTTTATCACGTGAAATTTATCAAAACAAACACTGAATAACATGAAACCAATAACGTATTCCGGCATCATTTCGAAAGCTCTCTTGTTTTCCATCACCATGGTCTTAATGAGTTTTAAGTCTGGCCAATCAACTAAGGTAGCAGACCAAGTAAATCCTCCAAAGGGGCAAACCATTATGCTTGCTCTCTTGCTTGACACGAGTAACAGTATGGATGGCCTTATTGATCAGGCTAAATCCCAGCTATGGAAAATTGTTAATGAACTCTCAGCTGCAAAATGTGGCGATGGTACTCAGCCCAATATTAAGATCGCCCTATATGAATACGGCAACGATGGTTTGTCTGCATCGGAAGGATACATCAGACAAGTAAGTCCCTTGTCAGAGGATCTCGATGTTATTTCTGAAAAGTTATTCTCGTTGCGTACCAATGGTGGAAATGAATTCTGTGGACAGGTAATCAAAACTTCGCTAAATCAATTGGCCTGGTCTGCTTCCAATGCCGATTTAAAAATGATTTTCATTGCAGGTAATGAGCCGTTTACACAAGGGGGTGTTTCGTATCAAATCGCGTGTTCTTCAGCTAAAGAAAAAGGAGTGGTGGTGAATACTATTTTTTGTGGCGACTTCAATGAAGGTATTCGCACCAACTGGAAGAGCGGTGCTGATTTAACTGGCGGTACCTTTATGAGTATTGAGCAAAACAGCAAAACAGTTTATGTGGCAACACCTTATGATGATAAAATTGATGCATTGAATGACCGACTAAACACTACTTATATATATTATGGAACTACAGGATCCTATAAAAAAGAACAGCAGAATGAGCAAGATAACAATGCCTCACGCTATGGTCAGGCAAATAAAGTAGAACGTACAGTTTCAAAAAGTTCACATGTGTATAAAAATTCAAGTTGGGATTTAGTTGATGCTGCAAAAGACGATGAGAAGTTAATCTCGGATACAAAATCAGAGGACCTTCCTAAGGAAATGGCAAGCATGACCATTGAGCAGCGCAAGGTGTACGTGAAACAGAAATCGGAAGAGCGAAAAAAAATCCAGACCGAGATACAATTATTAAGCAAACAACGTCAGGAATATATTTCAAAGAACGCAAGCCAGCCCAGCAAGGATAAAATGTTAGATGCATCGATGATGAAAGCGATCAAGGAAAAGGGCAACGCAAAAAATCTGAAGTGGGAGTAAGGTAATAGATTGCTAAAGCGTTCGTTGGGTTTTGATGCAGATGGGTTGCTGGTTTCACTGGCAGCCCATTGTTGTTTTTTGTAAGTTTTTTTGATCATTGCTCATGGTACCAGCAACCGCCTACATAAATTTGAATTGGGTTTGATTTTGAATCAGTATCTTGAACGACCACAAATGAACTTTAAGCAATACCTTAATCTAAAAGTCGATTGATATGAAATTTCTTCTACTCCTGATTCTCCCAATTACTTTAACCGCTCAAACTGTTAAGGATTCTTTGCCCGTAACCAAGACTTTAAATGGAACAGTTTCTGGGATATTTAATTCGGATAAAACAATTGCTGTTTACAAAGGCGTTCCATTTGCATCACCTCCCGTTGGTGATTTGCGGTGGAAGAATCCTGAGCCTGTTAAACCCTGGAACGGAACACTGGCTTGTAATAAATTTCCAGCGAGCCCTATTCAAAATAAACCTGTTCCTTTTATGATGTGGAGTCAGGAATTTATTACACCGCCAGAGCCGCTCAGCGAAGATTGCTTATACTTGAATATATGGACATCTAAATCAACTTCTGAAAAGAAGCCCGTCTTTGTATGGATTCACGGAGGTGCGTTCAATTCTGGTTCGGGTGCTTGCCCGATATATGATGGTGAAGCGTTGGCCAGAGAAGGAATTGTATTTGTTAGCATTAATTACCGACTCGGAATTTTTGGTTTTCTGGCACACCCTGAATTAACCGCAGAATCAAAACAACATGCTTCGGGAAATTATGGAATGCTCGATCAAATTGCTGCTCTTCAATGGATCAAAGATAATATTACTGCATTCGGTGGGGATCCTAACAAAGTTACTATTGCAGGTCAATCAGCTGGATCCATGAGCGTGCAGGTATTAGTAGCATCGCCTTTAACAAAAGGACTTTTCCGTAGTGCGATTGCACAAAGTGGTGCTTCTTTTAGTCGCTTGTCGCGCAGTCGTGAAGACGGAGAAAAAGTGGGGTTGGCACTTTCACAAAAATCAGGTAACCTAAAAGTATTGAGAGCGCTTTCTGCTGATAGTATTTTGGCGCTTGGAAACAGTTTTCCTTTTGGAAGTTTTTTTCCGATCATCGATGGATATACTTTGCCTCAGGATATGAAGACAATCTTTGAGACAAAAAAACACAATGACGTAACACTAATGGCAGGTTGGGTAATGGGAGATGGAGCTTTGGCGTCAGGACCACCACAAACAAAATCGGATTTCCTTGCTTTTGCTGAAAGAACATATGGAAACAAGAAAGATGAGTTTATAAAATTATTTCCTGCAGGATCAGATGAAGAGACACTGCAATCTCAGACCAAACTTGGGCTGATGCACTTTGCTTGCGTACCAGATCGTCAATGGGCTTTGTACAATACAAGCAAAAGCTACTTGTACCAATTTAAACATGTACCCATTGACAAACCTGGTTTTCCAAACTATGGAGCATTCCATACCTCGGAAGTTCCATATGCATTGCATACCTTAAAGTATTGGGATCGTCAATGGACTGATACTGACTACCATGTTGAGAAGTATATGTCTGCTTATTGGATTAATTTTATTAAGACCGGAAATCCAAATGGAAAAGGTTTGACTGAATGGAAACCCTATGATAAAGAAGGCCAAAGCATTATTGAGTTTGACACGAAACCAGTTTTGAAATCAGGTTTATATAAAGATGAGTTTCAGTTTTTTGATTCGGTGGGAGTTAAGTGATCGAATACAAATAGTATCTACTAGATACTTTGTAGGATGCACATAGCCATACCTATCATGAAAGGAGTTTGGTAATACCAATACTAATACTAATGAATTTTGCTACATCACATTGGTATAACTCTTTT